>OJOQ01000482.1_pt1 | contig 13512 bp, 8 predicted proteins | sample 1598241 | NCBI WGS metagenome assembly OJOQ01 (sample SAMN03922466, study PRJEB24848) | human gut metagenome | isolation source: stool sample | host: Homo sapiens | place: Germany | collected 2010-11
ATATTATACAGTGGCAAATTATCGTGCAAGACGTCGTTTTCTGTGATAAAAATTACGTAGGTATCCGGCAGTTCTTCGTAGAGCTTACCAGGCTGCAGGAAATGTGTATCAAGGATACTGCTGTAAAATCTGGCGCGTCTTGCCGGAGCGCCTTCATCGCTTCTTTGCACCTCTACGTTGAAATAGCGTCCTTCGCTATCCTGCGCTAAAATATCCAGTTGAGAAGAATGTCCGAAGATGTTTTGGATAAAGCTCTGTATTCTGACATTTCTCACCTTAATTTTATCATCTCCCAGGATAACGCGCAAGAAAACCTGCGCTGCTTTTTTGTTGTCATCTAGCATAAAATTCATAAACCTGTTGTTCATCATGCAAAGGCTGCCGATGACCTGCTTGATTTCGCTGTTTTGACCTACTTCGGTTGTTTGCATTACTTTAGCTCCCTTCTTAACAAAAAACGCCCTATGTACTACTCAATAATACATAAGGCGTTCTCAATGACGCTGCGACGACCGTACTCCAGGCAGGCGTGCAAAAATCTTACGAATATATATTATCTGATTTTTCAGATTTTGTCAAGAGGAAAGAAGTTATAAGTTTTTCCCTTAAAAATAGGGTAATTTTAAGGGAAAGCTTTGGGATGTAAGGGAAAAGCACCTGCCTATCATTTTGCTGATAAACAGGTGCTTTGAAATTTAGATTAGCTTACTTGTCCTCTTCGAGGATAGCGCGCTCAACGAGTTTTTTATTCGCGAAGCTCATAAAAACTCGGGTCTTACTTGTCCTCTTCAAGGATAATTCGACATTCAGTTTCTCGCGGCGCTACGCTTGCGACAAACTGTGTCTCATTTACCAGTTCTGCCACGTTTGGTGAACGGTACGCCTTTAGCGCACAACGGGCAGGTTGCCGGATCAAAGGTTTCTACGTTAAGGTGCAGCAGAGCTTCGGTGCGAACGCCGAAGTCTACCTTGCCACCGCTGCGGTCAACCAGCAAGCCAACGCCTACGAGCTCGCCGCCATGCTCTTTAACTACTTCCATAACCTCTTTAACACTGCCGCCAGTGGTTACGATATCTTCAACAACCAGTACGCGGGTGCCTGCCGGAATTTGGAAGCCACGACGCAGAGTCATTTTGCCGTTTTCACGCTCGGTGAAGATAGCACGGGTGCCAAGAGCCTTGCCAACCTCGTGAGCCAACAGGATACCGCCGGTCATCGGGCCAACTACCAGTTCAACATTGTCGTTTTCATAACGACGTGCGATTTCCTGGCACAGGCGCTCGGTATATTTAGGATGCTGCAGTACGTTGAATTTTTCAACATACATAGGGCTGTGCAGACCGCTGGTCAGCAAAAAGTGACCATGGAGAACTGCTTCGGTTTCCTCGAGCATTTTCATAACATCTTTTTCTTCTAAAACTGCCATTTGCTTACACTCCTTTAATCTCTTCTACAATTGCCAATGCTGCTGCTTGTCTTGCTTCAGCCTTAGTAATAGGTCTGCCTACTACGATGTGACTGCTGCCGTTTTGCAGAGCGCCTGCCGGTGTTGCTACGCGCTTCTGGTCATCCAGAGAGCTGCCCGCAGGACGCACGCCCGGGGTAACAATCAGGAACTCGGGGCCGCAAGCCTCACGTATAGCTGCAGCTTCCTTAGGAGAAGCAACAACGCCGTCCATGCCTGCTTCCTTCGCCAGCTTAGCCAGGCTGATAACTTGCTCAGCAATGGTATTTTTATAATTCAAATCAGCAAACTGTTCATCATCCATGCTGGTAAGAATGGTTACAGCAATCAGCTTCGGTGCCGGACGACCAGCTGCCTCAGCAGCCTCATGCACAGCCTTAACAGCTTCTGCCATCATCTTTTTGCCGCCGACAGCATGAACATTCATCATGTCTGCACCCAAATCGCTGAGTACGGTAAGTGCATGAGCAACAGTGTTAGGAATATCCTGCAACTTGAGGTCCAGGAAAACATGCTTGCCCTGTTCCTTCAAGAAGCGGATAATTTCACTGCCTACTGCATAATAAAGCTCCATGCCAACCTTGTAGTAGCTTACTGCGTCACCCAATTCGACAACGCAAGCCTTAGCCTGCTCCAAGGTAGGAAAGTCGAGTGCGACTATTAATCTATCATCATGTTGCATGAGAAAATCTCCCTATTAAATATATTTTTCCAAGACGCCGGAGAATAACGTTATAAATCGTCGTTATTCAGCTTCGTTAAACAACGGCATGCTTTTTTTACCTTCAGGTAATGCAAGGCCGACAATTTCGGAAATATTCTGCGCGTTGTGTCTGTCCAGATATGCCAGCATACCATGAGCAATGGTTTCAGCGATATCAGGCTGTACAAAGTTTGCGGTGCCAACTGCTACCGCACTTGCGCCTGCCAGCATGAACTCAATTGCATCCTCGGCACACATAATGCCGCCCATGCCAATTATGGGGATATGCACAGCCTGTGCTACCTGATAAACCAGGCGCACTGCTACCGGACGTACAGCAGGACCGCTAAGACCGCCGGTTACATTGCCGAGCACAGGACGCTGACGCTCAATATCAATCTTGGTACCGAGCAGCGTGTTAATCATGGAAATTGCATTCGCACCTGCTGCTTCTACAGCCTTCGCCATCACCACAATATCAGTTACGTTCGGAGAAAGCTTGGCGATAACCATTTTGCCGGTGTTGGCCTTAACAGCACGTACAACCTCAGCAGCTGCTTCCGGCACAGTGCCGAAAACAATACCGCCCTCTTTGACGTTCGGACAGGAGATGTTGATTTCTACTGCATCAACACCGTCTACATCCAGCTTTTTGGCAACAGCGCCGTATTCCTCTGGGGTATGGCCGTAGATGTTGACAATCACAGGTACGTTATATTTTTTCAGCTCAGGCAGAGTGTGCTCCAAGAAGTACTCGCTGCCGGGGTTTTCCAGACCGATGCAGTTCAGCATACCGGACGGGGTTTCTACCGCACGCTGGCCCTTATTGCCTGCTGCAGGCTCTAAAGAGGTACCCTTTACGGTAACAGCGCCAACCTTTTCCAGGTCGAGAAAATCGGTAAATTCCAGACCAAATCCAAAGGTGCCGGAGCCGGTAGTAACAGGAGTAGCCATCTTCACACCGGCAATATCAACTGCCAGACGGCCATCATACAATGCTTTTACCATTCTCCTACCTCCTCTGCCCAGAACACCGGACCGTCCTTGCAGACCTTGATGCGCTTGCCGATGCCTTCGCAGGCACAGGACAGGCACGCACCAAGACCGCAGGCCATGTATTTTTCCAGAGATACCTGACATTTTACGCCGGCTTCTAAGCAGGCATTGGCAACTGCGCGCATCATCGGTACAGGGCCGCAAACGTATACGCAGTCATAGCCACCCTCTTTCAACAGCTGTGGCAGCAGGGCCATTACGGTACCCTTAATGCCGACACTGCCGTCATCGGTGGTCAGGTAAATATTTTTGCTGAGTCTTTCATAAAGCTTGGTCCAGAACAATTCCTCGGCACTGCGGCCGCCCATCAGGATATCGGTATTGCCCTCACCGAAGCCCTCTGCCAAAAACAGCAGCGGAGCCAGGCCCAAGCCGCCGCCAACCAGCAGCGGTTTCTTGGCGCTCATATCAAAGCCGTGTCCCAGCGGACCGACGATGCTCAGCTCGTCGCCGCTGCAAACGTCAGCCAGGATATGGGTTGCTTCACCGATGATACGGTAGATCATGGTGATGGTTCCCTCAGCCTTGTTAACTCCTGCTACGCCGAAGGGACGGCGCAGCAGCGGAGCAGTATTCTTGCACACCTTCACGTTGACGAACTGTCCGGGGACAGCTTCGGCAGCGATTTCCGGTGCATAAACATTTATTAATTTTGTCGTACTATTTAAAACTCGTTGACCAATTACCTTGGCACTCGCAATAGTTTTAGACATAATCAATCAATCCTCCCAGGTCAGGTCCTGCAGAGCGGTAACGCGTACAACGCTGCGACGACGCATTGCGCTCATAACGTTCAGCAGCTCGCGTGCAGTATCCATAGAGGTCAGGCAGGCAATTGCATGCTCTACGGTAGAACGGCGGATTTTGAAGCCGTCACGTTCAGCGTCACGGCCGTGGTTGGTGGTGTTGATAACCATACCGATGCGGCCGCTCTTGATATCATCAATCAGGTTCGGATGACCTTCGCTTACTTTGGTAGCAACCTCAACAGTTACACCGTACTGCTGCAAGTATTCTGCAGTACCGTCGGTTGCAATAACAGTGTAGCCCAGCTCTTCAAAGCCGCGGGCAATAGCAACTGCCTCAGGCTTATCCATATCAGCAACAGTAATCAGGATTGCACCCTCGTGCGGTACATTGATACCGGAAGCGATGCAGGCCTTATACAGCGCACGGCTGTACTGGTAGTCGCAGGCCATAACCTCACCGGTGGATTTCATTTCAGGTCCAAGGGTGATATCTACGTTGCTCATCTTATTGAAGCTGAATACAGGAGCTTTAACAGCATAGTAGTCCGGGAAGAAGCGCAGGCCTGCTTGCAGTCCCTGCTCTTTGAGGCTCATGCCCATTGCGCATCTGGTAGCAACGTCTACCATGGAGATGCCGGTAATCTTGCTCAGGAACGGTACGGTTCTGGAGGAACGCGGGTTAACCTCGATTACATATACATGCTCGTCACGAACGATGTACTGAATGTTGATCATGCCCTTAACTTCCAGACCCAAAGCCATCTTGTTGGTGTATTCGATAATGGTACGGATAACACTCTCGCTCAGGCTGCGCGGCGGATATACGGCGATGGAGTCACCGCTGTGTACACCTGCACGTTCAACGTGTTCCATGATGCCGGGGATTAATACTTCCTTGCCGTCGCAGATAGCGTCAACCTCTACCTCAGTGCCCTGCAGGTAATGGTCAACCAGTACCGGATGCTCGTGAGAAGCCTTAACAGCATATGTCATGTAGTTGCGCAGCTCGTCATCATTATAAACGATTTCCATAGCACGGCCGCCCAGTACGTAGGAAGGACGAACCATGGTCGGATAGCCAACATTGTGTGCAGCAACCAGCGCACCCTCGGTATCAAATACGGTGTGGCCCTGCGGACGCGGGATATTGCAGCTTGTCAGCAGCTCATCAAAACGTTCACGGTCCTCAGCGCGGTCGATGCTGTCAACGGAGGAGCCCAGAATCTTCACGCCTGCGCGGGAAAGCGGACCAGCCAGGTTGATAGCGGTCTGACCACCGAATTGAACAATAACGCCTTCCGGTTTTTCTTTGTCGATAACGTTGAGTACATCCTCAACAGTCAGCGGCTCAAAGTACAGTTTATCGGAAATATCGAAGTCAGTGGAAACGGTTTCCGGGTTGTTATTGATGATAATGGTTTCATAACCCATTTCCTTCAACGCCCATACGCAGTGTACGGAGCAGTAGTCGAATTCTACGCCCTGACCGATACGGATAGGACCGGAGCCGAGTACAACTACTCTCTTTCTGTCGCTTACTTCAACCTCATCCTCGGTTTCGTAGCAGGAATAGTAGTACGGGGTTGCAGCTTCAAATTCCGCAGCGCAGGTATCAACCATTTTGTAGGTCGGCAGAATGCCGTTAGCCTTACGCATATCGCGGATTTCAAACTCAGTCTTGCCTACGCGTTTACCGATAACAGCATCGGCAAAGCCCATTCTCTTAGCCTTACGCAGCAGGCTAGGAGTCAGCTCGTGAGTTTCCAGAGCTTTTTCCATTTTAATGATGTTTTGGATTTTGGAAAGGAACCACAGGTCAATCTTGGTGATATCGTGAATCTCTTCCAGAGTAATACCGCGGCGGATAGCCTCAGCAACAACGAAGCAGCGCTCGTCATCAATGCGTTTGATGCGGTCATGAATTTCTTCATCGCTCAAAGCCTTCAGCTCAGGCATTTCCAGATGGTTGAGGCCGATTTCCAGGCAGCGAACTGCTTTCAGCATGGAAGCTTCAAAGCTGCGCTCAATTGCCATAACCTCACCGGTAGCCTTCATCTGAGTGCCCAGGGTGCGGTCAGCGGTTACGAATTTATCGAACGGCCAGCGCGGGAATTTCAGTACGATATAGTCAATGGTAGGCTCGAAGCAAGCCTTAGTCTTTTTGGTAACAGCGTTTTCGATTTCGTCCAAGTTGTAGCCGACAGCAATTTTGCTGGTAACCTTAGCAATCGGATAACCGGTAGCTTTGGAAGCCAGTGCGGAAGAACGGCTTACACGCGGGTTAACTTCGATTACATAGTAGTTTTCGGAGTACGGGTCGAGAGCCAGCTGTACGTTACAGCCGCCAACTACGCCCAGCTCACGCACGATATCGATAGAAGCCTGACGCAGCAGCTGTACTTCTTTATCGCTCAGAGTCTGTGCCGGAGCCACAACGATGGAGTCGCCGGTGTGTACGCCAACAGGATCCAGGTTTTCCATGGAGCAGACGGTAATGCAGTTATCAGCAGCGTCGCGGATTACTTCGTATTCGATTTCCTTCCAGCCGGCGATGCTGCGTTCAATCAGGCATTGACCGATAGGGCTGTAGCCCAGGCCCTTTTGCACGATATCAATCAGCTCTTCCTCGTTTTCAGCAATACCGCCGCCGGTACCGCCGAGGGTATAAGCAGGACGGACAATCAGCGGATAGCCGATTTCCTTGCCGAAGTCGCAAGCAGCCTCAATGGTTTCTACGATAGTGCTTTCAGGAATCGGCTGATGGATTTTCTCCATAGTTTCCTTGAACATTTCGCGGTCTTCACCACGTTTGATAGCGCTGATCTGAGTGCCCAGCAGACGAACGTTGTATTTGCTCAGAATGCCTTGCTCTTCCAGTTTCATAGCCATGTTCAGGCCAACCTGACCGCCAAGTGTTGCCAACAGGGAATCAGGATGCTCACGTTTGATAATTTTTTCAATGAATTCAACGCTGATAGGTTCAACATATACACGGTCAGCCACATGCACATCAGTCATAATGGTTGCAGGGTTACTGTTAATCAGTACAACCTCCAGGCCTTCTTCCTTCAGAGCACGGCAAGCCTGGGTGCCTGCATAGTCAAACTCTGCTGCCTGACCAATAATAATAGGGCCGGAGCCGATAACGAGAACCTTTTTAATATCTTTAAGTTTCGGCATAATTAACGACCCTCCATCATATCAACAAAATGTTTAAACAAATAATCATGATCACCAGGGCCGGGGCAGGCTTCCGGATGATATTGAACGGTGAATGTAGGATGCTTGGTGTATTCCAGGCCTTCGATAGTACCGTCGTTCATGGAAATGTGACTGATGTTGATGCCCTTGCCTTCCAGAGATTTTTCATCTACAGCATAGCCGTGATTTTGTGCGCTGATGTAGATGCGGCCGGTTGCCAAGTATTTTACCGGTTGGTTGATACCGCGATGGCCGAATTTCATTTTATAGGTATCAGCGCCGTTAGCCAAAGCCATGAGCTGATGACCGAGGCAGATACCGAAAATCGGTTTCTTGCCGATTAATTTCTTAATGTTTTCAATAACCTCGGGCAAATCCTTCGGGTCGCCAGGGCCGTTGGACAGGAAGATGCCGTCCGGATCGCATGCCAGTACCTCTTCTGCAGTTGCGGAAGCAGGAAATACTGTCAGGTGGCAGCCAAAGGCCTCAATAGATTTCAGGATATTGCGTTTAATACCGAAGTCCATAACAGCTACATGCAGCTTGCCCTCGCCCATGGTGTAAACCTCGGGAGTGGTAACCTCCTCAACCTGGTTGTGTACTGCCGGTAAAGCCAGCAGCTTCTGTACTTCCTCCTCAGGCATTTCTGCCGGTACAATTACGCCCTGCAGTACGCCGTGATTACGGATTTTACGGGTGATAGCACGTGTATCTACACCTGCTAAGGTCGGGATATCCTGTTCAATCAGGAAGTTCTCCAGGCTCTGCTCATTGCGCCAGTTGCTGGGGCAATCGCACAGCTCGCCGATTACAAAGCCCTGGAAGAAGCATTTTTTGCCTTGGTTAAACAGCGGGTTGCAGCCATAGTTGCCTACCAGCGGATAGGTCATTACTACAATCTGCCCGCAGAAGGACGGGTCGGTCAAGGTCTCCTGGTAACCGCTCATGCCGGTGGTGAATACAACCTCACCTACAGCATTGCGTTTGCCGCCATACAGAGTGCCTTCAAAAACGCTGCCGTCTTTTAAAACTAATTTTCCTTTTCTCACTTTTTCGTGCATACTACACCATCCCTCATTACAAAATTACCGTGCAGCATAGTGGCAACAGCCTTGCCGGTGCAAGCCTTGCCTTCGTACGGGGTGAATTTGCCACGGGTATAGAATTTGGAGCTGTCAACAGTCCATTCTTTATTTAAGTCCATAATAGTGATATCAGCAACACTGCCCTCTTTCAGAGTACCGCCGGCAAGCTTGAACAGCTTAGCAGGCTCGCAGCTCATTTTGCTGATGATAGTATTCAGGTCAAATACATGGGTGTGATATAAGTCAGTCAGCATTACTGCCAGAGAGGTTTCCAGACCGCAGAAGCCGTTCGGAGCATAACGGAATTCAACATCCTTTTCTTCCGGTGCGTGCGGGGAGTGGTCAGTAACGATTGCATCAACAGTGCCGTCCAGAACAGCCTCACGCATAGCCTGTACATGGTCTGCACTGCGCAGCGGCGGGTTAACGCGGGTTGCGGAATTGTAATCAGCGCAAGCCTCATCAGTCAGAGTCAGATGATGTACGGTTACTTCACTGGTAACATTTACGCCGCGTTTTTTAGCCTGGCGGATGATGTCGATTGCACCCTTGGAGGCAACGTGGCAGATATGTACATGTGCGCCGGTGTATTCAGCGATGATGCAGTCACGTGCAACAGCGATATCCTCGCTGATTGCCGGTACGCCCGGTACGCCGATACGTGCGGAAACAGCGCCTTCATGCATGTAGCCTTCGGAATCCAGCTCAGGATCGATTGCATGGCACAGCAGCGGTTTGTCAAAAGCAGTTACATATTTGGCAGCCAGCACCATCAGGCGGGAGCTCTTTACATAGTGGCCGTCATCAGAGAAGCCCATAGCGCCTTTTTCTGCCATGTCGCCCATCTCTGCCAGCTCTTCGCCCTTTTCGCCCTTGCTGATTGCGCCGATAACTTCAACGTTAGCGTAGCTTTCCTCGCGAGCGCGTTCTTTGATACCGCTTACTACGATGGAGGTATCGATAACAGGCTTGGTATTAGGCATGCAGGCAACGGTGGTTACACCGCCGGCAGCAGCAGCCTTGGTACCGCTGATAATATCTTCTTTAGCTTCCAGGCCGGGCTCACGCATATGAGTGTGTACGTCAATCAGACCAGGAGTTACTACGAGGCCGGTTGCATCAAAAACCTCGTCAGCTGCTTCGGCAATATCCTTGCCCAAAGCTTTAATTTTGCCATCCTCAACGAGGATATCCATTACGGCATCTAATTTTTGGCTGGGGTCTACTACCCTGCCGTTTTTAATCAATGTTTTCAATGTGTTTACCTCCTGTCAAAGTCAAGAATAAGAGTGCCATACGTACAGCTACGCCGTTTTGTACCTCAGTACGGATTGCGGCGTTATCGCAGTAACCAACCTCCCAGGAGATTTCCAGACCACGGTTCATCGGGCCGGGATGCAGCACGGTTACGTCAGGCTTAGCCAGCTTCAGGCGGTTTTCGTTAATACCGAAGATACGTGCATATTCACGCGGAGACGGGAACAGACCCTTTTGCTGACGCTCCAGCTGAATACGCAGGATATCGATTACGTCAGCGCCTTCGATTGCTTCTTCAACGCGTTTGTGTACGGTAACGCCCAGAGACGCGATGTCGTGCGGCAGCAGAGTCATAGGACCTGCAACGTGTACCTCAGCGCCCATTTTAGTCCAGGCAGCAATATTGGTGCGGGCAACACGGCTGTAGAGAATATCGCCGATAATTGCCATTTTCAAGCCCTTCAGGTTTTTGCCCTGCTCACGGATAGTAAACATATCCAGGAAGCCTTGAGAAGGATGTGCGTGCGCACCATCACCGGCGTTGATGATTACAGGGTCTGCAACCTTAGCAGCATATGCTGCAGCGCCTTCAATGGGGTGACGCATAACAATCGCATCACAAGCCATGGATTGTACAGTCAGGATGGTGTCGCGCAGGCATTCACCTTTGACAACACTGGAAGAGGATGTAGTGATGTTTACTACATCGGCACCCAGATATTTGCCTGCCAGCTCGAAGGATGTACGGGTACGTGTACTGGGCTCATAGAACAGATTGATGATAGATTTACCGCGCAGTGAGGGCACCTTTTTGATATCCCTCTTCATAATCTTCTTCATTTCCTCAGCTGTTTTCAAAACCAGCTCGATTTCCTCAACGCTGAGGCTTTCCAGATCCAGTATATCTCTGCCACCCAGAGATACATTTGATTTAGCCATTAGCTTTACCTCCTGTTTTTTATAATAAAATTGCATAATAAAAGGCCTTCTCATCCCATGATGGTGCAAAAAGGCCTTAGGTTTCATAATAACTTATACCTTGCAGTCTCACAGGACCAATTTAAAGGTGCAAATTGATTGTATATATTTTACACCTTAATGAAGAATACGTCAAATATTTCGAGGTAAAATCTTGGCAGGATTTTTTTACTTATAGTATAATAAAGAAGATTAAAAATTAGCGAGGTAATTATGCGAAACACCATTATAGATAATCTGCGTGGCATCTGCATGCTTGGCGTCATCGGTATTCATATCGGCAGCCTGGCACTTGCCCCCAACAACTTTACTCTTTACTTATTACTGGAGATTTTAAGCCGTTACAGTGTCCCCTCCTTTTTCTTTATCTCCGGCTACGGCCTGGCCTGTACGGATAAAGGCCTTTTAAGCGGCAGCCGGCTGAACTATATCGACTTTATGAAGAAGCGTCTGCGGGGAGCAGGCCTGCCCTATCTCAGCTGGTCGCTTTTTTACATGCTTTACTTCTGGCTGATTCTGCCACCGGGCTTCGTCAGCTGGAATCCGCTGCATGTGGCCTATGTTTTATTCTTCGGCCTGGGCTGCTACCATTTGTATTTTATGGTCATCCTGCTGTGGTTTTATGCAAGCTATCCGCTCTGGCGCCGGCTTCTTTGTATAATTATACATCAAAGCATACCGTTTATGCTAGTGCTTTTATTCATATTCCAGCTTGCTTTCAACTGGTGGACAACGCATCCGGGCTTGAATACAGCTGGTTGGAGCGTCTTGGCTAAAAATTTCTTTGATTATCGCCTCAACTATCTTCCCTTGCATTATTTGCTTATTTTTATAAGCGGCGGCCTGGCAGCCTGCTATTGGGAAAAATTCATCGTCCTCCTGCGCAGATACAGCGCCATGGTATGCGTAATTTTTGCTGCAAGCGTTGCCTGGGACGTACAAAGCTGTTACGAAGCAGTTACTGTCAACGGCTACACGCTGATTGATCTGGCCAACACCTATCACCAGCTCAGCCCGCAGGGACTCTGCTACACCGTTGGCTCGCTGCTCTTCTTCTGCCTGGCACTGGACTGGCTGGAGCGCAAGGCGCAGGCAAAAGCACATACAGAGGCTCCCAATGCACTGCAATCTATCCCTCAAGCAGCATCGTATACAGAGGCTCCCCTTGTCGTCGCAAGCGACATTAGCACGACCAACAGCTTGTCGCCGCGCAAGCTCACGACAAGCTGGGTCTTAGCGTCGGGGAGCTGTCACCGCAAGGTGACTGAGAGGGGTTCCCTCGCCAACCTCCTCTACAAAGCTATCAGTACCCTCTCCGCCTACTCTATGCTCATCTACTTTGTGCATCCGCTGCTTTTGGACTGGCTCAGCAGTGCCTACAACCATTTCGGCATCATTATGACCGTTAAAAAGGTAGCACTGTCCTACGTGCTGCTGGTACTCGGCTCGCTGGTCCTCAGCATCCTGCTGACGAAAGCGTTTGAAAAATGCAGTACGGCAAAGCTGCTGTTTACCGGCAAACGGTGAATTCAATACAAAGCAAAAAGACGTTGCGTGCTTTTTCAAGCACACAACGTCTTATTTTTTATTCTATTAAATCAAAGCTGAGCCTTCATTAATTTCTTATATACCTCAACGCCGGGCTGGTCAAATGCATCCACATCCGCCAGCTCGCCCTCATAGGCAATCGTCAGCATCAAAAAGTACATCAGCTGGCCAAGATAATACTCATTCAGCTTCGGCAGCGTAAAGCGCGCATTGTAACGGTTATCACCCGTCAGTGCCGCTTCATTGGCATTCAGCGCCGCTTTAAGAGCCTTCGCCATATCCATGCCCTCGTATTTATCGAAGAACGGTACATCGGCAAAAGGATTGTGCAAGACTGACTCAACCTCAGGATTGGCAACCTCCAGGAACTGCACCACCTTATTCAGACGGCCGTCCTGATGCTGCTGCGTCTGTGCATGCATATCCGTTGTGCCGACAGCAACAATCGGCGTTCTGCCGTAGTGAACAGTTGCACCCTCACGATTGCAGCGCTTGCCAAGCGATTCCGCCAGCAGCTGCACATACCATTCGCTCAACGATTTCAGGCGCATGCTGTACGGCATGAACACTTCAATATCGCGTCCTCGCTCATAGGCCATGAATTTCAGCAAAGCGTTGAGCAGCGCCGGGTTTTCCGCAGGCTCCGCCTGCTGGCAATAGATATCCATATCACGCGCACCGCGCAAAAACTCCTCAATATCACCGCCAAGGGCAGCCATCGTTACGAGTCCCGGGTCAGTCATAATGCAGAAGCGTCCGCCAATGCCCTCCTTGATGTCAAAGCGCTCCCAGCCAAATTTTTCCGCCAGCTGCAGAAGCGGCGCATTTTCCACCGGAGCCTTTAAATCAGTAACTACCGTGCAGTCAAGGTCGATATCTGCGTTTTGAGACAGATTAGCATAGAAATACGTAAAGGCAGAAATTGTTTCCAGCGTAGTACCGGATTTAGAAATCGGCACCAGCATAATCTTTAGCTTCTTGCCTTCTTGCGCACTTACTCCAGCCATACGGCGCATCTTGAACAGCAAGCTGTTGCAGTCCACCGGATCAAGATTATTGCCGGAAAAATAAATGCAAGGCTGGCCTTGGCGCAGTGTTGCACTGGTATTCCAATGATAACCGCCAAAGGCATCAAACAGCACCTTGTTGCCCAAGTAGGAGCCGCCTACGCCCAAAAAGATTACGACATCTTTACTGCGCAGATGCTTGCTGTAGCGCATCAGCTTGATAATCGACTGCTCCGTATTGGGATTGCCGTCGGCAATATACGGCATACGTGGAAAATAAACATGCTCAGGCGTGCCGTCCTTAGATAAATGCTTCTTGGCAAAGCCGCTGCGGCGCAGCTCGCACACAGCCTTATCTGCTGCCGCTCCCTGCTGCTGCAGTGCCTGCTCCACTTCCTGCGCTTGCAGTCTGCCCGCTCCAACCATATTGCTGAAGTCAAAAACAATACCACTGGGCATAAC
>OJOQ01000491.1_pt1 | contig 13288 bp, 7 predicted proteins | sample 1598241 | NCBI WGS metagenome assembly OJOQ01 (sample SAMN03922466, study PRJEB24848) | human gut metagenome | isolation source: stool sample | host: Homo sapiens | place: Germany | collected 2010-11
GTCAATACCCACCGCAAGAACATCTTCCGCAAGTTGGGCGTAAACAACGTTCACGAGGCTACGAAATATGCGCTGAGAGCCGGTTTGGTTGATTCGGCAGAATACTATATTTAAGTTGATAGTTTATAGTTGATAGTTTATAGCAATCTTGCAAACGGCTAAGTCCTATAAACTATTAACTATAAACTATTAACTTTTTTAGTGGGGGGTTAACAGGGTTAACAGTTAACAGCCGTTTTTTGCATGGTCCCCCTCGCGTACCTTATTATATAATAATATATATATACTTATTTTTATATAAGTGTGTGGATGGAAGTATGCATTTTTGGGGTGTTAACTGTTAACCTGTTAACCCCCATCTTAATTTTCTCTTTCCAGAGCGCATCTTTTTATCTTGGCAAGCGTCTTATATTAAGACGGAGAAGTGCCTTATATTAAGACAGATAAGAGGCTTAAATGATGACCAGCGGGAGGCTTCAATGATGCCTCACGAGGGGACAATTAATGCGTCGCGATGGAAGAATTGGTGCGTCGCGATGAAAAAAATATTGCGTCGCGACGCAAAAAATAATGCATCGCGATGGAAGAAAACAGCCATTTTACAGCCATTTTACATCCTATCGCGATGCATTCTTCATTTTCTCAACCGGAAAGCTATGAGTTGCTAACCGGAAAGCTATGAGTTGAGAACCACAAAACTATGAGTTAGTTTTTTTAACTTTTTAGCCCATTTTCTATCTTTTTTACGCCTAAACGGCCCCAAACAGAGACTTTTAAATCTTCTTCTTATAGCAGCGATGACGGCGATGCTGTTCGCTCTCCAGATACTGCCACTGGCTCTGAACACCGGTATTAGTCTCCATCTGCGGCATTGCCTCAGCCCATTTAAAGCCATAACGGTGATACTGCTCTATCAGATCGGCAAAAATAAGCGCATTGGCTCCCTTCTTGCGATATTCCGGAAGAACACCAATCAAGAGCAAATCTACCGTATCCGTCTTGTGCCACTTCAGAACCTTCAGCACCTTCAGCCAACCCGTAGGGAAAAGCTTGCCATCGCCTATCTCGCGCAGCGCATCGGTAAACGAAGGGAAGGAAACACCAAAGGCAACCAGTTTGTTGCCAGCATTGCCATCTACCACACCCGTTACCAGGTTCAAGTCAGCCTTCTTGATATAAGTATTTACATATTCATCTATCTGCTTCTCCGTAAGCTGCTGGAAATCATAGAGATTCTTGTAAGTCTCGTTCACGATTTCGAACACCTTCCTGCCCATTCCTCCCGAGGTCAGTTCGCGGCGGGTAAACTTATGAACATGCAGATTATATCGGCTCTCTATCATCTGGGCAGTCTTGGCAAACTTAGCCGGCGTCACTTCCGGAATCCTGATGCGGTACTCCAGCCAGTCGTTATCCTTCTCATAGAGCGGATAACTCTCCAGATGCGTCTTGTAATAAGGATAATTGTAATTGATATACATCGTAGACTTCCGGTCGAAGCCCTCGATGAGCAAGCCCTCACGGTCCATATCCGTAAATCCGAGCGGACCTACGCATTCGTTCATTCCCCTGCTCTTGCCCCAGTTTTCTACCGCGCGCAACAAGGCACAGGAAACCGCTACATTATCCACGAAATCGAACCAGCCGAAGCGAACCTGCTTCTTGTTCCACTCTTCGTTGGCACGATGGTTGATAATGCCAGCAATTCTACCTACGATACGAGCCTCGCTGTCAACCGCCAGGAAGTATTGAGCCTCGCAGAATTCAAAGGCAGGATTCTTCTTTGGGTCCAGCGTATTCATCTCGTCGAAACGCAAAAAAGGAATGGCAAACTTATGGCCTCTGTAGAGATCATAATGAAACTGAATGAAGGTTTTCAGCCCTTTTTTAGTCGTTATCGGTATGATTCTTATCTCATCATTCATTAGTATATTGTTTTATGTATATATATTCAATTGCGGTGCAAAAATACAATAAATTTATGAATAATGCAACTCTTTTCTTATAAATTTATAAAAGTTTGTTCATAATTGTCCAACTTTGTGGATATTTATGTACCTTTGCAGGTTGAAATGCCCCAAAGAGCATCATAAAGTTATGAAGAAAGAGAAAAGAGACAACTATACGTTCCTCACACATGCCCCTGTGCATCATGTGATTTTCACGATGGCCATACCAACGATTATCAGTATGCTGTCGACGAGCATGTACAATCTCGCCGACACCTATTTCGTGGGCAGCATCAACACGCAGAGTGTGGCAGCGGTAGGCGTTTCCTTTGCAGCAATGGCTGTGATTCAGGCGATTGGTTTCTTCTTCGGTCACGGAGCGGGCAATTATGTTTCGCGACAGTTGGGCGCCAAGCATACGGAAGAGGCACAGAAGATGGCAACCACGGGCTTTGTGCTGAGTTTTCTTACCGGTCTCCTCATCGCCATCCTGGGTCATGTGTTCCTCACTCCGCTCTGCCTTCTGATGGGTTCTACGCCCACCATTCTTCCTTATACAGAGCGTTATCTGGGCATTATTCTGCTGGGTGCTCCCTTTATGACCACCTCGCTTACGCTGAATAATCTGATGCGATTTCAGGGCAATACGATGTATGCGATGAAGGGCATCATGTCGGGTGTGCTGCTCAATCTGATTCTGGCTCCTCTGCTCATTCTCTACTTCCAGCTGGGCATTACCGGAGCCGCCGTAGCCACCCTCACCAGCCAGTGTTTCGGCTGCGCCATGCTCTTCTGGATGACGCATAAAGGCGAGAACATCCGCATCCGTCTCAGCAATTTCACCCCTACCCGCGCCTTTGCCAAGGAGATTATCTTCGGCGGAACCCCTTCGCTGTCAAGACAGGGACTGGGAAGTATCGCTACGCTGATGCTCAATGTGGCAGCAGGTGCGTTTGGCGATGCAGCCATTGCGGGCATGAGCATCGTTACCCGCATCTCCTTCTTCACCTATGCGATGGTCATCGGTCTGGGACAGGGATTCCAGCCGCTCTGCGGATTCTGCTACGGTGCCAAACTCTATGGGCGCGTAAAGGAAGCCTTCTTTTTCTGCATCAGATGCGGCACGGTTTTCCTCGCCGTCTGTGCCCTTATCGGCTTCATCTTCTCAACTTCCATCATCAGCATCTTCCGCGATGATGCAGCGGTTGTAGCCGTAGGTTCGGTGGCTTTGCGATGGCAGGTGCTCAGTTTTCCGCTCGTAGCCTGCATCGTGCTCACCAACATGCTGATGCAGACCATCCGTAAACCGGTGAGAGCCAACATCGTAGCGGCAGCACGAAGCGGACTTTTCTTCATTCCGCTCATCTTCATCCTCCCCTATTTCTTCGGATTGCTGGGCGTGGAGATGTGTCAGATGTGGGCAGATTGCTGCTCGTTTGCCGTTGCGGTTCCGATAGCCTGGAGCGCTTTCAGGGACATGAGAAGAGAGCAGATGGAACTTGGGAAAAGCCACTAGAAGATAAGAAGATACTAGAAGATAAGAGAAAATACTTGAGATAAGAGAAATGGAGAAGACATATTACATAGGATTGGACGTTGGCTCTACGACAGCCAAAATAGCCGTTATCAACAGCGATAACCGGGTAATTTACTCAAAATACGAACGCCACAACGCTCGTGTCAACGAACTTGTGTCGCAATATTTCGATGAGATTTTAGCCCTCACGGGCGATGCAGAGGCAAGAATCTGCGTAACGGGAAGCGTAGGAATGGCTACTGCCGAACAGCTCCAGGCGGAGTTTGTACAGGAGGTGGTGGCTGCATCGGTCTATGCCCGTACTGCTCATCCTGAGGCGAAGGCGCTCATCGATATTGGCGGCGAGGACGCGAAGGTTATCTTCTTCAAGGAAAACGGAAATATGGAACTGCGCATGAACGGCAACTGTGCCGGCGGAACGGGCGCTTTCATCGACCAGATGAGTGTGCTGATGGGCGTAGAGAACCAGGAGATGAGCGAGTTGGCGATGAAGGCAGAACACGTTTATCCGATGGCTGCCCGCTGCGGCGTATTCGCCAAGACCGACATCCAGAACCTGATGGCGCGCAATCTGCCCGAAGCAGATATTGCAGCCAGCATCTTCCATTCCATCGCCGTACAGACGGTGGTAACGCTTTCTCACGGCATCAGCTTCGAGGCTCCTATCCTGCTCTGCGGCGGTCCGCTGACCTTTCTTCCGGCTCTCCGCAAGGCTTTCTGCGATTATCTCCATCTCTCTCCAAACGACTTCATCGTATCCGGAAACAGCAATCTCATTCCGGCTCTGGGCTGTGCTTATCGGGCTAAATCGGCAGATTCTGCAGCCTCAGTTTCTGCCCTCAGAAGCCGGATGAAAAAAGAAATACAAACGGAATGGACCAGCAGTCTGCTGCCTCTGTTCAAGAATGAGAAAGAGCACCAGGAATGGCTCAAATCAAAGGCGAAATTCGCTACCGAAACCCAACCGCTGAATAAAGGAAAACAGCAGGTTGTGATTGGTATTGACTCGGGCTCTACTACGACGAAGATTGTTGCGGTAAGGGTGAATGCGGGGACGCCTACGGGAGATATTGTCTTTACCAATTACCGCCTGAATCTGGGAAATCCGATCAAGGCAGTAGCGGATGGACTGAACGCCCTGAAGCAGGAAGCAGCATTGCGAGGCGCTGAACTGGAAATCGTGGGTTCCTGCTCTACAGGTTACGGCGAAGAACTTATCAAGGCGGCTTTCGGTCTCGACAGCGGCATTATCGAAACAATGGCACACGAAAGAGCTGCTGCCTCACTCATGCGCGACGTGAGTTTTATCCTGGACATCGGCGGACAGGACATGAAGGCTATCTTCGTGGAGAAAGGGGCTGTGGTGCGCATGGAACTCAACGAGGCGTGCAGTTCGGGCTGCGGAACATTCATCCAGACCTTTGCCAACAATATGGGTTATTCTGTAGGCGATTTTGCCCAACTCGCCTGCCAGTCGAAGGCTCCCTGCGACCTGGGAACCCGCTGCACCGTCTTCATGAACTCGAAGGTGAAGCAGGTGCTCAGAGAGGGCGCATCTGTAGCTGATATTTCTGCCGGAATCTCTTATTCGGTCATCAAGAACTGTCTTTATAAGGTATTGAAACTCCATGGTAATGAGAACCTTGGAGGAAAAATAGTTGTGCAGGGTGGTACGATGAGAAACGATGCGGTGGTAAGAGCATTTGAGTTGCTCACCCATACCGAAGTGGCACGAAGCAACATGCCGGAACTGATGGGCGCCTACGGCTGTGCCCTTCATGCGGCGGCAGATTACAAGCATCGCACATCTGCAGAAGACGAGCGCCCTGCCCTATCAAGATCCATCGATGATCTCCAGAATCTGGCTCATTATGAAACCAAACAGCTGCAATGCAAAGGCTGCGAAAACCATTGTTATGTTTCCCGCTACACCTTTGCCGGCGGCAACCGATTCTACTCCGGAAACAAGTGTGAGCGTGTGTTCAACAACAAGGGAGCAAACGGGGAAAAAGGTAAAAATATCTACGAATATAAATATAGTTTACTATTTGATAGAGAGACAGTTAACCCACTTAACGCTGTAAAACACAGCGTCAAAGTAGGCATTCCTCGTATCCTCAACATGTACGAGGAATATCCGTTCTGGAATGCACTGCTCCGGGCAGCAGGATTGGACGTGATTCTCTCTTCCGATTCCACTTTCAGCCAGTATGAAGGAGCCTTGAATACGGTGATGAGCGACAATATCTGCTTCCCGGCTAAACTGGCTCACAGTCATCTGAAAGAACTCAACGAGAACCCGAAGGTAGACCGCATCCTCATGCCATACGTGGTTTATGAGCATAATGACGACCCGAAGAATACGCTGAACAGCTTCAACTGTCCGGTCGTTTCGGGCTACAGCGATGTCATCAAGTCGGTCATCAATCTGAAGAAACCGATCGATACGCCCGTCATCAACTTTGCCCAGCCTAAGGCGCTGGAAAAGCAGATTACCGATTATCTCAAGCAACTGGGAGTAAGCAAGAAGACTGCCCGTAAAGCGCTGAGAGAAGCCCTCTATGCTCAGGCAGTATATGCAGCTGAGATTAAGAAACAAGGCTGGGAGATTCTGAAAAATGAAGAAACAGAGGCTCAGAAAACGAACGAAGACAAGATTCTGAAGCCAAACAAGGGACTTACGATTCTGCTGGCTGGCCGTCCTTATCATACTGACCCGCTGATTCAGCACAAGCTGAGCGAGATGATAGCCAATCTGGGAGTCAACGTCATCAGCGAAGACATCGCCCGGGGTAATCTCTTTGCAGATTTCAAAGAATTCAATCTGGAGAACCTGGCGGCAGAAAGAAATGAGGCAGCATTAGCCAACCAGGACAACAACGAAGCATATAACTGTCAGCCAGAGACTTATCTCGTGAAGCAATGGGCGTATATGAACCGCATTCTGAAGGCAGCACAATGGGCAGCCGAACAGGGCGATGAGGTTCATTTCGTCCAGATGACCAGCTTCGGCTGCGGTCCTGACAGTTTTATCCAGGACGAGATTCGCGACATCATGAAGCGCCATAACAAGCCTTTCACGCTGCTGAAGATAGATGATGTGAGCAATATCGGCTCCCTGAAACTCCGTGTCCGCTCGCTCATAGAAAGCCTGAAGGGAGTAAAGGAAGTGAAGAGTGAAGAACGAAGAGTGAAAAATTCAACAGCAGAAGAAATTCAACATTCAACACTCAACATTCAACATTTACAACAGACCAAGGTATTCACCAAGCAGGATATTCATCGCAAGATTCTCGCTCCTTTCATGACCGAATACCTCACCCCTATCATTCCGCCTATCCTGAAACTGATAGGCTATGATGTTGAGGTACTTCCGATGAGCGATGAGGTAAGCGCCGAACTCGGCTTGAAGTTTGCCAACAACGAAGTCTGCTATCCGGCAACACTCATCGTCGGCGACATCATCAAAGCCTTGAAATCAGGCAGATACGACCTGAATAATACGGCAGTAGTGATGAGTCAGACGGGCGGCCAGTGTCGCGCAACCAACTACGCCGGGCTCATCAAACGTGCGATGATTTCCAATGGATTCCAGGACATTCCGCTGCTCACGCTCGGTGTAACAGCCTCAACAGGCGAAGCATCAGGCTCAACAGACGACAAGCAAGACTATAACGAGCAGGACGGCTTCAATGTGCCTTGGCTGAAATACAGTCAGATTATTGTTACCGCCATTTTCTATGGCGATGCAATCAACGAGATGTACAACGCCTGCATCGTAAGAGAGCGTAAACCGGGCATTGCCAGAGAGTTGCGCGACAAATACATGCAGCTGATAGACGGACCTATCGCCCAGAATTCAGCCAAAGGACTCATCCGACTCCTGGAACAGGCAGCCGAAGAATTCAACCAGATGACCCTCGACAGAGAACTGCCGAAGGTAGGAATCGTAGGCGAAATCTTCCTGAAGTTCAATCCTTTCGCCCACCAGTTCCTGGAGCAGAACATCATTTCGCGCGGCATTGAGGTGGTTCCGCCTCTGCTTGCCCCTTTCTTCCTGCAGGAATTTGTGAACGTGGAGATACAGAAACACATGCGGCTGAGTTGCACCAAAGTGCCCGATTTCATCATCAAGGGCGCTTATCAGGCGCTGATAGGCAGAAGATTGCGCCAGATAAACAAGGCAGCCGGCAAGTTCCGCTACTTCCGTCCGTTCACCAATATCTATGATGATGCGAAGGACGTACAGGGACTGGTTTCGCTCGCAGCCCAGTTTGGCGAAGGCTGGCTTCTGCCTGCCGACATCGTAGGTTACATCCGTGATGGCGTGAACAACATCATCTCGCTCCAGCCTTTCGGTTGCATCGCTAACCACGTGATTTCCAAGGGCATCGAGAAACGTCTCCACGACCGGTTCCCAATGCTCAACCTCGTATCGCTCGACTTCGATTCCGGTGTTTCAGAGGTAAACGTCACCAACCGACTGCTCCTCTTTCTGGACAGTATCTCAAAATAAGACAAGCCAGACCCATGTACGGTAAAACACCGTATATGGGTCTTTCCGTCTTTCATCCCCAAAAAATCACTCTAAAAATACAAAAAACCGTAGCTATTTCTTTGTCATTCAAGAAAATAATCGTATCTTTGCACTCAAATTTTATTGAGACATTAAGAAAATGAGTAAAGATACATTAACTCATCAGCTGACAGAGACCATCGAGGAGCTTTCGAGCGCCGAATCTTTGAAGGGTCTCTTCCATCAGCATCGAGACGGGAATCCACTTCCTTCGGGCAAGGCGCTCGAAGAAATCATCAGTTTGTCCCGTTCTATCCTCTTTCCGGGATATTTCGGCAATTCTTCGGTAAATATCTCAACTATCAAATATCATATTGGAGTAAGAGTAGAGAAACTCTATGAGATGCTGTCAGAGCAGATTCTCGCCGGTCTCTGCTTCGCCAACGACTGCGAAACGGAAACCCAGGCTGAACTGCAACACCAGCGTGCCAAGGCAGGCGTGATTGCAGCCAAGGCAATCATGGAATTCCCGAGACTTCGCAAGATTCTGGCAACCGATGTAGAGGCTGCCTACGAGGGCGACCCGGCTGCCATGAGCCACGGAGAAATCATCTCCTGCTACCCGGTCATCAAGGCGATTACCAACTACCGCATCGCTCACGTGCTGCACGAACTGGGAGTGCCGCTCATTCCGAGAATGATGACTGAGCTGGCGCATTCGGAAACCGGTATTGACATCAACCCGGAGGCTACCATCGGCAAGCACTTCACCATCGACCACGGTACGGGTGTGGTGATTGGAGCTACCTGCATCATCGGCGACAATGTGAAACTCTACCAGGGTGTAACCCTCGGAGCCAAGAGTTTCCCACTCGATAAGGACGGCAATCCTATCAAGGGAATCCCTCGCCACCCTATCCTCGAAAATGATGTCATCGTCTACGCCAATGCCACCATCCTCGGTCGCATCACCATAGGAGAAGGCTGCGTAGTGGGAGCCAACGTATGGGTTACCAAGGATATGAAACCGAAAACAAAGAAATATAAAAAAGAAAAACAAAGTTTATTAGATATAGAATTCAATAATGGAACAGGAATTTGAACTCATTGCCAAGACCTTCATGGGCCTCGAGCCTGTCTTGGCTGAAGAGCTCACCCAGTTGGGTGCCAATAATGTACAGATCGGTCGCCGCATGGTGTCTTTCACAGGCGACAAGGAAATGATGTATCGTGCTAACTTCCAGTTGCACACAGCCATCCGTATCTTAAAGCCTATCAAGCACTTCAAGGCTAGAAGCGCTGAAGAGGTGTATGATCAGATCCAGAAGATCAAGTGGGATGACATCTTAGACGTGAAGAAGACTTTCTCTGTTGACTCAGTAGTCTACTCAGAGGAGTTCCGCAACTCACGCTTCGTAACCTACAAGGTAAAGGATGCGATTGTTGACTGGTTCCGCGAGAAGCAGGGTACACGTCCAAATATCAGCGTATCTAACCCGGATATCCGCCTCAACATCCACATTGCAGAAGACAATGCCACCTTGAGTCTCGATTCGAGTGGTGAGAGTCTGCACCGCCGTGGCTACCGCCAGGAGCAGGTAGAGGCTCCTCTGAACGAGGTTCTCGCTGCAGGTATGATTCTGATGACCGGCTGGAAGGGCGAATGCGATTTCATCGACCCGATGTGTGGTTCAGGTACCATCGCCATCGAAGCTGCCCTCATCGCCCGCAACATCTCTCCAGGTGTATTCCGCAAGGAGTTTGCCTTCGAGAAGTGGAACGATTTTGACCAGGATCTCTTCGACATGATCTATAACGACGACTCTCAGGAGCGCGAGTTCGAGCACCATATCTATGGTTACGATGTTGACATGAAGGCTGTAAACACAGCTAATCTCAACGTTCGTGCTGCCGGTCTTAGCAAGGACATCACCATCTCACAGGCTGATTTCAAGGACTTCACCCAGCCAGCAGAGAAGAGCATCATCGTGATGAACCCTCCATATGGTGAGCGCATCTCTACCCCTAACCTCCTGAACACCTACAAGATGATCGGTGAGCGTTTCAAGAAGGCTTTTGCCGGCAACGAGGCTTGGGTATTGAGCTACCGCGAGGAGTGCTTCGAGCAGATTGGTCTGAAACCATCTATCAAGATTCCTGTATTCAACGGAAGCTTGGAGTGCGAATTCCGCAAGTATGTGATGTTCGACGGCAAGATGAAGGACTTCCGTTCTGAAGGCGGTATTGTGAAGACTGAGCGCGAGAAGAGCGAGATGGCTCAGAAGCACCGTTTCAAGAAGGAGCGTGAATTCAAGAAGCGTGTAAGCGAGGAGACTGAAAACGAGGAGGACGATATCCGTTCTTTCAAGTTCCATACTCACCGTCTGGAAGACTTCGAGAAGAAGCGTGCTGAGTTCCATAAGGGCGGCCGTTCACGTATCGGTGGCGGTCGACGCAATGATGACGACGATGACAAGCGTGGAAGCCGTAGCTTCAAGGGCGACCGCAAGGGTGGCCGTGACTTCGGTGGCAAGCGCGACGGAAAGCGTTTCGAGAAAGGCGACAAGCGTGGTGGCTTCAAGGGCGACAAACGTGGTGGCCGTGATTTCGGAGGCAAGCGCGGAGGCAAGAAGAACTTCAGCGTTGACTTCGACGACGAGGATTAAAGACATATCGACCCATACGTCGTGTTTCACGACGCATGGGTGTTAAACCCGATAAAGTAAAGTAAAGAAAATAATGAATCTGAAGAATTCAATTTATAAATTATCTTTTGCTGCTATGATTATGATGGCTATGAATGCAACCGACTTACAGGCTCAGGGCGTGGTTCCTGCTCAGAAAGGCGAGAAAACCTTTACATTGGAAGACCTGAACTTCGGCGGCAACAACTATCGTAACATGGTGGCTAAGAACCGCTGGTGCACCTGGTGGGGCAATGAACTCGTTCGCCAGGATGTGGATGCCTGCTATCTCGTCAACAAGACGACAGGCAAGGAGACCAAGCTCTTCGGCATCAATGACATCAACCAGTGGATTGCTCCTACCAAGGACATCAAGGTAAGAGCCCTCTACAATGCTCTCTTCCCGTTTGCAGGCAAGAGCATCGTGATGGTAAGCAACGGCAGCAAGACTTATACCGTAGACTTCAAGAAGCATAAGCTGCTGAGCGAGATGGATTTTGCTGACGGCGAGAACCTCCTGGAGGCCAACGCCCAGCAGAACGCCTTCGCCTATCTGAAGGGCAGCAACCTCTATGTGCGTACCTTCGATGTAACCAGCAACGCCCTGACAAAAGAGAAGAAATCTCACGATTTCCAGCTCTCAAAGGATGGAAGCCGCGAAATTGTTTATGGACAGAGTGTTCACCGCGATGAGTTCGGTATCAGCAAGGGAACCTTCTGGAGTCCGAACGGCGAACTGCTCGCCTTCTATCGCATGGACCAGAGTATGGTAACCGACTATCCGCAGGTCGACATCCCGGAAATCGGTTTCAATCATCCTGAGACACAGAGTTGCATTGCTACTCCTGCACCAGACAAGTATCCGATGACTGGCGAGACATCACACAAGGTAACCGTAGGCGTGTTCGACTGCATGACCGGCAAGACCGTCTATCTGAAGGCTGGCGATCCAACCGACCGCTACTTCACCAACATCGCATGGAGTCCGGACAGCAAGACCATCTATATGTTCGAACTGAACCGCGACCAGAACGACTGCCGTCTGACTGCCTACAATGCAGAAACCGGCGAGAAGACAGGCGAACTCTATCGCGAGACCGACGAGAAATATGTAGAACCATGTCATCCTATCCAGTTCCTGCCTTGGGACAGCAACAGCTTTATCATGCAGAGCCGCAAGGATGGCTACAACCACCTCTATCTCTGCACCCTGGGCAAGCACGGAAGCCGCATGGCCAGCAACACAGAATCGCTCGAAATCAAGCAGTTGACTTCCGGTAAATGGGAGGTGATGGAAGTGCTCGGCTTCAACACCAAGCGCAAGAGCATCATCATCGCATCCAACGAGAAATCGCCTATCCAGAGAAACATCTTTGCCGTAGATACAAAAACCGGCAAGCGTACGCTGGTAGATGATTGCGGCAAGGGATGGCACAGCGCCACTTTGAGCGAGAACGGCCAGTATGTCTTCGACAACTACTCTACTCCTACCGTGCCTCGCAAGATTGCCCTCGTGAATACCGAGAACGGCAAGCGCACCGCTTACTTCACAGCCGAGAACCCTTGGAAGGGCTACAATGTGCCTGAGTACAGCTGCGGTACCATCAAGGCTGCCGATGGCGAAACAGACCTCTACTGGAGAATGGTGAAGCCGGTAAACTTCGATCCAAACAAGAAGTATCCTACCATTATATATGTATATGGTGGTCCTCATGCCCACAACGTAGATGCCCGCTGGAACTACTCTAGCCGTGGTTGGGAAACCTACATGGCAGAAAAGGGCTATCTGCTCTTCATCCTCGACAACCGTGGAAGCGAGAACCGTGGCAAGGCTTTCGAGCAGGCTACCTTCCGCCAGCTCGGACAGATTGAGATGCAAGACCAGATGAAGGGCGTGGAATATCTGAAGACGCTTCCTTACGTAGATGCTGACAAGATTGGCGTTCACGGCTGGAGCTTCGGCGGATTCATGACCATCTCGCTGATGACCAACCACCCTGATGTGTTCAAGGTAGGCGTAGCAGGCGGTCCGGTTATCGACTGGCACTGGTACGAGGTGATGTATGGCGAGCGCTATATGGACACCCCACAGACCAACCCAGAGGGTTACAGGAAGACCTCTCTGCTCTATCAGGCAAAGAACCTGAAGGGCAAGCTGCAGATTATCCAGGGCTTGAACGATGTGACCGTAGTGCCACAGCACTGCCTTACCTTCCTCAAGGCTTGCATCGCAGCAGGCACCCAGCCAGACTTCTTCGTCTATCCTGGCGAGCCTCACAACATGAGAGGTCATCAGAGCACTCATCTGCATGAGCGCATCAGCAATTATTTCTTCGATTATTTGAAATAACAAATTCAAGTTTCGCAAGTGGTTCAAGAACGGGCTGAAGGCCCAAAAGCTCCTAGCCCAGGGCATCGCCCTGGGTATAATGGCAATTAGTAAGGCGCCCTGTAAGGGCAAAAGCTTTATGTTTTGTCTGGAGTTTTAAAGCTTTTGCCCTTACAGGGCGACAGGTTTGCGTCCGTAATTACCCAGGGCGATGCCCTGGGAGGGCACTGAAAAAGTCCCCATTTTTAAGGACTAAAACGGAAAAAGGTTACG
>OJOQ01000502.1_pt1 | contig 13032 bp, 10 predicted proteins | sample 1598241 | NCBI WGS metagenome assembly OJOQ01 (sample SAMN03922466, study PRJEB24848) | human gut metagenome | isolation source: stool sample | host: Homo sapiens | place: Germany | collected 2010-11
AAGCCCGGTTTATGAAGCTGCTGATCGAGCAGAACGAGGACGGCGGCAAACGCCGGAACGCCGCCAAGAAAAAGGAACTGGAAGCTGCCGAAAAGCGTATCGGTGAACTTTCCGCTATTTTCAAGCGGCTGTATGAGGACAGCGTAAGCGGTCGCATTTCTGACGAGCGTTTCACGGAGCTTTCGGCAGACTATGAAGCCGAACAGCAGGAATTGAAAGAGCGTGTTGCCAGAATACAGGCGGAGCTTTCCAAAGCACAGGAAGCTACCGTAAACGCAGAAAAGTTTATGAACATTGTCCGCAAGCACATGAACTTTGAAGAACTGACCCACACCCTCTTGCGTGAGTTTGTAGAGAAAATCGTTGTGCATGAGTGCAGCTACGATGAAAACGGCACACGCAGACAGGATATTGAGATTTACTATTCTTTCGTCGGCAAAGTGGACTTGCCCGAATGACCGCCCGCCCTATCCGATATCAAAGGCAAGTATCGGATAGGAAAGGCAAAATTTTTTACACTTCTATTACTTCTTTATCACACATAAGCAAATGCGAGGGCGTGGATTTTCGCCATAGCGCGCAACTGCTGCATGGACTGCATGAAGGAAAACGCAAGGCTTTTGACGGTAGACAGCGAGAGCCTTGATTTGCTGCCCGGTGACACGGAGGGTTTTGAGCAGACCGAAAACGCGATGCTTGCGCTGGAAGCCTTGAAAACGCTGAGCGAAACAGAGAGGCAGATAGTATCGCTGTATCTGTATTCCGGCCTGAAGCAGACGGAGATCGCCAAGGTTTTGAACCTCCCCTATTTGTCTGTCCGTTCAAAATACGGCTACGCTCTCACTAAGCTGAGGCGTTATTTCGACCGAAAAGGAGTGCATACGGATGAGGCGTAAATCAACAGAAAAATTCATGAGAGACGCAATGAGTTTTAAAGCCCCGGAGGAGGTCTGGGATAAAATCAAGGATAAGCCGATTCAAAGTGTTCGGGAAAGCAAAGCCAAGGGTCATCCGAAAAAGGTTTGGTATGCCGCGGCGGCGTGCATTGCGGCTTGCACGGTTCTCATATCCGTTTTAGCAGTCGGCAAAAGCCTGGGACTTCCCACTTCCGATTCGACTTTGAATACCGAAAACGGCACGGAGCGAGGTGGTCAAATCGCGACGGACAGAGCGGGAGAGCCCGAAAAGAAAGTGCCAGGCGAGACTGTTTCGCAGACGGCGGAGAAAACGACAGCGGCCGTTTCCCACGGCGGCAGCGTGGCGGGTGTTTGCATCCCGACATATAAGGTCTGGAATCACAGACTTTACGGGTATGCGGGCGACAACCTCGCGCTGACGGATTCCGATTTAGGTCCGCTGCACCGCGAAAAAATAAACGGCACGGAAATCGCCGTCTATTCGCTGAAAAATATCCCCATGGAACAGAGCATAGGGGACAAGAAAAACGGTATTGTCCTGCGCTATGACTGCATATTGGACGGCATTTTTGAGCTTCGCGGAAAAAAATACGGGATAGTGAGCGAAACGGCTTATATCTGTCCCGTCCCCGAAAAGGGCGAGTATTTAGGCGAAGTCAACGGTGTGAAGTGCTATGAATTTAAAGGAAAAGCAGACGCGATACTCGTTGACCTCGGGAAATATGTATCTCCCTCCGACGGGAGCATATACGAGAGCCTGTATGTTGCGGAGCTTATAGGATAAAAGAGCATAACAAAAAGCGGGCGGCATAATCTCGGTTATGCCGCTCGCTTTAATTTTATATTGTTATTTTATCCCGTTGATGAACGAGAAGATCGCATCTATCCGCGCAATGATATCGCGTATATCATGCGCTATGCGGATAGCGGTGATGATATATGCGGGGGTGAGGTCTGCTTTTGTAATACCCGAATAGTTGCGGGTCACGGTGAAGCCGAAGTCGCGGGTCGCGTCCTTTCCGGTGACGGTCATGCGCTTGTAGGCTACGGTTATTTTGTCGTAGCTCTCCGCCGAGGGAACCTTGCCCGTGAACGCTATCTCGGCGCTCTCGCCCGCCTCGAGGACTATCGGATAGGGCAGGATGAAGTTCAGCGTGCCGTTTTCCGCGGTTATCGAGGAGACAGTAATCTTATCCTTTTTCGACAGGTTTTTAACTATGACGGAGTTGCAGGAGAAGATGCGTCTTGTGAGCGTCGGCAGGAAGGAGGAATTCGTGCTCTTGAAGAGGACTGCTATGTCGCTCGTCGGAGCGAGGCTCTCCATGAACTGGGGATACTCCATATGAGAATAAGCGTCCTTGATGTTGTCGGTGAGCAGAAGCTCCATGAGCAGATCATAGGTGCGGGGGTCCCACTCCGCCTGACCGTGGTAGTGGCGGTTGACTACCCATGTGCGCTCGGGCATATAGCCGGTCGAGAGGTCAACCGTTCTGTCGGGCGAGATGTTGTTCTTGCCCGTCTTGACTGCCTGCTTGTAGTCGGCGGGGAACGTCTCGCCGAAGGGCGCGCACACTGCGCCGCAGGAGTATTTCATATTTACTATGCCGTCGCTGTTGTCAACGGTACCCGAGGCGAGCGGCACGCCGGAGCAGGCCTTCAGAGAGACGCTGACTCCCTTTTTCTGCTGAGCGTAGAGTGTCTCGGAGATATGCGACATAAAGCCGTTTCGGACTTTTTCGACTTTCTCTGTGAGCTTTGCGTTCTTAACGGAATCGAGGCGCACGGACTTGATATATTCGTAATTCTCCGGGTCGCACATCTCCCAGAATGCGGGGATGTTTATGACGCTCGGGAGAACCATGGTCTTGAGTCCGTAGTCGGCGACGTTGTTCGCGCCGTCGGCGGGGATTATGTCCATAACAAACGAGAAGTCCGCCTCGGTGTGGAGAATGGATCTTAAAATATCGAGCGTGGTGTCAAAATTGAGTGAGATGGGCTTGTCGGTATAGAGGTCGGAGACGAGGTTGCTGCCCGCGAGAAGCGGAGTGTCAAATACAGCGCGGTCAATGTAGTTGTCGTTAGGATATTCGTACATATACACGCCCAGCAGCAGGCAGCCCTGGCTGATACTGTATACGCTGACCTTGTCGTGTCCCGTGAGGGCGCAGACCTCCGCGAGATAGTCATGGAGCTGAGCCGCGACATCCGCGTGGCTGAGTCTCCAGTCGTAGAGGAAGTTGAAAACATGGTCGTCGCCTATCTCGTCGCCGATAACCTCCATGTCGAGAAACTCCGAGCCCGTGTAGGGAACGAGGTCGAGCTGACCGTTCTTTGTGAATGCCTCAAGGCTCGTATCCTTTGCGCTGCTGAGTATGGGCACTATGTCATAGAACGAAGTGCCGTCGTCGTTCATTCTCAGCGGCTCGACAATAGAAGTTATTATCTCGCGCATCGGCTTTTCTATGCCGTCGGTGCCCTTTTGGGCTATCAGCTTAATTATACCCGTGATAAGGTCGGGGGCGTTGACTCCGAGAAGCTTTAATATCTCCTTGGTGTCGGGCGGGAAAACGCGCTTTAACGAGCCGTCCTCCTGCTTTTCGGCGAGAACCGTAGCGCCGAAGCCGGAAATCATAACAACGGGCGAGTGACCGCATGCGCACTTGGTGGCGGCCGCCGCTGTGGACGCGAATACCGAGCCGAGCATAACTGCTGCTATTAAAACGCAGAGTATTCGCTTAAACGGTTTTTTCTTCATTTTTTGTTTTCTCCTTTCGCAAAGCACTTTTATGCAACGGATAAATTGTACAGTATTTTTGCAAAAATGTAAACATTTTGTTTATGATTCTTGCAAAACATTTTCGCGCTCTTAATCTATAGACAAAGAACGGAGAGGTGTGCTATAATAATCACGGAATAAAACAAAAAAACCGAAAGGATGGTAATAACTCATGAAAAAAACTCTTAAACTGACAGCTCTTGTCATGGCAGTGGCGATACTCGTCTGCGCCTTTGCGGGCTGCACGGCGAAGCTCGACAAGCTTATTGTAGGAAAGTGGAGCGATGAGCAGAACAAGGTGACTGTCGAGTTCAAGGATGACGGCACATTCAAATTCGAATCGAGCAACCTCAATATTCTCGGTCTCTCGATAGGCACTTCCGTTTCCGGTACATACAAGGTCAATACCGAATCCGACCCCGCAACCGTTACCGTCGCTCCCGAGAAGGCCTTCGCGGGCTTCAAGGTCGGCGCGGAGATAACCTTCACCGCAGCCTATGACAAGGACAGCAAGGTGCTCAAGCTCACAAACGACAAGCTCGGCACGCTGAACCTCACTAAGGTCGAGGAGTAAAAAAACAGTCGCCGCTGCGGGAGACCGCAGAGCAAATATAATCGAAATACATAAGCTTTTTATCCCGGCCTCGCGCCGGGATTTTTTTCTGTGTCGTGAAAATAAAAATCAAAATCTGTATCTTTTTTCCGGGAAGTATGCTATTATGTGGATGACAGGAGACAATAAAGGGAGGTATTTTATGAAGATCCGAAGATTTATTGCCGCAGTTCTCGCCGTCCTCGCGCTTGCAGCCTTTGCCGGCTGCAAGAAACACGACAAAGACCAAACCGACACAACAGGAAAAAACGATGAGACAGTATCCGAAGATAGCAGCGAAAGCACCGCCCCGGGCGCGGATGTTAATGCCGACATAAAAAACTCCAGGTATTTTCTCGGCATCGACCTCGACGGGTGGTATCACTGGAACAAAGTCGGCGACGGATTTCAAGATGGTTCGAAGTATACTGCACTTCGGGAAAAGAAATATAACTCACGCGGAGATATAGTGTCGTCCGTCGTATACGAGCCGATTTCACCCGGAAACTATCACGAAGATCGGAGGCTGTTCGCCTATTCGTATAACGGCGACGGCACGGTGAAGGAAGTCCGCTGCTCCGGCTATTTCCCCGCAACCTACCTCTACGAGTACGATGCCGCCAAGAGAATAACAAAGATAAATGCGTCGCCCGCCGACGAGGATACATACGATATGACCTTTTCGTATGACAAAAACGGGACGCTCTTAAACGTCAAGTGCAAATATTGGGATATCGTCTTTTTGTATAATAACGGCGGAAAGCTCATCAAAAGAGTGCAAACAACCTACGAGGGCTTTGTCAACACCTTTGCTTATGAGTATAACGGCAGGGGCGACGTTATTCGCAAAACCGAAAGCAACAAGTTCCCGAGCAGCTCCTTCAAGGGCGTGACCGAATACAAATACGATGAGAGAGGTGCGCTCATAAAGCTTGTCTCGACCGACTCCTACGGCTCGACGATAGAGAAAGAATACAAGAACGACGCCTACGGCAATCCCGTTGAGATCAAGGAAACGAAGACCTCAAACGGAGATTTTATCAGCTCTTATTCCTACACTTATTCATACGAATATGAGACGGCGAAGATATCGGTTACTCGCTCGGACGGTGATAAAAAAATATATGAGTATCAAAAGAACAAGAGCATACTCATGCCTGAGTCGGCTGAGTTCTGAGCGTTGAATGTAGAGAATAAAGGGAGGTATTTTATGAAGATCCGAAGATTTATTGCCGCAGTTCTCGCCGTCCTCGCGCTTGCAGCCTTTGCCGGCTGCAAGAAACACGACAAAGACCAAACCGACACAACAGGAAAAAACGATGAGACAGTATCCGAAGATAGCAGCGAAAGCACCGCCCCGGGCGCGGATGTTAATGCCGACATAAAAAACTCCAGGTATTTTCTCGGCATCGACCTCGACGGGTGGTATCACTGGAATCAAACATCGAGCGGTTATCAGAAAGACACGACTTATACCGCGAGCTGGACAAAGGAATATAACTCGCGCGGCGACCTCGTTTCATATATCACCTATGTCCTGATTTCCGAGGGGAACTTTTCCGCCGAAAAAAGGTCATACGGCTATACCTACAACAGCGACGGCACGGTGAAGGAAATCAGCCGCTCGGGGCATTCCCAAGGCACCTACCGCTACGAGTACGACTCGGAGAAGAGAATAACAAAAATCACCTCGGCGGAGCCCTCCGGCGAAGTGACCGCAACACTGAATTTTTCGTATGACAAGCACGGCAGACTCGCAGAAAAAAGCGATTTTTACGGGAGCACCGTCTTTTCTTACGACGGCAAGGGAAGGCTCGTCAAGAGCGAGAGAAATTCCTCAGAAGCCGCGTCCGAGAGCTTTACGGAGACGTTTACCTATAAATATAACTCCGACGGCGATATAGTGCGCCAGACATATACAGTCAAAAATCCCTTCAACACGTCTAAAATCATCACCGAATACGAATATGACGAGCGCGGCGCGCTGATAAGGCTGACCGTCAGGGATTCCTTCGGCGCCGAGACCGAAAAGGAGTACAAAAACGACGCCTACGGAAATCCCGTCGAAATAAAGGAGACCCGGTTCCAGGACGGCGAGGCGGGAAGCACCGAGGTTATCTCGTATTCATACGAATATGAGACCGCCAAGATAGCGGTCACGGGCACGGACGGCAGCAAAACAACATACGAATATCAAAAGAACAAGAGCATAGTCACACCCGAGACGGAGTAGCTTTAAGATGTTCCGAAAATTCTCCCGGCCCTGTGCCGGGATTTTTCACGCCCGACGAAATTAAAAATCAAAATTCGCACATTTTTTATAAAAAGTGTGCTATTATATATACAACGAAGCATTCGGGAGGTATTCAATAAAAATGAGAAGATTTTTTGCAGCCGTTTTGGCGGCGGCCATGCTGTTGTCATTTGCGGGATGCGCAGTCAAAGACACGCAGAGCGACTCGACCGCGCCCGCCGAGGAGCAGACGACCGAGGAGAAAAGCACAGAGCCTCTGACCAACGAGGACGGAAGCCTCGTCAAGCCGAAGAACGCGGTCTCCGTCTCCGACGATGTGAAGATAAAGAGCTACAGCGGCTCGTCTATAATCGAAATCGGCAACCGCGAAATGGAGCCCTACGGCAACTCATATAAAAACATGAAGTCCTACGCCGACGCGCTCAACCGCCTCAAGGCGGAGATGCCGAACACCAAGGCCTACTGCCTCATGGCGCCGACCGCTATAGAATTTTATGCGCCGAGCAAATACAACACCGGCGTATCGAAGTCGCAGTACGAGGGTATGTGCTATATCTACGAGCAGCTCAAGGATATAACGCCCGTCAATGTCTACGCCGAAATTGCGGCGCACACAGACGAATATCTCTATTTCAGAAGCGATCACCACTGGACGACCCGCGGCGCATACTACGCCTACAGAGCCTTTGCGAATGTCGCGGACTTCAAGCCCGTTGACAAGGACACCCTGCAGAGCGGCAAGCTCTCGCCGTTCCTCGGACTCTTTTATAACTACACAAATAGTCCCGTGCTCGCAAATGACCCGGACTATGTGGAATATTTCCTTCCGCCCGTCAACACAACGGCCACAGCCTCCGATACCGACGCCGCCATGAGCGACGGCTACGGCATTCAGGTCATAAACACCGAGACGACATCCTCCAACAAATACTTAGCCTTTATAGGCGGCGACCACGGCGTTATCAAGATAACGACCGACGCTCAGAGCGACAGGAGCATTGTTGTCATAAAGGAGAGCTACGCCAACGCCTTTGTCCCGTGGCTCTGTGCAAACTACAAGACGGTCTATGTCCTCGACCCGCGTATGCTGACCGTTAAGCTCGCGGATTTCGTCAAGACCAATTCGATAGACGAGGTTCTGTTCCTCAACTATATGTTCATCCCCAGCAACCCGAAGTTTATGAATGCGCTGGAGAACATGGCATAAAGAGATTATAAAAGGTCCCGGAAGATTTGACTTCCGGGATCTTTTTCTTTAAGCAAGCTTTCTTTTCTCATCCTTTTTCAGCGTGCGGTAGGTGTAGATTATCACTATCGCCGAGGCTATAAACGCGAGGATATCCGCCGCAGGCATTGAGAATATTACTCCGTCGAGCCCCCACATGAGCGGGAGCACGAGCACCAGCCCGACGCCGAAAACTATTTCCCTTGTCATAGAGAGCGCTGTTGAGGCAACTGCCTTGCCCATCGCCTGCAGGAAGATGAACGCCGACTTGTTGACGCAGGCGAGCGGCATCATGCACAGATATATCCTGAAGCATTTTACCGCAAATTCGGTATAATACGCGCTCTCGTTAGCCGCGCCGAAAACAGCGATAAGCCCGGTCGGGAACAGCTCGACTATAAGCAGGGCTATTGCGCCCGCGGCCGCCTCGCTTATGAGCAGGCGGGTGAACAGTCCGCGCACGCGGCGGTAATTCTCCGCGCCCATGTTATATCCGACTATCGGGATGCAGCCCGCCGCCATGCCTATCGACACCGATATGACTATCTGGAAGAATTTCATCACGATTCCGACGACGGCCATGGGTATCTGCGCATATTCCGCGAGCCCGAACACAGGGTCGAGCGCGCCGTATTTTCTTATCATGTTGTTTGTCGCCGCCATTGCCGCAACGAGGGATATCTGCGCCAAAAAACTGCATATTCCGAGCGGAATAAATCTTTTTATAACCCTGCCGCAGAGCTTGAACGAGGCTTTTTCGAGCTTCACCGAGCGCATACGGAACAGATAATATACGGCCATTACCGCCGTGAGAAGCTGCCCGAGCACCGTGGCGACTGCCGCGCCCGTCATACCCCATTTGAATACGAAGATAAACACGGGGTCGAGAATGATATTGACCACCGCGCCGACGACCGTTGACAGCATGGCAAATCTCGGGCTTCCGTCCGAGCGTATGACCGGGTTCATCGCCTGACCGAAAACATAGACGGGGATTCCGAGGGATATCCAAAAGAAGTATTCCTTGGAGAAGGCAAGGGTCTTTTCGTTGACCGTGCCGCCGAACATGGCTATCAATTTATTCGAAAAAACCAGGTACAGTATGCACAGCACTATACCGCCCAAAGCCGAGAGCACTACCGCGTTGCCGACGCTTCGGTGCGCGTCCTCGCGCCTGTCCGCGCCGAGGGATATGCTCACAAACGCGCAGCAGCCGTCGCCTATCATAACGGCTATCGCAAGGGCTATGACCGTCAGCGGAAAGACTACGGTGTTGGCGGCGTTGCCGTCCGAGCCGAGATAGGCGGCATTTGCGATGAATATCTGGTCTACTATATTATAGAGCGCCGCGACGAGCAGGGAAATCACGCAGGGCACCGAATATTTGCCCATGAGCCTGCCGAGCTTTTCCTGCCCGAGAAAAGTCTGATCGTTATTTTTCATGGTTGTCTCCTTTGCAAAAAAAAATAAAAGACGCAAACCCATCCGGATTTACGCCTTTGGCTACACGATGAAAAAATTATATCAGCTTTTGCCGTATTTTTCAAAGGCAGTAATTGTCAAACTTTTATTTTTTTGCGCCGATGATTTTATATAAAAAACGCAGAGATGCTTGAACGGCATTTGCGGTTATGCTATAATCTTGAAAAAAGCAGGAGGAAGTTTATGAACAGCAGAAAAACAGCGGGCGCCGTCCTCGGCACTCTCGGCGGGCTGACCGCTCTGACCGCGGCTTCGGCGGAGATTCTCTATAATTTCTCGATAAACACGAAATCGCCCATACATATGAGCAAGCTCAACAACCTCATTCAGAAGATGGCAAGCAAGTCCGACGGCGAGGATTCGAGCGCAAAATACAGCGGACTCACGGGCACGCCGGAAATCCGGGAATGGTACGACGAGCACGGCGAGGACGTATTTATTATGTCCGACGCTCTGCGGCTGCACGGAAGAAAGTTCGAAAATCCCGGCTCGGATTATGTTCTCGTCTGCCACGGATATACGAGCAAGGCCAGGCATATGGCGGGCTTTGTCCATAAGTTTCACTCCCTCGGCTTCAATGTTCTTGCGGTCGATGCGCGCGCCCACGGCGAAAGCGAGGGAACTAAAATCGGCATGGGCTGGCCGGAGCGCATGGACGTTATCGAGTGGATAAAGCTCATTCTCTCGTGGGATCCCGACGCGAGGATAATCCTGCACGGCGTGTCCATGGGCGCGGCGACGGTGCTCATGGCATCGGGCGAGACGCTGCCCGAAAACGTCAAGGCCGTTATCGCGGACTGCGGCTACACCTCGGAGTGGGATGAGTTCATCTGGGAGGCCGAAATGATGCATATCCCGTGGTTCCCGGTGCTCAACGCAGCCTCAGCCCTCTCGAAGCTCCGCGACGGCTATGATTTCAAGCAGGCGAGCGCGCTCGAGCAGGTCAAAAAGAGCGATATTCCCACCCTGTTCATCCACGGCACGGCGGATGAGCTGGTGCCCTATAAAATGCTCGGCGAGCTGTTCTCGGCGGCGGCATGTGAAAAGGAAAGCCTGACCGTCGAGGGAGCGGGTCACGCACTCTCGTCCTCGGTTGAACCGGAAATATATTGGAGCACGGTTGAAAGATTCGTAGAAAAACATATAGGCAGCTAAAGCAATAACCACCGTCGCGGACGGTGGTTATTTTATCGCACAAAAGAAAATCCCGACCGGTTAAGGTCGGGATTTTCTTTGTATAAAACGGGGGCAAGAAGATGGTAGGTGTCTGATTTATTCGGCCTGCTTCGAGTATTTCTTGAGATAGATTACTCTCATGAGCAGGCACTCGATGGGATTTATCGGCTTGCACTTACCGAAGAGACCAGAGCCTATGTAGGTAAGGCAGCTCTTTTCTGCGATCATCTCGACCGCACCCGCGTTGCTCTCGTTCGAGCCGCAGCAGAGCGCGCCGCCGTCCTTGACGAGAACGCAGTGGCGACCCTTGAGCGCTCTGACTACCTTCTTGGGGGAGTTCTTGGCGCATTTGAGGCTCGTGCCGATTATCTGGGCGCTGTCGTCAAGCTGCGGCCTAACGGTCTTGCCCATGGCGGCGACTGCGAGCACCTCGGGAGCCTGAGAATAGAGAATAGCATTGATATCCTCGCGCGAAGCATATATGGCGCGATGGAGGTCTGCCGTCGGAATCTCTCCCTCGCCGCTGACCGCCGAGGTCACGGGGTCTACGGTGACGGTGTGCTCCTTATCGCCGGAAGCATAGAATACTATCTTTCCGCTTGCGTCTCTATATGAGTTATTATAACAGGTTTCGTCATGCTTGACAATAGTTTTTCCGTGTTTTTGTGCCCAGGAAACACACATTTTGCTCAAGTCGGCAATTTTTTCTCCGAACTTTCTGTCAAAAAGGTCGAGAACATAAAGCGCGCTCTCGCGCTCGAGCGTGGCGGCGACGTTGAACGCCTCCTCGCTGTCCTTGCCGTAGCAGACGGCTCCGTGGTGCGCCATGATAACTGCCTTGCTGTCCATATCGGCGGCGACTGCGGCGGCGACGCCCTTTTTGAGCTTCTTCGTACCGGGCAGACCGTAAGAGCCGAGCATGACTCTGTCGCCTATAACCTTGCGTCCCTTTTCGGTCAGCGAGGGGATTCCCTGCGTTGTTGCGCTGATTATGGACGCAAACTTCTGATGGGTGTGAATGACGAAGCCCGCGTCGGGATGGGCCTTGTAGACCTCGGCGTGAACGCCCTTTTCGGAGGAGGGCTTGACGCTGCCCTCGTAGCTCAGAGTGTCGATTTTTACCTCAACAATGTCGTCGGGGGTCAGTCCGTCGTAGGGCTTTCCGCTCGGGGTGATGACGAAGCTGTTTTCATCAACGCGGCAGCTGACGTTGCCCCAGGTTCTTGCGATAAGACCGGTCTCGACAAGGCGCAGACCCGCTGCGATAACTTCTTTTTTTGCCTGTAAAATATCCATGAAAACCGTCCTTTCGGGAAAAAGATTTAAATTGTGCCGGTGAACAATTTTGTACTACAGTTCAATTATAACACAAGCAGACCAAATGTCAACAATTTACTTCTCGGGTTCGCTCTCTTCTTTTGACTCTTCTTCGGGCTCTTTTTCGCCCTCGGAGCCGTCCGTCGTCGGAGCCGGAGCGTCCTGCGCCGCCGCCTTTTTCGAGCTGCGCCAGATGTGTATAACTCCGTCGTCGTTGAGAACCTTGAGCACGGTTATCATTATAGGCATAATAAATATTCCGATAAAGCCGAACAGCTGAACGCCGATATACATACCCATTATGCTGACTATCGCCGGGATGCCGAGGTTGTTTGCGACTATCTTCGGCTCGATTATCTGGCGTATGACGGTTATGCAGGCATATATGACGAGCAGTCCGATACCGAGACCGTAGCTCTTATTTATCAGCGAGAACACCGCCCACGGGATAACGACCGTTCCCGTGCCGAGCACGGGCAGAATATCGACTATTGCGATGATTATTGCGATAATAAATATATATCCGCTCTTGTAGACGCCTATAATTTTGAGCACGCCCAGACCTATCAGCATTTCGAAAAAGGTGACGAGCATTATAAGCGCATAGGACTTGACGAGCTTGCCCATGGAGGAGACCACTATCTTCTTTGTCTTTGAGAGCGTTCTGCGCTTCTGCGGGGTCAGCTGATTCTTGATAAAGCCGACTATGCCGTCATATCCGGCGGTCATAAAGCAGGCCGCGATAATAAACAGGAGCATACCGACCAAGATGCTCGGTATCTGCTTTGCGGTTGACCAAACGCCGCTGAGCGAGGGCTTGAGAAGTGACAGGAGATTTATACCCGCGCTGCTCTCGCCGTTCTGCGTGCGCAGAGCCGCCCGCTCCTCCGATGAGAGCAGGAGATTGTCGGAGAGCGATTTTATCGCTTCCTCCGCGGAGCTCTTGAGTCCTCCGGGCAGGCGCTCGGCGAGGCGGTAGAGTGACTCCTCCCAGCCCTTTACATAGTCCGGAAGCTTCTTGAGCCATTCGCCGAGAGTCGAAGCGAGGCCCTTTGCCTCTGTCACGACCCTTGCACCCGTCAGGGCGACCAAGGTTGCCAGCAGCGCGATTATCAGCAGAACCGCAATAACGGAGACGATTCCTTTTTTGATATGCGTCTTTTTCGAGAGGAAATTTGTCGGGCGCTGCAGCGCGACTGCGAGGACAAAAGCGAATATGAACGGCGCGACAGTCCAGAACGCATATTTCATAAACAGATAAAACGCACCGAGCACGAGCGCGATATACGCGAC
>OJOQ01000511.1_pt1 | contig 12795 bp, 9 predicted proteins | sample 1598241 | NCBI WGS metagenome assembly OJOQ01 (sample SAMN03922466, study PRJEB24848) | human gut metagenome | isolation source: stool sample | host: Homo sapiens | place: Germany | collected 2010-11
GCAACTACCATGATTTTGAACACTAAGGGTACCCACGGCAATATCTCCAAGGACATCAAAAGCTTTTATGATTATGTTAATAACCATATTATAAATAGCGATTTCACCAGACAGATTGACGATGAAATCAGCTATCTTAAGCTTGATTCGAAAGTGAGGCGAGAATTTATGCTTTTGGAAGCACGTTTGTTAGACGAAAGACGAGAAGGTAAGGCAGAAGGTGAAGCTAAAGAAAAACTTGCTACCGCCAAACGTCTTTTAAGCATGGGCTTATCTGTGCAAGATGTCGCTAAAGGTACTTCGCTTTCTGTTGAGCAGGTTGAAAAAATTAAGGCTGAACAAGAATGATAAGAAAGTGAGGGATTCCTATATGACTTACGAAATGCGTATGAAGGATATTCGTGAAGAATCTCTTGCCGAAGGTGAAGCTAAAGGTAGAGTGGAAGGTATAGCCGAAGAAAAACTTGCTACTGCTAAGCGTCTTTTAAGCATGGGTTTGTCAGTACAAGATGTCGCTAAAGGTACTTCGCTTTCTGTTGAGCAGGTTGAAAAAATTAAAGCAGAGCAAAAATAACCAAACCATAACAGAAAAACCTAATCCCTACTCCCACCGCCGTGCGCTACTGCGCACGGCTTTTTCTCTGCCCGCACAAAAAATCTCCCGCACGCTGCCAAACGCAGCTCGGGAGATTTTCTGCTATATTCGTATATCTTACTCAGCAGGCCTTAACGCCTGCTATCTGAAAGCAGCCTCTTATTTGCCGCTGTCAAACAGCGCTTCTACAAACTTATCCGGCTCAAAGGGGCGGAAGTCCATAATGCCTTCGCCTACGCCGATCCATTTAACCGGCAGGCCCAGCTCTTCCTTAATTGCCACAACAACGCCGCCCTTAGCAGTGCCATCGAGCTTTGTGAGTACAACGCCGGTAACCTTAGCGGTTTCCATGAACACTTTGGCCTGATTGATTGCATTCTGGCCGGTGGTAGCATCCAGAACCAGGAAGGTTTCGTGCGGAGCTTCGGGAATTTCGCGCTTAATAATGCGGTGAATTTTTTCCAGTTCGTTCATCAGGTTAGCCTTATTATGCAAACGGCCTGCGGTATCAATGAAGAGAATATCTGCCTTACGCGCAATGGCAGCCTTCATAGCGTCAAAGACAACTGCAGCCGGGTCGGCACCCTCAGCATGGCGGATAACGTCACAATGCGCACGTTCGCCCCAAATCTGCAGCTGTTCGCCTGCAGCAGCGCGGAAGGTATCGCCTGCTGCCAGAACAACCTTGTATTTGAACAGAGTGAAGTAATTTGCCAGCTTGCCGATAGTAGTAGTTTTGCCTACGCCATTAACACCAACTACCAGGATAACAGTCGGTTTAGCACCGATACGTGTACGTTGGCCGCTGTCTGCCAGCATCTCTGCCATATATTTTTTCAGGAACGGAATAACATCCTCGGTACCGCTGATTTCCTTCTTCTTCGCTGCTTTGCGTACTGCATCAATCAGCTTTTCGGTAGTTTTTACGCCCACGTCAGCAGATAACAGAATCATTTCCAGTTCATCAAGAAAATCATCGTCAATCGCTGCAGACAGGCCTACAAGCTCCTGAATGCGGTCAGTAAAGTTGCGTCTTGTTTTAGAAAGGCCTTCCTTTAAACGCTCAAAAAATCCCATTATTCATTCTCCTTTGCATTTATTTTTACGGATAATAGTTTAGAAACACCGGATTCTTCCATGGTTACGCCATACATGATATCAGCGCATTCCATTGTTCCCTTGCGGTGTGTAATCACGATAAACTGCGTGTTTCCTGCATAATCCCGCAGGAAATCGGCAAAGCGCTGAATGTTGGCATCATCCAGAGGCGCGTCAATTTCGTCCAGGATGCAGAACGGCGAAGGCTGGTAGCTCAAAAGAGCAAAGAGCAATGCGATAACCGTCAGCGCTCTTTCGCCACCGCTCATCAGATACAGGCTCTGCAGCTTTTTGCCGGGTGGCTGGACGTCGATATCAATACCGGAATCCAGCAGATTATCCGGCTCGGTGAGCCGCAGCACCGCCGTACCGCCGCCAAATATCTTGACATAACATTGCGCAAAGTATTCGTTGATTTTGGCAAAGGCCTCCTTGAAGCGTTTGGTCATACCGCTGTTGATTTCTGCGATAACAGCCTCCAGATTTTCCTTTGCTGTACACAAATCATTATATTGCTTACACAGGAATTCGCTGCGCTCCTTCACTGCGTTATATTCTTCAATCGCCGCCGCGTTAATCGGTCCCAAATCCGCAATCTGCAGTGTCAGACGGCTTTCCTGTCTTTGCAGCGCCACCAGATCCATTTCCTGCAGCTCGGCAAAATTCTGACCGCGCGCCGCCGCCTCATCCAGCTGATAATCCTGCTGCAGCTGCTCACGTATATGGCCGCAGTTGCTTTCGTGCCGTGCCAGGTCCAGCTCTGTCTGCTTCAGCTGTGCTTCACTGTCATTCACCTGCTTGCGCAGTCCGGCAATCTCTTTTTCAATATCCTGCTGTTTATCAAGCAGGCTGCCGCGCTCCTGAGCAAAGTCATCCTTGCCGCCCAGAATCTGCTGCAGCTGTGCCAGCAGCTCGTCGCTTTGCTGCTGCAGGCGTTGCTTTTGCACATCGCAGTCGGCAATTTCCTGCTGTCTGCGCTCCTGCTCTTTTTGGTTGGTAGCAATTTCTTCCTGCAGCCGCAGTGTATCCTGGTCCAGGCTGTGCATAGCCTTACTGATATCCTGCGTGCGTGCGGCAGAGGTCTGCAGCGTAATTTTGGCATCCTGCAGCTGGTTATCCAAGGCGGTAACCGCGCTGCCGTATTTAGCAATTTCCTTCTTCAGACTATCCAAAAGCTCCTTGGCTTCAGTGTCCTGTCCCTCGCGCTCCGCAACTGCCGTACGTAGCTCCTTAACCTTATCACGGTTTGCCATATAGGCCGCGGTGATATTGCTGCGATCATCCAAAAGCAGCAGCAGGCGTTCGTTGTCGCGCGTTTTCTGTTGCTGCACCTGCTCCAGATTGAGCTTAAGCCTGTCGGCCTTAAGCTGCTGTTGACGCAGCTGTGCAGCAAGCTGCTGCAGCTGCTCCTTCTGCTTGCCTTCGGTTGCTTCCAGCTCCTCGAGTTTTTCCTGCCAGCTGAGCATTTCGGCATGCAGCTGCTTCACCTGCGCTGCCGACTGCGCAATCTCTACATTACGGCTCAAATAGCCTTCCTTATGCTTTTTGCTGCCGCCGCTCATACTGCCGCCGGCGTTTACCACATCGCCGTCCAGCGTAACTACGCGCAGACGATAGCGGCCGGCCTTTGCCGCAGCCAAGGCAGCATCAATGTTTTCGGCAATCAGCACTCTGCCCAGCAAGAAGCGGACAGCATTTTCCGCCTCTGGCTTGAAGCCGATTAAATCTACCGCATAGCCAAGAATTCCCGGCAGCTTCGCCAGTGCTTCCTCCTCGCGGTTCGGCCCGCGACGCTGCACAGTATCCAGCGGCAGGAAGGTTGCGCGTCCGCTATTGGAACGCTTTAAAAAGGCTATCGCTTCCTTCGCCGCATTGGCCGAGCGCATCACCAGGTTCTGCGCTCCCTCGCCCAACGCTGTTTCGATAGCAGCAACATATTTATCTTCTACCTGCAGCAGCTCCGCTGCCACGCCTACAACCTGCTCACGCCAAGGCTCCTGCGCCTTCAGCACCGCCTTGATGCCATAACTGAAGCCCTCGTAGCTCTGCTGCAGACGCTTTAAGCTCTGCTCGCGTGTTTCGGCCGCAGTCAGCTGACGTTGGCACTGCTGCTGACTGCTGCGTACAGCCTGCAGCTCCTTTTGACCTGCATCATAGGCACTGCGCAGCTCCTCGCCCTTTTTGCGCACCAGCTCCATGCTGTGAGCGCACTGCGACTGCTGCTCCAGCAGGCTGTTGTACTGCTCCTGTGCCTGACGGTCTGCCGCTTCGGCTTCTTCTATACTTTTCTTCAGGGCCTCGCGGCGACGTGCGCGCTGCTCCTGCTCCTGTTCCAGATTGTGCAGCTCGTTGCGGAGATTAATCAGCTCCTGCATACCGCTGAAAAACTGCGATTGCGCCTGCTCATCATTGCGCTTCGCCTCTTCCAGCTTGGCGCTCTGCTCGTCACGCTGCGCCTGCAGCTGCTTTACAGCGCCATCGGCCACAGCATGTCTTTTTTCGACAGCATCAAACTCTGCTGCCAGCTCCTGCATTCTCACCTCCTGCTCGCGCACCTGCTGCTCTAAACGTTCATTGCGCTGCACAAGGCGTTCGCCGGCCTTTTCGTTCTGGCTGACACGTTCATCCAAAACCTTTTGGTCACCGCGCAGCTTTTCCAAAGCAGTCTCGCGGTTTTTGATATCATCCTGCAATTTATTATAAGCCTCGGCCAGCTTATCCAGCTCCTGCTGTACCTTTACGGCCTCGGCCTGCATGCTGCCTACCTTCGCTGCCTGCTCGGAATAAGCACTTGCCGCCGCTTCCTTTTTCGCCTGCAGCTCTCTGCCGGTTTCCTCCAAAGCGTCCAAGCGGTGCAAAAGTACAGATAACCGGCAGCGGCGCAGCTCCTCGCTCAGCTCGTTGAACTGCTGAGTTTTGGCTGCTGCCTGCGCCAAAGGCTCTACCTGCGCATCTACCTCACTGCGGATATCGTTAATACGCGTAAGGTTGTTGGCCGTATCGTCCAGCTTGCGTACCGCATCCTTCTTGCGCAGACGATATTTAGCGATGCCTGCTGCTTCTTCGAACAGACTGCGTCTGTCCTCGGGACGGCTGTTTAAGACCTCATCAATTTTATTTTGGCCGATAATGGACATCGAGCCCTTACCAAGACCGGTATCTGCCATCAGGTCGATTATATCCTTCAGACGGCAGCTTTTTTTGTTAATCGCATATTCGCTTTCGCCGCTGCGGAAAATGCGGCGCGTCAGGCTTACCTGCTCAAAATCGAGCGGCAGTGTTCTGTCGCTGTTATCAAAATCAACGGTGACCTCTGCTACGCCCAACGCTCTGCGCTTGCCGCTGCCGGAGAAGATAACATCCTCCATTTTGCTGCCACGCAGATACTTGGCGCTCTGCTCGCCCAACACCCAACGGATGGCATCCGAAATATTGCTCTTGCCCGAACCGTTCGGTCCGACAACAGCAGTAATTCCCTTGTCAAAGGTCAATTCAGTTTTATCAGCAAAGGATTTAAAGCCATAGGTTGAAAAGGACTTTAAACGCACTAGAAATCACCCATTTTCTCTAAGTCAGTTATTATATCTTTTTATTGTATCATAAAATGGTGTTTTTTTACACCTTGCAGAACTTCACTTATGCTAAAAATTGCAAAATAACCTGCCAGCGCTCTGCCAAATCCTCCAAACGCAGGCGCGCGTTGGCAGGACTTGTAGACGGCAGATAAAAAATTCGCACTTGCTCAGGCATTTTTTTGGCAAAATATTTTTTAAAGGCTGCACCCGCCTTGCCGCCGTTGCAGACTACCGCCTGCAAATGCGGCAGCTTGCCTGCAAGCTCCACAACGGCATTCGGCGCTTCGTTTTTGATATTGCTGTCCAGGCTGCCATCACGCTCGCAATAGCCCAGCGTATCCCACAGCGCCAAGTGATGCTTATGCAGCAAAGCCTGCTTGGCAGCGTAATCCTGCGGCACGTCCTCATTTAAAAGCAACGCCAGCAAACGCCAGAAGCGGTTTTGCGGATGTGCGTAATATTCCTGCTGCTCCAGGGATTTTATTCCCGGCATAGAACCGAGAATCAATATTCTGCTATGCTCATCTACGATTGGTGCAAAGGATTTACATGTGGACATACTCGTATCTCATCTGCCTTATCTTGAATTATCTGCAGCTCAAGCCCCGGGAAGCACGCTTCCCAATAGCGCAGGTTGCAGCTTTTTTGCCCGCGCAGCTTTGATTCCAGGCGTGCAGGGCAATATATTGTAACAGCGCCGCAGTCAGCAAGCTTCTCTAATTGTGACGTCACTTCGGTGCGCAGCACCCTGCTTTTCACCAGCTCGCCCATCGCCGGGTGAAACGGCCCCGCAAGAATGTTGCCCGGTGCGCACAACTCCTCGTCAGGCTGCAGGCCGATGCGGATAACATTCACACCTGCTTCCGTCAGCTCGCGATAAGCCCAGGCCGCCTGCGTCACGGCCTCCTCCAGCGTCAGAGGTACAAAACGCCCCGCCGCGTAGTCCGCAGCCAGCGGCGTACCCTTGATTACTAACAAAGGATAGATGCGTGCCACGTCAGGCTGCATTGCTATCGCCTTGCGCACCGTTTCCTGCACGCTATCAAAGCTCTGCTCGGGCATGCCCACCATCAGCTGCAGGCCGACTTGAAAGCCGAAGCGTTTTAAAAGCGCCACTGCCGGCGCCACCTGCGCCGCCGTGTGCCCGCGCTCCGCTGCCGCCAGCACTCTGTCATCAAGCGACTGCACACCAAGCTCCACCAGTCGCACACCATGCTGCCGCAAAAGATGCAAGTGTTCTTCATCTATATAGTCCGGTCGCGTGGAAAGGCGCACGCTGCCGATAAAGCCCTCGGCCAGCAATGCGTCCGTCAGCGCCAGCAGCTCCTCCTGCAGCTCCAGCGGCAGTCCGGTAAAGCTGCCGCCGTAAAACGCCGCCTCGTTGCCAACGCTCGGTTGTAGCCAGCTGCGCCAACGCATCAGCTGCTCCTTGGCGGCGGCCACAGCAGCCAGCTTCTGTCCGCTAATCGTCTTTTGGTTACAAAAAACGCATTGATGCGGACAGCCTGCATGCGGTATGAAAATCGGCAGAATAGACATAGATATCCCTTCTTTTAAACAAAAAACACAGCTTTTATGTAAATTTTTCAGGAAAAAACTAATTAATGATAATTATTCCTATTGACATTATCCCCTATAGGGGGTTATTATAGTGTTGCAAGAAACTTAATAGGAATGTGGTGCAGCAATGAAATTATCTCACATGAAGTTTATAAAAACAAGTCTTCCCTTTACATTTTCTACAGTGGCGGCCTCGCTTATGGGTGCCGTCGACACTGCCGTAGTCGGGCATTTGGGGAATTATACATACATTAACGCTGTTTCTTTGGGCGCAGTAATCTTCAGCACAGTCTATTGGCTTTTCGGCTTTCTGAAAATATCCACCAGTAGCTTTGCAGCGCAGGCCTTAGGACAACATGATCCCAAACTGCTTGCCGGTGCTTTTATCCGTGGAGTGTTGGCAGCCTTCGGTATCGGCCTGCTGCTCGTAATTTTACAGGAGCCCATCTGGCGGACAGCATTACTGCTCTTCAACCCCGACGCAGCAACCAGGCCTATGTTGGAGCAATATTATCGCATGCTCATCTGGATTATACCGCTGACGCTCGTTTTCCAGACTGCACAGGGATGGTTCGCCGGCACACTGCATGTACGTATCGCGGTACTCACCGCACTTGCCAGCAATATCATCAACCTGCTGCTGGACGTGCTTTTTGTCATTGTATTGCATTACGAGGTAACCGGCGTTGCTGCTGCCACCTGCATCGCCAATATTATTGGCTTTTTAGCCATTCTGTACTTTTATGCCAAGCACAAGCCCCTGCCGCTGACAGCAGTTCCACTGCGAAAAATCTTTTCCGGCCCCACCTGCCGTCAGATGCTGCAATGCGGTTCGCATCTCACCGTGCGTATGTTCTGCATGATTATCATGGTCAACAGCTTTATGCATCAAAGCTCAGCCTTCGGCGGTGAGCTTTTGGCCGCTAATTCTATTCTTTTCCAGATACAGTTTATCATGGGCGATATTCTGACCGGCCTTTCGCAGGCAGGTGCCATCTATTCCGGCATTGCCTTCGGCGAGCATGACCGCTCCATGCTCAATGATACGCTGCGCATCAGCTTTATCTGGGCCATCGGCTTCGGCCTGCTGCAGACTGTCGGCTATTATTGCTGCCGTCACGCCATTCTTGGCTGCTTCACCAATCTGCACAGCGTTATTGCCACGGCGCAGCAGTACGATTTGTTTATAGCCTTCTTCCCGCTTATCAGCGCACTCGGCATCGTCTACTACGGCGTGTTCAATGGTGCGCTCTACACCAAGCCTATCTGCATCTCCATGCTGCTTACAGCAGGCTGTTACCTTACCGCCTACTTTACACTCATTCCGCTTTATGGCAACATCGGCCTTTGGCTGGCATTCCTCATCTTCTATATTGCTCGCAGCAGCTTTTTACTGTTCTTTGTTCCCAAGCTGCAGCAAAAAGTAGCTTTGGCATAGCCTCAAACACAGCTGCACGCTCTTAACGTGCAGCTTTTTTATTTTCAGCGCAGATATTGGTCAATGGCCGCTTCAAAATCCTCCAGGCTTTTGCTGCCCTCACCTTTTTCGATAGCGTGCAAAATGCAATGCTCCAGATGGTCCTTCAAAATAACCTTGGCCGTATTATCCAACGCCTTGCGCACCGCAGCTATCTGAATCAGCACCTCCGAGCAATCCCTGTCGTTATCTACCATAGTCTTGATAGAACGCACATGTCCTTCAATGCGTGCCAGGCGGTTGACAACCTTCTTCTTATTAGGATGTTTGTGAGCGTGTGCATGAGCTTCCTGCAAAGTCTGCTGTTTTTTATTATCCTGCTGATTTAGCTCCGCCTGCCTGCGCACATATTCCAATAAAGATTTTTCCTCTGCCATTACTGTCACCAACCTTATCTCTACATTATTAAAAGGGAGCACACTAAACACGCTCCCTCATTTTATTCCGCTGCCTGCGGCGTCAAAATGCTTTCGATTACCAAAGCAACGCCGTCATCATTATTGGATGCCGTAATGATTTTTGCATTCTGCTTCACGCTGTCCTTAGCATTAGCAACAGCAACGCCGATACCGGCATTGGCAATCATCTTCACATCGTTATTGGAATCACCGATGCACATAATTTCCTGCGGCTGTACGCCGTAGCTTGCCGCTACGCTCTTAACCGCCTCCCATTTGTTGACACCTGGCTCCATCAGCTCCAGAAAATTGTCTTTGGAGCTGGTAACATCCAGCTTACCGGCAAAGTCCTCTTTGAACTGCTGCCATACATCGGCGAATTCCTCGCTCTTGGTCATAACTAAAATTTTATATGGTGCTTCATCCGTATGATACAGCGCATCACCGATAGCAGTCGTCTGAATGCCGCTGATTTTGGTATACATGCGTGAGCAGTCATTCTCCTGCTTAATCAAAATGCTGTCACGCACATAAAGCTGCAGGTAATAACCCTTCTCGCGGCAGTATGCCAACACCTCGTTGGCTGTAGACAGCTTCATCTTGTGCTCGTAATAAACCTTACCGCTCAGGCTGCCCTTAACGAGAGCGCCGTTATAGGTAACCAATGGCACATCAAGGCCCAGCTTTTCCGCATAAGGACGCACGGAAACGTACATTCTGCCCGTGGCAATCAAAAAAATCTTGCCTGCGTCCAGCGCCTTTCTGATAGCTGCCTCGTTGCGCGGAGAAATCTGGCAGTCCTTATTCAAAAGTGTATCGTCCATATCGCTGGCAATCAGCTTAATTTCCATGCTCCATCTGCTCCTTTAACATCAACTTATCCAAAAATATAGCTGCTGCCGGATAAAGCAGCAAAAGAAAAATACCGTGCATAATGCCAAAGTTAAGGTCATAACCCGGCAGCATGCGGCAAACTGTTACGGCACCCTCCAGGGAGAAGGCAGCCATCACCAGCATAGCCTTCAGGGAGTCATTTCTGCGTTTGGCCAGCTCCTGCAGCCTCGTCAGCAAAAACTGCTTGTCGACAATAACATGCATCAGCTTCAAGCCTAGGCACATAAAAGCACCCTCGATAAAGGAGCCTGCCACAAGACCGCCCAGGGTAACAACCTGCAGCATACCGGTTACATATTCACATAGGAAAAAAATGACGCTCAGCGTCAGCCACATTGTAGCTAAATTATACATTGTTTTCTTCAAATTAATCACCAAGATACATTATAACACAGACAGCCGTCAAATTACACCAGGCGTCTGATATTTTATGATGCTTTTAAGCATATTTTGCAAGTATTTCTGCATATTTTGTGGTAAAATAAATTTATTAACGTAAGCAGACAGCATTGTCTGTACGAAAGGAGCAGTTTATATGAAGCGCAGTGATAAATTCCGCCAGGCCAATCGCGAAGCTCTGGCTACTGTTATCGCTACCATCGCCGTCATCATCTTCTGGTGCCTGGCAGGCTTTGGACTCGCAGACAGCAATATTACATTTTGGCATACACCTCTTTGGGTTTGGGGCGGCTGTGTAGGCACCTGGCTTTTTGCCATTGCCGTTACCGTTTTTCTGACGAAGAAGGTTTTTGTCAACTTTGATTTGGATGACAGCACGGAGGATAAGCAGCATGAGTAGTATTTTGAACATTATACCCGCGCTGGCCTTTCTGCTGATTCTTCTGAGCATCAGCGCCTACATCCAGCGTACCTCCAAGGAAAATAGGCAAAAGGATTTTGCCAAGGATTACTTCATCGGCGGGCGTACTCTCGGCGGCTTTGTACTGGCGATGACCACTGCTGCCACCTACAGCAGCGTAAGCACCTTCGTCGGTGGTCCGGGCGTAGCCTGGGTTATTGGCTACGGCTGGCTGTACATGGCCATCGTGCAGGTAGTCGTTATCTTTCTCGTCTTGGGCGTGTTTGGCAAAAAGATTGCCCTGATTGCGCGTGAGATTGACGCCGTAACTGTCATTGACGTGCTGCGTGCCCGCTATCATTCCGATTTTCTGGCGAATATGGCGGCCGTTGTCATTGTCGCCTTCTTCTGCGCCACCATGGTGGCACAGTTCGTCGGCGCTGCCAAGCTCTTTGAAGCAGTAACCGGCTTTTCCTACCTCACCGGCCTCACGATGTTCGGCCTGATTGTTGTCATTTACACCACCATCGGCGGCTTTAAAGGCGTTGCCGTTACCGATGCCTGCTGCGCCATCGCCATGATTGTCGGCCTGTGCATCCTCATGGGCGGTATGATGCACGCAGGCGGCGGCTTCAACAAAATCATGAGCTACATCAGCACCCAGCATCCCGATATGCTGGAGCCGCTTTCCCGCGGCAAAATGCCGATTTCGCTGTACATCAGCCAATGGCTGCTCGTCGGCATCTGTACACTGTCGCTGCCGCAGTCCGTTGTCCGCGGCATCAGCTACAAGGATACCAAGGCGCTACATAACGCTATGATTATCGGTACCGTCGTTATCGGCGCCATGACACTGGTCGCAACTTGGATAGGTGTCATCAGCAAGGGTGTTCTGACTGCGCCCATCACAGCCTACGGCAACAGTGTTGATAACATCATGCCTGTCGCCATCGTGCAAAGCCTCACTCCCTTCTGGGCCGGTGTCATTATCATCGGACCGATTGCAGCAACCATTTCCACCGTTTCCTCGCTGCTGCTTTCCTCGTCCTCCTCTATCGTCAAGGACGTTTACATGAACATCAAGGGCAAGCGCGAAGAACAGCTCAGCAATAACCAAATTCGCCTCTACAGCCTGGGCGCAACAATTATCCTCGGCCTTTTTGTTTATGCCATCGCCACCAAACCGCCAAGTGTTATCTGGCAGATTAACATGTTTGCCTTCGGCGGTCTGGAAACAGCCTTCTTCTGGGTACTGATTTTCGGTCTTTTCTGGCCTAAGGCCAACAAATACGGCGCTATTGCAGCCATGGGCGGCGGTGTAATCATCTACTGCCTGGCCATGGTCTTAAAAATCAAGGTGCTCGACCTGCACCAGATTGTGCTTGGCATCGGCCTTTCCCTGCTGTGCTTCTTCATCGGCAACAGCTTCGGCAAAACAGTTGATGAAAAAACACTGCGCATCTTCTTCCCCGAAAAATTTGACGACGAAAAATAAATAAAGCCGCATATTATTCCAATATCAAAAAATCAAAATCTCTGCTTACGGTGTTTGCAAACACCTTAGCAGAGATTTTTTATGCTCTGTTTTCTTTATAAAATTAAGTATCTGACACTGTTTACCTATGGTTTTCCTGCATTTAACAGACACTGCTGATTAATTTCCTCATAGATAAAATTTTCTCAATGCTGACACTCCTATCTTTTATATCCGCCTTATTCTTATTTACAAAAGCGACAAGTAGTTTTCATTAAGTAATTATAATTATCCATTGACACAGAATGTTATTTTCTGCTATCTTAAAAGTATAAGCAGTTCTCAGCCACTCACCCCACGATGCAGGAAGGAGCGTGCCGTCATGCTAAAAAAATCTGTCATTATTCTCGCAGGAATGTTGCTTTTAATTACCAGCTGCTTTGCCAACACACGCATGCAGCAATCTGCTAAACAACAACCAATCCCCAAGGTCAAGGAGGTCACAATTATGGATTTTTCCCAAGAAAAAGAAAACGTCATCTATCTTGCAGGAGGCTGCTTCTGGGGGCTGGAAAAACTGATGCAATCCATACCGGGCGTAATCGATGCCCAAAGCGGTTATGCCAACGGCACAGGCAAAGCAGATGCCAAGTATCAGACAATTTTAGGCGGGAAAACCGGTTTTCGCGAAACCGTACGTGTTGAATACGATCCGGCAAAGGTAAGTCTTGACCATCTGCTCTTGGCATATTTTTACGTCATTGACCCAACAGTCCTCAACAAACAGGGTAATGATACCGGAACACAGTATCAGACTGGCATCTACTATACCAATACACAAGCGCAGGCTGTCGTAGAACGTATCGTGGAACTGGAACGCGGTCGTCATAAGGTATTTGCAGTCGAAGTCGGACCACTGAAAAAC
>OJOQ01000513.1_pt1 | contig 12783 bp, 10 predicted proteins | sample 1598241 | NCBI WGS metagenome assembly OJOQ01 (sample SAMN03922466, study PRJEB24848) | human gut metagenome | isolation source: stool sample | host: Homo sapiens | place: Germany | collected 2010-11
ATCTAGTACGGTCTCGTGGGCTCGGAGATGTGTATAAGAGACAGTTCCCGGCGTGTCCGCCGTCGTGTTCTCGGTGCTGTTTTTCGCGCTCATCCTCGCACTGTGCATCCGCGAGTCCGCCGTCGTGGACATCGTGGGCAAGGTGCTCACGCCGCTGCTGCTCATCGGTCTTGCGGCCATCATCATCAAAGGCATCGTCACGCCGCTCGGCACGATTGCGCCCGAGGCGCAGATCGACAGCGCCGTCGTCACCGGCGTCAAGGCCGGCTACCAGACCATGGACGCGCTCGCCGCGCTGCCGTTCGGCATTCTCGTGCTGCAGAGCGTGGTCGACAAGGGCTATACCGAGTCCGGCAAGAAATTCCGCATCATGAGCGGGTCGTCCATCCTCGCGTGCGTGCTGCTGCTGGCGGTCTATATGGGCCTTGCCTATCTCGGCGCCACCGTTTCCGCGCAGTATACCAGCGAGATCGGCCGCGCACAGCTCGTCATGGCCATCGTTGAGGCCCTCATGGGCAAGACCGGCATGATCATCTTCGGCATCGTTGTCGGCCTCGCGTGCGTCACGACGGCCGTGGCGCTCACCAGTTCCGCCGCCGCGTATTTTGCCAAGCTCTGCCGCGGCAAGGTGCCGTACAAAGTGTTTGTCATCGTCATCTGCGTGTTCAGCGCCGTCGTGTCGAACCTCGGTCTCGACCGCATCGTGGCCATCGCCGCACCGGTGCTGGATGTCGTCTATCCGCCTACCCTCGTCCTCATTTTCATTTCGCTTGTCGTGCCGCGGCTGCCCGACCGCATCAGCCGAGGCGCGGTCATCGGCGCGCTGCTCATGAGCGTGCTGTGCACGCTCGACGGCTATGGTATGCCGCTCACGTTCCTGCACAAGCTGCCGCTGTTTGAGCTGGGCTTCGCGTGGGTACTGCCGTCGGTGCTCTTCGGCGCCGTGGCTGCCGTGCTGCCGCACCGCAAGGAGAAAGCGGGCAAGGCTGAGCCCGCCTGCGCCGGCGCAAACGGCAAACAGGGATAACCGCTCCCTGTGCAAAAATTCCCCGGAACATCCGTTCCGGGGGATTTTTTCGCTTTGGACGGTGCGCCCACGCTGTCCGTCAGCCCGCCGCTTCCAGCAGCTTTTTGCTGACGCGCGCCTGCACGTCGATATAGTACGCGGTCTCTGCGTCGTTCATGTCCGCGCTTTCCCACTTATTGAATTTCTCGCACGCATCCGCATACTTGCTCATGTAGCGTGCGTAATCCGCCATCAGCGTGGGATCGTTCGGATTCGTGTTGTATTTTTTCATGAACGCGACATATTCGTTCATAAAGGCCTCATAGCTGTCCATGGCTTCTTTGAAATCCTTGCGCATGCCGTTGACGAGCTTGCCATCGTTTTGCGCCGTTGCGGATAGCGTGGAGGAATCCGGCGACGGCTCGGAAGTCGTGCTGCCCGAGCTCGTGTCCGGCGCGTCTATACGAATGCTCATGATCTGGTTGCCCTCATAATCGATCGAGACTTGCCACCCCGCGTCGTTGTTGGCACGATAATAGTTGTCGCCCTTATTGTAGTCGACCGTAAAGCCCTTATCCCGGCAGGCGCTGACATAGGCATTGTAATCGTCTCTGCTCGTGCCGCCGATGTAAACGAAGAAATTGTCATCATACTCAAAAGAGAATTTGCCGGTCAGGGATTTGGGTGCGGGCAGCTGTCGGCCAGCCTCGCTGTCCGGCCAGGTGATGGGGCCCATCTCCATCGGCTTTTCCAGCCGGATGGACAATCCCTCCCTGTTTCCGTAATAGCTCAGCTCCAGCTTGTATCCCTCAGCGTTGTAAGCGCTGAACGACGAGGAATTGGACTCCGCATCCACCGTGAACCCAACCGTCTGACACGCCTGCACATAGTCCGCATACTGCTTGTCGGAGATCTTTTCGATATCGACCCACAGCTCATCGGCCGTGTTGGTATGGATCTGACCTTTCTTCGCAGGCGGCTGCGGGAGCTGCGCGCCCAGGACCATATCGTCCCAATCTATTTTTTCCGACTTGCTGCCTCCGGAGATCCTGCCGGCGATCGCGATCACGACCACGGCGACGATCACGTAAAACCACCACTTCTTGTAAATCGGTTTCTTCGGTTTTTGAGATCTCGGGCGGTCTGTCGGGATCTCTGGCGACGGCTGCGGGCACGGCTCTGCCTTCGCGCCGCAGGCCGTGCAGAAATTGCCCTCAAATTCTGCACCGCAATGACTGCATTTCATGTTCCTGTTCTCCTTTCGGTTTATCTTTCTGTCCGCGCGGCATGGTGCCGCCGGCCTGCTCTTCCAAACAAACGTTGGAAAACGTGGCGTTTCTCTCCTCCCTGCGCCCGGCGAATTTGGCTGTTTCCGGTCAATTTCGGAAAATCGCGGAAACTTCCAAACCGATAATAACACATTTGTGTTCAAATGACAACATATGTATTCATAATCTGCAGAATTTCTCTCTACACTGAAAGCAAAAACAGTGAAGGGAGCATGGACGATGCTGGATGCAAAAGTGGTTGGCAGCGTGCTGCAGCGGCTGCGGGAGGAGCGCGGGCTGTCGCAGGAGATCGTGAGCGGTCTCGCCGGGATCGGCAGGACGCATTTGAGCGCCATTGAGCGCGGGGAACGCAAACCGACGCTGGAGACCTTTTACCGCATCGGCGAGGCGCTGCATATGCGGCCAAGCGCGGTGCTGGCGGAGATCGAGGCGGAGTTGGAAAGAAACACATGAGCCCGGCGGCAAACGCCGCATCCTCTGCGCAGCGAAACGCGCAGGCAGCAGGCATGAAAAAAACAGGAGAGCGGTCTGCTCTCCTGTTTTTTGATCTCTCTGTTTCCGCTGCACCCGTACTTACCGTTCTTCTCGGAAATACGGCAGGCCGAGGCTTGCGGGGGGCTGATTTTCGCGCTTGGAACGCACGCTCGTGATGATGAGCACGATGATCGTGACGACATAGGGGATCATCTTGTACAGTTCCTTGACGGCGAGGTTCGTGCCGCTCGGCAGGAAGATGTGCAGGATGTACAGGCCGCCGAAGAGGAACGACGCGAGCACGCCGATGTTTGGCTTCCAGACCGTGAAGATGACGAGCGCGATGGCGAGCCAGCCGCGGTCGCCGAAGGCGTCGTTGGACCAGACGCCGCAGGCGTAGTCCATGACGTAGTACAATCCGCCGAGGCCGGCGATCATGCTGCCGACGCAGGTGGCGACATACTTATATTTCTTGACGTCGATGCCGGCGGCGTCGGCCGTCTGCGGATTTTCGCCGACGGAGCGCAGGTGCAGACCCACGCGCGTGTGCTTGAGCACGTAGGCCGCGATGAGCGCGATGGCCACGGCGAGGTAAGCGAGAAAGCCGTAGGACAGGAAGATCTGGCCGAACCAGCCGAGCTTATCGGCAAGCGGCAGCGACTTGGAAAAGTAGCTGTTCGTGGCCGAGAGCGCGATGGACGGCACCTCGCTGCCGGTGAGCTTGATGAGCGAGCCGCCCATAAAGTTGCCGAAGCCGACGCCGAACGTCGTCATGGCAAGGCCGGTGACGTTCTGGTTGGCGCGCAGCGTGACGGTGAGAAAGCAGTACAGCAGTCCCATGAGCAGCGAGCCGAGCAGGCACGACAGCAGCGGGATCATGATGGCGAGAAAGCCGTTCATCCCCGCGGCTCCGCCGGCCGCCTGTTCATACAGGAACGCACCGATGACGCCGCTGATGCCGCCGACATACATGATGCCCGCGATGCCGAGGTTCAGGTTGCCGGACTTTTCGGTGAGCGTTTCGCCGGTGCTGCCGAACAGCAGCGGGATACCCTGTACGATGGCGCGGGGGATAAAGGACACAAAATCAAACATGCTCCGCCGCCTCCTTCTTCGCCGGCTTGCGGAAGCTCAGCCGGTAGGTGATGAAAAACTCACAGCCGATGATGAAGAAAATGATGATGCCGCTGAGAATGTCGGCAAACGACTGGTTGAGCCCGAACGCGGTCGAGATCTCGCCCGCGCCGCGGTCGAGGAACACGAGCAGGAAGCTCGTGAGGATCATGCCGAGCGGATTGAACTTGGCCAGCCACGAGACCATGACGGCCGTGAAGCCCTGGCCGCCGGCGATGGTGGTCGTGATCGTGTGATCCGTGCCGGACACGAGCAGCACGCCTGCGATGCCGCACAGCGCGCCGGACAGCAGCATCGTGCGCACGATGACCTTGCCGACCTTGATGCCGACGTAGCGGGCGGTGCGCTCGCTCTCGCCGACGACGGAGATCTCATAGCCGTGCTTGCTGTAGTTGAGGTAGACATAGACGAGCACGGTCAGCACCGCGACGACGAGGATCGTCAGCAGGTACTTGTAGCCGCCGATCTGCGGCAGCCAGCCGGCCTCGGTGCTCTGGTTGATGATGCCGACCTTGCCCGAGCCCTTCGGCGACTCCCAGACGATGATGAAATAGGCCACGAGCTGCGTGGCAACGTAGTTCATCATGAGGGTGAAGAGCGTCTCGTTCGTGTTCCACTTGGCCTTGAAGATGGCGGGGATGACGGCCCAGACCGCGCCCGCAAGGATGCCGGCGATCACGATGAGCACGATGAGCAGGCCGTTGGGCAGCTTGTCACCGAGGCAGATCATGCACGCCGCGGCGGCGAGGCCGCCGGCGAGCACCTGGCCCTCGGCGCCGATGTTCCAGAAGCGCATCTTGAACGCGGGCGTCACGGCCAGCGAAATGCACAGCAGGATGGCGAGGTTCTGCCCCAGGATCCAGATCTTGCGCGGCGAGCCGAACGCGCCGCCGAACATGGTGCCGAACACCTTGATGGGGTTGAGGTGAGTGCACAGCGTCGTGATGAGCGCGCACAGCAGCAGCGCCAGCACGATGGCGACCGCGCGGATGCCCCAGGCCTGATACCAGGGCAGCGTGTCGCGCTTGACGATGTGGAACAGCGGTTCCCGGACTTTGTTATGCATGGGCTTCGTTCCCTCCCAACTGCGTCATCATCATGCCGACGTCGCGCTTCGTGGCGCCGCGGCCGGGGACGATGCCGCTGACCTTGCCGCCGCAGAGCACGAGGATGCGGTCGGCCAGCTCGAGCAGCACGTCGAGATCCTCGCCGACGTAGATCACGGCGACGCCGCGCTCCTTCTGCCGGTTGATGAGGTCATAGATCGTGTAGGATGCGTTGATGTCCAGGCCGCGCACGGCATAGGCCGTGAGCAGCACGGTGGGGGCGGAGGCGATCTCGCGGCCGACGAGCACCTTCTGCACGTTGCCGCCGCTCAGGCGGCGCACCGGCGTGGTCACGCCCGGAGTGTTGACGTCGAGTTCCTCGACGACGGTCTCGGCCAGCTTGCGCGGCGACTTGCGGTCGGTGAGGATGCCGCGGCCCTTGCGGAAGGAGCGGAGCATCATGTTGTCCGACAGGTCCATGTTGCCGACAAGGCCCATGCCGAGGCGGTCCTCCGGCACAAAGGACAGCGCCACGCCCATCTCGGCGATGCTCAGCGGATCTTTGCCGAGCAGCTCCTCGCGCGTGCCGTCGTCCTCGACGTAGCAGATGCTGCCGTTTTCGGTCGGCTGCAGGCCGGCGATGGCCTCAAGCAGCTCCTTCTGGCCGCAGCCGGAGATGCCCGCGATGCCGAGGATCTCGCCGGAGTTGGCGGTGAAGGACACGTCGTCGAGCTTGACGATGCCGTCGATGCTGCGCACAGTGAGGTTTTTGACCTCGATACGCGGCTTGGGGTCGACGGGGTCGGGCCGGGCAATATTGAGCGTCACGGCATGGCCGACCATCATGTTCGTCATTTCCTGCGCGTTGGTGTCCTTCGTGAGCATGTCGCCCACGAACTGGCCGTGGCGCAGCACGGCCACGCGGTCGCTGAGCGTCTCAACCTCGTGCATCTTGTGCGTGATGATGACGATGGCCTTGCCGTCGTCGCGCATGCTGCGCAGGACGGCGAAGAGCTTGTCCGTCTCCTGCGGGGTGAGCACGGCGGTCGGCTCGTCGAGGATGAGGATATCCGCACCGCGGTAGAGCGCCTTGACGATCTCGACCGTCTGCTTCTGGGACACGGACATATCGTAGATCTTCTGGTTCGGGTCGAGGTCGAAGCCGTAGCGCTCGCAGATGCTGCGGATGCGCGCGGCCGTGGCCTTGAGATCGAGCTTTTCATCGAGGCCGAGCGTGATGTTCTCAGCGGCGGTGAAGACGTCGACCAGCTTGAAGTGCTGGTGGATCATGCCGATGCCGTAGCGGTAGGCATCGCGCGGGGAGCGGATGACGACCTCCTCGCCGTCGATGAGGATCTGTCCCTCGTCGGGGAAGTAAATGCCCGAGAGCATGTTCATGAGCGTGGTCTTGCCGCTGCCGTTTTCGCCGAGCAGCGCCAGGATCTCGCCCCGGTAGATATCGAGCCAGACGCGGTCATTGGCGACGACGGAGCCGAAGCGCTTGGTAATGTCGCGCATTTTGACCGCTGCGATCTTGTTGTCCAATATGGTGTCCCTCCCGAAATGGCGGCAGACGCCGCACGACGGCGGCGCGCTTTAAAGTACATATGAGGGAAGGCCCGGGTTGACAGGCCTTCCCTCTGCGGTAGATTCAGATATCAGCTGCCAAAGTTCTGGTCGAGCAGGTTGATGCCGTCGATCTGCACATTGAAGTACGGAGCGGCGCGGAACTCGGACTCGTGGAAGTAACCGTCGCTGATGGCCTCGGTGTCGCCGGCGTTGTCGGCGTCGGTGTCAACATCGGCCATGTAGCTGGTCAGGGTCTCGCCCTTAACGGTGAAGGTGGAGGTGTCAAAGACGTGCAGGGTGCCGTCCTCGAGCTGCTTGGTGACTTCGGCAATCTTCTCGGCAGTGCCCTTGGCGGCGACCTTCTCGTTGACATCGGTCAGCACGACGGAGCCGGTCTTGAGGGTACCGGTCCAGTCGGAATCGAGCGAGGTGCCGTCCTGGACGGCCTTGATGACCATCTCATAGTACGGGGTCCAGTCGATGCGGGAGGAAACGATGAAGGTGTTCGGGCAGGCAGACTCGGTGCTGCCGTTGTAGGAGACGTTCGGGACGCCGGCCGTCTCGCAGGCGGTCGGAGCGCCCATGGAGTCGGCGTGCTGGCTGATGAGAACGCAGCCGTTGTTGATGAGCTTTTGTGCGCCTTCCTTCTCGAGGGCCTCATCGTACCAGGAGCCGGTGAAGGTGACGTCCATGGTCACGGTCGGGCACACGGACTTGGCGCCCAGATAGAAAGAGGTGTAGCCGGAGATGACTTCCGCATAGGTAAAGGCGCCGACGTAGCCCATCTTGGCCTCGTCCGCCGTGAACTTGCCGGCCTCGATCATCTCGTTGAGCTTCATACCGGCAGCGACGCCGGCGAGGTAGCGGCCTTCATAGATGGAGGCGAACGCATTGTGGTAGTTGCTGAGCTTCTCGGTGTGGGCCTTGGTGCCGGTGGCGTGGCAGAACTGCACCTTCGGGAAATCCTTGGCGGCCTGGATCATGAAGTCCTCGTGGCCGAAGCTGTCGGCGAAGACGACGTTGCAGCCGGCGTCCACGAGCTCGGCCGCGGCGTTGTAGCACTCCTGGCCCTCGGGGATGTTGGTCTTAATGATGTACTGATCCTCGCTCAGGCCGGCGTTCTTGCAGGCAGCCTTCGCGGCGTCGATGAAGTTCTTGTCGTAGGTGGAGTTCTCGTCATGCAGGCAGATAAAGCCGACCTTGATGCTCTCGGCTTTGTCGCCGTCCTCGGTCTTGCTGCCGCAGGCGCACAGTGCGAACACCATGACGAGCGCGAGCAGCATCGAAACGAACTTTTTCATTCTCAGCTCTCCCTCAAATCATCAAATTTTGTATTTATCTGCATTGCTTGCGCAAAGAAGATACAAAAAAACATTGGCAGGTGCTGACCTTTCGGCGCTCCTGCCAATGTGGAACCGGGAAGATGCCGGTACTGCCATCTCCCGCGGGGAATTTCACATCGATAGTCCAGCAATTTACGGTGCCGGGTAGAAACGCCAAGCCATATCCTTTGGTATATATCGACTGCTATTTACGATCGCTCCCGCAGCGCGGGAACACTTATACGTTACCATGGGCGAACGGGGTTGTCAACCGTCGAAATGAGCGAATTTCATACTTTTGAAACATTTTCCCCGTCGATTTGCACAACGCCGCTCAGCAGAACACGATGCCCGTCTCGGGGTCCATGCTCTGCACGCGGGCGAGCGATTCCACGCGGTAGCCGCGCGCGCGGATGCGCGCACCGCCGGGCTGAAACGCCTTTTCCACCGCGATGCCGGCGCCGACCACGGTCGCGCCCGCGCCCTCGATGAGTGTGATGAGCCCGTCGAGTGCCGCACCGTTGGCGAGGAAATCGTCGATGACGAGCACGCGGTCGTCCGGCGAGAGATACTCGCGCGAGATGCGGATGGTGTTGTCATTGCCGTGCGTGAACGAGTGCACGACCGTCGTGTACGCATCGTCGGAGACGTTGCGGCTCTTGGTTTTCTTGGCGAACACGACCGGGCAGTCGAACACGAGCCCGGCCACGGCCGCGATGCCGATGCCGCTGGCCTCGATCGTGACGAGCTTGTTCACGCCGCAGCCGTCGAACAGCCGCTTCCATTCCTCCGCCATCGCCAGAAACAGCTTCGGGTCCATCTGATGGTTCAAAAACCGGTCCACTTTCAGGATCTCGCTGGATTTGACCTCGCCCTCGGCGAGAATGCGCTGCTCGAGAAGCTGCATATCGCTCCATCCTCCCACAATCACTAAGATGGTTTTTATCGTAGCACCCGCGCCGGGCGCGCGCAACCGTTTTTCGCAAAAAATCCGGCAAATCGCCGAATGGACGGTTTTTGTGCCGGACGCGGTTGACTTTCCCGTCGATGTGCGGTATCATCTGTTCCTACAAGTAGGAAAAGTATGAATTCCCCACAACAGGAGGCGAGGCTATGCCCGGAGGCAAGCACGTACTCGGCCAGAGCCGCGACCGGCACATCTTCGGCACGGTGAAGGTCGGCGAAAAGGGCCAGATCGTGATCCCGAAGGAGGCGCGCACGGTCTTTGGCATCCAGCCGGGGGACACGCTGCTCGTACTCGGCGACGAGGTGCGCGGCATCGTGGTCACGCGGCCGGAGATCATGCGCGACGTGGCCGCAAAAATTTTCGACGAATCTGACGAATGATATGACGAATGATATAAGGAGATGAACGATGAATACAGAGTCCATGTACACCGCGCTCGGCATCACGCCGGCGGTGCACCGCTTCGGCGAGGAGGTGCTCGCCGGTCTGCGCGCGCGCTTCGACGAGATCGACCGCGTCGCGGAATATAACCAGTGCAAGGTCATCGGCGCGATGCAGAAAAACCGTGTCGACGCGACGCACTTTGCCGCCACCACGGGCTACGGCTACAACGACGCCGGGCGCGACAATCTCGAGCGCGTCTATGCCGACTGCTTCCACACGGAAGCCGCGCTCGTGCGCCCGCAGATCACCTGCGGCACGCACGCGCTGACCGTGGCACTCAGCGCCAACCTCCTGCCCGGCGACACGCTGCTCAGCCCCGTCGGCGCGCCGTATGACACGCTCGAGGAGGTCATCGGCATCCGCCCGAGCGCCTGCTCGCTCAAGGAATACGGCGTGCACTACCGGCAGGTCGACCTGCTGCCGGACTACGGCTTTGACTATCCGGCCATCGAGCAGGCGCTGCGCGGCGGTGTGAAGCTCGTGACCATCCAGCGCTCGAAGGGCTACGCCACGCGGCCGACGTTTTCCGTGCAGCAGATCGGCGAGCTGATCGCGTTCTGCAAGCGCATCGACCCGAACGTCATCTGCATGGTCGATAACTGCTACGGCGAGTTCGTCGAGACGATCGAGCCGTCCGACCTCGGCGCGGACATGATCGTGGGCTCGCTCATCAAAAACCCCGGCGGCGGGCTCGCGCCCATCGGCGGCTACATCTGCGGCCGCAAGGATGTGGTCGAGCGCTGCGCCTACCGCCTGAGCGCCCCCGGCCTCGGGCAGGAGGTCGGCGCGAACCTCGGGCTCATGCCGGCGTTTTATCAGGGCTTTTTCCTCGCGCCGACCGTGACGGCCGGCGCGCTCAAGGGCGCGGTGTTCGCAGCAAATGTCTATGAGCGGCTGGGCTTTCGCTGCATCCCGAACGCGGCGGAGCCGCGGCACGACATCATCCAGTGCGTGGAGCTCGGCTCGCCGGAGCGCATGGTCGCCTTCTGCAAGGGCATCCAGGCGGCCGCGCCCGTGGACAGCTATGTCGACCCCATCCCCTGGGCCATGCCGGGCTACGATTCGGAGGTCATCATGGCCGCCGGCGCGTTCGTGCAGGGCTCGTCCATCGAGCTGTCGGCCGACGGGCCGATCCGCCCGCCCTACGCCGTGTATTTTCAGGGCGGCCTGACGTGGTATCACGCCAAACTCGGCATCCTCATGAGCCTGCAGAAGCTCGTGGACGCCGGTCTCGTTACACTCGATCAACCGGAGGAGAAATAAAGTATGTGGTTCTGGCTTTCTCTCATTGCCCTGCTGTGCTGGTCGGGCTCGGATCTGTTTTCAAAAATCGGCTGCCGCGACGCGGACGATCATCTGGCACATTTAAAAATGGTCATCGCCGTCGGCGTCGTCATGGGCCTGCACGCGGCGTATGAAATTTTCATCGGCGGCGTGAGCGTGACGTGGCACGTCATCTGGACGTACCTGCCCGTGTCGCTGCTGTACATCGTGTCGATGGCGCTCGGCTATGTCGGCCTGCGCTATATCGAGCTGTCCATCTCGTCGCCGATCTGCAACGCCTCCGGCGCGGTGGTGGCCGTGCTGTACCTGTGCTTCGGCGGGCTGGACGAAGACCTCAGCGGCGGCATGCGCGTGATGGTGCTGCTGGCCATCGCGCTCGTGTGCGTCGGCGTGATCGGGCTCGGCGTGGTCGAGTCACGCGAGGACGACGAGCTGCGCCGCGCGCGCCAGGCGGCCTCGAACTACCGCTACGCCAAGAGCTGGCTCGCCCTCGCGCTGCCGGTGGCCTACTGCCTGCTCGACGCGGCCGGCACGTTTGCCGACAGCCGCGTGCTCACGCGCCTTGACCCGGACGCCGCCAACTGCGCCTATGAGCTGACGTTTCTGTTCGCGGCGGCAGTGTCATTCGTGTATGTCAAGTTCATCCGGCACGACCGCTTCCTGCCCAAACGCGAGGGGCCGAAGTACGTCGGCGCGCTGTTCGAGACGGCCGGCCAGTTCGCGTACATCTACGCCATCGCGGACGAGGACCACGTCATGTACGCCGCGCCCATCATCTCGGCCTACTGCGCCGCGTCCGTGCTCTGGAGCCGCATCTTCCTGCGCGAGAAGCTCTCGTGGCGGCACTATCTCATGCTGCTGCTGATCGTCGTCGGCATCGTGCTGATTGGCATTCTCGACCTGTGAGCGCTGCCCCCCGCAGCGTAGATTTCCGGTCTGTTCCACGCGGCCGCCCGACACGGGGCGGCCGCGTTTTTGCGCAAATATTTGTCAAGTGTGTAACGGCGGCTTGCAATTGGCCGTTTGTCTGGTATAATGATGGCATATCTGCACCTTTCGGTACAGTATTTTGGGAGAAATGTGAAAAAATCAGGAGGGATCTCGTGGATACGGAAATCAAATCCAAACGCGGCGGCTGGGGCAGCAACTTCGGCTTCCTCATGGCCTCGATCGGCTCGGCCGTTGGCCTCGGCAATATCTGGGGCTTCCCGTATAAGATGGGCAAGAGCGGCGGCGCCGTGTTCCTGCTGCTGTATCTCGTGCTCGTCGTGCTCGTGGGCGTGACGGTCATGCTCGGCGAGCTCGCGCTCGGCCGCCGCAGCGGCAAGAGCGCCGTGAGCACCTACCGCGGCCTGTCGAAGAAGTACACCTGGCTCGGTTACGCGGGCATCGTGTGCGGCTTTTGCATCATGTGCTTTTACTTCGTGCTCGGCGGCATCGTCCTGCGCTACGCCGTCGGCTACTTCCTGGCCATCTTTGGCGGGAGTGAGTTTGCCTGGTCGGGTCAGGGCACGGGCTTTTTCGGCTATTTCCTGACGGATACGAACAGCATGATCCTGTTTTTCGTGCTCTATATCCTGCTCAACATCCTCGTCGTGTCCGGCGGTGTGCAGGGCGGCATCGAGAAGTTCTGCAACGTCGGCATGCCGGCGCTGTTCTGCCTGCTCGTGTTCATCATCCTCTACATCGCCTGCCAGCCCGGCGCGGCCGAGGGCTACAAGTTCATGTTCAGCCCCGACTTCTCCGTGTTCAGCAATCCGGAAATTGGCTTCGGCCGCGTGCTCAAAAACGCCGCCGGGCAGATGTTCTTCTCCCTGTCGATCGGTCTCGGCGTCATGATGACCTACGGCTCCTACCTCGGCAAGCAGGAGCACCTGCAGCGCAACGCGCTCATCGTCTGCGGCGCGGACACGCTCATCGCCGTCATGGCCGGCATGGCCGTCATGCCCGCCTGCGCCGCCTTCGGCGTGGAGTACGGCGCCGGCCCCGGACTGCTGTTTGCCTCGATGCAGACGGTGTTCGCCCACATGGGCAGCATCGGCAACTTCATCGGCTTCATCTTCTACCTGCTCGTGCTGATCGCGGCGCTCACGTCGTCGATCTCCATGCTCGAGCTGTGCACGGCCTACGCCGTCGATAAGCAGATCGACAAGGGCCTCACGCCCAAGCGCGCCAAGCACACGGCCAGCGTCGCGGCGCTCGTGTTCGTGGCGGGCTCGCTCGTCGCGCTCGACGGGCTGGGCGCGGG
>OJOQ01000517.1_pt1 | contig 12737 bp, 11 predicted proteins | sample 1598241 | NCBI WGS metagenome assembly OJOQ01 (sample SAMN03922466, study PRJEB24848) | human gut metagenome | isolation source: stool sample | host: Homo sapiens | place: Germany | collected 2010-11
CTGCATTCCTGTTGAATCTCGGATTAGAGACTCTTCCAGTTCGTATGAAGCAGTATACAGAAAATGCAATGGCAGTTGCAGAATACCTTGAAAAGAGTGACGCAGTTGTCAGTGTCAGTTGTCCAGCACTTCCTTCTGATCCAAACCATGCACTTGCAGAAAAATATCTCGGTGGCAAATCCTGCGGTGTTATCTCCTTTATCATCAAGGGCGGACGTCCGGCTGCGGCAAAATTCATGGATTCATTAAAGCTTGCCTCCAACTAAGTGCATGTTGCAGATAGCCGTACCTGTGTCCTGCATCCAGCAAGTGAAACACATCGCCAGTTATCCGACGAGCAGCTTGTTGCAGCTGGTATTGATGCTGGTATGGTTCGTTTCTCTGTTGGTCTGGAGAACATCGATGATATCTTAGAGGATTTAGACGCCGCATTAAAAGCAGCTATGGAATAATTGATAGATTCTGTATCCATAAAAAAGGGTTGAAACAACTATGTTTCAACCCTTTTTCTTATCCTGCTTATATCTGTAATTCCAAAACACTTCCGAGGATTGCTTTCGGTTCCTTCACTTTCCGCTCTTCCGCATAGAATGCTTTGTTGTATTCCTGCAATTTCTGCATTGCGATCGGCTTGTCCACTTCCTCATACATCTGTGCATTCTTTGCACTAACCAGATTCGCCATACTAATAAAGCCAGGTTCAATAGCAATACCGCTGTCTTCTACCGGTGTGTCCGACTCCTTCGCCGGTCCCCACCATTTCATACCGATGGTATCTGCGTATTCTTCCGTTGGTGTCTCACACAGAAACTCCAACGCATACTGTTCTACCTGCTGCTTCGTACACACGATCTTCTTGCACCCAGTCACATGTCCTTTTTCATCCACGCGTCCAATCATCGCTGGATACGTGTCTACACTATTCAGATAATGACAATCAATCTCATGCATCCGTAGCTCTGTACGCTTGATGCCGCGTCGTTTCAGCAAAACTGCGATATCCGGTCGCACATTCATCATCCAACGTGCAAGCGGATTTCGATATTCGCGTTCTTTTCCAGACCATCCATTGATATGCTTTCCAAGATCGAACCCCGGATTTTCTATATCCAGTTCCTTATCCAGATTGTAAATCTCCGCAGCATTCACTGCCTTGGCATCTACATCCTCAAGCATCGCCCCCTGCGCCTCTTCACCTGCATACAGTGCACGTAACTTCCGGTTTGCAAATGTCACAAGCTTCCGGTTGAATTCAGCTTTACTGTCCGCATAATTGAAGTAATCACGCAGGAACGCCGGCATATAATATGCCTGCATTACTTCGTAAGTCTTATTTGTAAAATTGTCAGAATCGATCTTGACACGTTTGCATCCGTTCAAAATCTGGAACAGATACGCGGAAAACTGAGCTTCATCCCTACACAGGGAGCGCTCTCCATTTATATAGTCATTGATCAATATGTCCATATGTTTTACCACCATTTATTTTTATCTTAGTTCCCAAAAGTTTGTATACCGAGCTTTGCGGCTGATCCCTTTGAGAAGTGCCAGTACATTGGTGAACCGTCACATTCCAGTACCACATAAACTGTTTTATCTTCCGATACATCACTAAAATCCAGATCCGGATAATTCTCACGGATATCCGGTGCATCACCGTTCGATGCAGTAAATGTACCTGTGTAAGTTCCACCATACTCTTCATCGTTCGATACAAGCGATACAGTTACCTCTCCATCAAACAATCCATCTACCAGATTACCAGAACGGGTTACCGTTACAAGCTCATCGCCAGCGTCCTCGTTGACAGATGTCTCAGTACCTGCACCGTTCGGTTTATCGTTGCTCCATGCACCTTCATAAACCAGATATGCCTGATTATAACCATCCATCTTGACGAACATCGTTCCCTGTCCACTTCGCACACCGTTCTCGTAATCACCATAATAGAAGTAATAACCAGAACTCAACAAAGTAGAATATGTGTAAACGCCCGCAGCTTTTCCTGTATAGGAGCTGTCATAGCCATCCGTTGCATAAACATAAGAATCACCGTCCATATTTGCAACAACTGTACTTGCATTATCGGAACCATCCACGTCCATCATGCCTGCATAATCGGAAGCTGACATCAGGCTGATTACCTGCTCCATCAGATCATGTCTGGCTGTCATCAACGCACGCTCTGACTCAATCTTCTCTGTATAAGAAGAGAAGTCCACATCCGACATGCTGTCCGCATATGTATTGATAAAGGATTCTGCCTGATCATACTGCTGTGCATCCATCATATCATCCAAAACAGCATATGCACATGCCTTTCTTCCACTCAGAGCCGACTCATTCGTACTGTCGAGATCCAAAGCATCTCCATAAGCAGCAATCTTATTTTCATAATCAGAGTTATCCATTGCATCGGCACGGTCTACATATGCAGTTACGAGGTTCTTCTTCAGACCGTTGTCATTTGTCAGGTTATACCCTTCCTTATATGCATCGATCAGAGAATCCGTATCACTGTAAAGATCATCTGCGTATTCATAGAATGCTACGATATCCTCACTGTTCTCTGTTACTTTATCTGCATCAAAGCCCGTGATTGTTGTACGGAACTCTGTGAAATTCTCTCTTGCCCCATCGCTTTCACCGGCACTAATCTGTGCGGATAACAAACCGTTCATAGCCGGAACCCGGTCATCAAAGATACCAAGTGCTGCTTCATACGCCGTGACAGCTTCTTCGTAATTGCTGTCTGTCATCGCCTTCTCAGCAACATCCATCTTCCTCTCATACCGTTTCTCTGGCGTAAAGAACAGGAAATATGCGCCTGCGCCCAGTGCCAATACCACAACGACGCAGATAGCCACGATCAGACCTGTCTTTTTCTTCTTTGGTGAACCATCTTTGTTTACTTTTGGCTGTTTTGGTACCTTCGGTTTTTTCTCCTTCGGAGCTTTCGGTGGTTTCGGCGCCTTTGGCGGCTTTCCACCATTCATCGGCGGCATCTGTCCGTTATTCGGCATCATACCCATCGGTGCTCCCATTGATCCATTTGGCATCTGTCCCATTGGTGCTCCCATCGGTCCATTCTGCATCTGTCCCATTGGTGCTCCCATCGGTCCATTCTGCATCTGTCCCATTGGCGCTCCCATCGGTCCGTTCGGCATCTGTCCCATTGGTGCTCCCATCGGTCCGTTCGGCATCTGTCCCATCGGCATTCCCATCGGTGCTCCCTGTGGCGGAAGCATCTGTGTCTTGTCCTCAAACTGTGGTGTGCCCGGTGCTGGTGCTGCACCCATCATCGCTGGTTCTGGTCCTGTCAGAACCGTCGTTGCACCTTCCGTATCATCGTCATCCTCAGGTGTCATATCTTCTGCGCGCAATACCGTCGTCGCGCCCTCTTCTTCGTCCTCAGTTTCTGCATCCATCGCACGTAATACGGTGGTGGCACCCTCTTCTTCATCCACGTCATATCTGGATTCCGGATTCTTATTTTCGTCCATATCGTTTCCTCCTGCAAAACTGCAATACCTTCTTTACAGTTTATACTTTTTCTACCTCATATGTCAACATACTTTCTCGTATTTCACAAACGATTTACCATTCTTCTCTGTTTTTCAGGCTCTGGATTTCCTCTGTGGTAAGTTTCCGATATTCACCACACGCAAGCGACTCATCCAGATACAACGGTCCCATACGCAAACGCTTTAAATATAGCACCTGCATACCTACCGCTTCAAACATTCGTTTAATCTGATGATACCGCCCCTCTGTGATCGTAATTTCGATCTCACTTTCGCTCCCTGCCTTGTGAATCTTCAGTTCAGCTGGTGCTGTGAGCAGCTCATCTCCGATATCTACACCCTCAGCAAAAGCAGCGACCTCCTTCTTCGTGACCATGCCTTTGATCCTTGCATAATAGGTTTTTTCCACATGCTTTCGCGGTGCCAGCAGATCATTTGACAGCTTTCCATCGTTGGTTAAAAGCAACAGCCCTTCCGTATCTTTGTCCAGCCGTCCTACCGGAAATAAATCGCGTCGTTTTTGTTCTGTAATAAGATTCACAACTGTTTTTTCATGTGCATCTTTCGTTGCAGACACCACCCCCTGTGGTTTATGCAGCATATAATAAGAAAAACTCTCATACACGACCATTTTACCCTGCACACAGACAACATCCTGCGCCGGTTCCAGCTTTTCCTCCGCATGGACACACGTCTCACCATTTATGGTGACCTGTTTTGCCTTCAGCAGTCCTTTCACATCCTTTCGACTGCCAAAACCCGCATCTGCCAAATATTTGTCGATTCGTATTTTTGCCATATTGCACCAGTCCTCCCATTTCCAGACAAAAGAAGAAGATCCACAGTCAACCCGCGGATCTTCCCATTCTTATTATCAATCCTCTTGGGGAGATTGAACTATATATTTCTGTCTCTGCTAATTAGAATAAGCTATCGTAGAAGCTTCCAACTGACGCGCCTGCCACTGCTCCGTACTGATTGTAAAATACAGACGATGAATTTGCAGATGCATCGCTTGCAAGCTGCAACATACGACTCTGTGTATTACTGCCGAAAGAGAAATCTCCGGCAAACAGTTTCTTCACATCCGACATATCTGCAGATGCAAATGCCTCCTCGTCAAATGCAAGTGTGTTATCACTTTTCACCGTAATTCCGATCTTGGCTAATGCACTTGTATAATTTCCAGTCTGAGAAGCCAGTCTGGATGCATCCTTCAGTACGCCTGATTTATCTGAATTCTGTGCACTCTCCATCACACTGTTGTAATTGCTGACAAAGCTCTTTACATTCTTCTGGATCTTATCTGTATCCGCACTCTGATACAGCTTCTCATCCTTCAATGTTTTCAGATCCTTCCATGCATCCTCGGATGCCGTCTTTGTCGCAGTATCCTCTGTCTTCGTCTCTATGTTACTCTTGGAAAACTGCTTCTGCGTTGCCTTCTTCGCACTATCGTTCGAATAATAATGCTTTGCAAGCTTCAGATAACTGCCGTTCCGAATGGAGTTGTAATCGCTGAGAAGTCCCATCAATCCACTGCTTGAATTGCTGGAAGATGTTCCAAGCATGCTATTAAAAAAATTGCTGCTAATATTCATACTCATATTCTCACTTCCTTTTTACATTCTCCTACTATTCATTCTTACCCGTAGTATACTACATATCCCACTGATTTGTAAAGAGATTTACGGATTTGTCGTCGAATCTTCCGTTGTTCCCTCTGTTGTGTCCGCACCTTCACGTTTGAGATAGATAACTTCATCGGTATACATGCCTGAATCGTCGGCGGTCTCTTCCCAAGTTGTCGTGCATGCCTCATCCGTGTATGCTTTATATTCCAGCAATGCAAGCTGTACCGGTTTGTCCACTGGAACTGTATAACTGCTCTCCAGTCCTTTTCCCTCTAAAATCTTGAACGTAACTGTCCGCGTCATCATAGACTCGTGTGCGGTCGCGATTGCCTCCGGATATGTATAAGAATTTCCTTCTGTCACCCAGGAATATGATACCTTTTCCCCATTGGCATCGTAACAATAATATTCAAGCACCTTGTAATTGTCATCCAGAACATAATGGAATACATAAGATGCGTTGTCATTCTTATAATTTGTCTCCACAACCAGATCTCCGTCCTCGCGGTAGATATCCTTGATCGTCTGATCCGCCTCTGTAAGGGAGATAATCATATCGTTGTGATTCGTGTTGATGATCGCATCTGCCACATTTGGTTCCGGATAGATCAATGCATAGCACGTCTTGTCCTCATCAATCAGATACCAATAACCATATTCTTTATCAAGCACCTGCACGATTCCATTTGAATCCTCGTACGCCTGCAGATACGTGCCGTCCTCGTCAAACCCAAGGAACTGATATTCCGAATACACCTCAACACCATCACTGTAATAGATTGTATTCAAGCTGTAATTGTTTCCACCCGCAAGCAATGTATCCCCTTTGTTTGCATCATAGATTGCTTCCAGCGTGACCTTCTTATCTTCCTCTGAGGCGGGTTCGCGCTTCTTTTCCTCTTCCGTTGTATTCTCTGCTTCCTCCCGGATATCTGCCAGAATATCTTCGGTCGTTGTCGCATCACTCTGTGACGCTGCCGCTTCGGTTGTCACCAGCACCAGTTTATCTTCTTTTCCGCATGCAGTCAGTGCAAGCATCGCAGCCGCCATCGCACACGCCACCCATAATTTTGACTTCCTCATATGTTCTCCTTCCCGCTCACATGGTTGCTGCCGCCCCACATTAAGCCTGTCTCTTCAATACGCGTATCACAAGTTTCTTTACTTCTGCAAACTCTCCCATCTTGAAATAAGCCACAAACATCAACAGATTTGACACGATCACAGACACGATTGCCTTCAGGATCAGCGCCAGAATTCCAACGCCCGGTATCTGACTTGCAACCAGATAGGTAAGTGTACATACAATCGTTGTCACGATTGTATAATACAGAAGCTTCCGTATATATTCCCATGCATTCCGCTTAAATAATACCGTAAACAGGTTATGCAGAATCCACGGCATACCAACAACCAACACGGAAATAACGGTAGACAGGATAACACCATAGATACCGATAAACTGCACAAGAATAATATTCAGCACCAGATTCACAAGTGCCGTCACAAGTGGGCGGAACCGGTCTTCGTGCCAGATTCCGGCTGCATCTTTGTAGGTGATCAGGATCTGGTTTACCTGGCTGATGAAGAAATACACAACCATGCAGACAACAACTGCAAACGGAAGCATCCGCTTCTCTGTTACCCAGAGCCGCATGAACGGCTGATACAGACAGAGCATAACCGCACTACACATACCGGCAAGCCACATAATGATAAATGAAAGCTTCTTCAAATCCGTATAGTTTTTTTCTTCCGACTCCATCAGAATACTGTTTCCGATACCTGCGGTACACGATACAAACACCACATTCATGATTCCGGTTACCGCAGTCAGCACATAGTAATAATTGTTGTAAAATGCATTCGCTGCAAGTCCTAAAAATGCAGATATAACAATCGTATCCGCAGACGACACAATGACCTGTCCCACCTTCATGGTGAAGAGATCTCTGATACGGTTATTGATTTTCTTTACTGTCTCCTTCGGCAGCTTTCCGACTGCCTTATATTCCGGATACATCTTATTCGCAAAATATGCCGTTACCAGATTCGTAACGATCTGTGTGAAGATCTGTACAATCAGATAGATATAATAATCACCGATTGTCATAACGACAACTAACTGTGCCGCATACTGGAACGTATTCGTCACAAGCATGACCTTGCTCGCTACATCATTTCTCTGGTGTGCAGTCAGCAGACTGTTCTTGTACGCGAGCAGCCAGTACGACATACAGGTACAGAACAGATTGAGCAGATACACGACATAGATGCTCACGCCCTCCGGCATATCACTCTTTACAAGATACGGAATAAACGGCGTCAGAATTCCGCCAACGACTGCGATTACCAGTCCGATGATCCGGTAATATTTCTGATATAATTTTAACAACGCGCAGATCTGCTCTTTATCATTGTCGATAATCGGCTGGTACATGGAATAAACCATCGCTGAACCAACGCCCAACTCCGCAAGGTTCAACACCCACAGCACCGAACCAAACAAGCTGTTTAAGCCGAGATACCCATCGCCCATATAGTACATAATTGCTGTACGCATGATAAATGGAAGCAGTATCTGATAGCCTTTCAAAAACATGCCAAACACAACATTTCGCGAGGCATTTCTTACACGGGTTTCCTGTTGCATAACTTTCCTCTTTCTACTACGAACTTATGATTCCTGTGTGGAATCAATATAGACACGCGGTACACGCTGGGAGATATTGCATACAATCTCATCGACATTTGTCTGAAGCAGATCTGCCATCCACTGGATGGAAAGGTCTCCGCCAAGTAGCGTCACCTGATCGTTTCTCTGTACATCCGGGATATCTGTCACATCGACCATACACTGATCCATACAGACTCTTCCGATGATCGGTGCTTCCTGTCCACGGATCAGCACCTTTCCTCGGTTCGACAGATCTCTCCGGTATCCATCCGCAAATCCAACCGGCAGGGTTGCGATCTTCGTCGGACGCTTCGTCACGAATGTGCCACCATAACCAACCTCCGTTCCTGTCGGAACCTCCTTCACCATAACCACATACGTGTACCAGCTCAAAATCTCCTTGAAGTTCTCTTTTTTGAACCCTTCTTCGTCGATTGGATTCAAGCCATATAAGATATCTCCGGCACGTACCATATCGAGCTGCGAATCCGGCATCAGCAAAATCGCCGGGCTGTTCGCCACATGATACTTCGGAAATGTGATTCCCATTTCCTTTAACTTCTCTGTCATACGCAGAAAGCGGTCAAGCTGCTTCCCTGCACTCTTATGATCGTACTCATCTGCACGTGCAAAATGCGTGAAAATGCCTGTCATATTCAGGGATTCCATCTGTGAAATCTCCTTGATTGCTTCAAGCGTCTCATCGTTATCCGGGAACCCGATCCGGCTCATTCCGGTGTCGAGCTTGATCTGTATATTCTGCTTTCTGCCCTGCCGTTTCGCTGCCTCGGCAACCGTCTTCGCATATTCCACCGAGAATACTGGAAAGTCCAGATTGTAACGGACTGCCTCATCTAAGTCATAATCTCTGGTATCTCCAAGCACAAGAATCGGCTCTGTCGCGCCATGCTCCCGCAAGGCAACACCCTCGCTCCACAGTGCAACCGCATAGTTGGTCACGCCGCAGGCTTTCAATGTCGGATACAATCCTTCCGCGCCGTGCCGGTATCCGTCACCCTTTAAAACCGCCATGAGTTCGACACCCGGCTTTAATTTCTTGCGGATCTCTGCTAAGTTATTTTTCAGCATACCAAGATCTACGACGGCTGCTGTTCTTCCCATCCAAGGTTCCATACGATCTATCATACCTTTCCATTTTTCAAGTACATCAAAATTATCTAAAATAAAACACAATCGAGCAGGTTCATACATCCTGCTCGATTTACTTTCTTCACAGATTATCTCTGTACAATTCTTACATCAATTCATTCATTGAATCTCTGATGATATCCAGTCCGCGCATCAATTCGTCATCCGTTGCCACAAGCGCCGGCATCAGCTTCAACACATTGTTATCTCGGCCTGCACGTTCCATGATCAATCCCTTTTCAAAGCACTTGTTACAGATTGCCAAAGCAAGCTTTCCATCTGCAACCTGGACGCCCCAGATACAGCCGATTCCCCGGATCTCCACACCCGGTCTTGCAATGTTCTCATCCATATATTTGCGGATGATTCCCTCTTTGCGCTTTACCTCAGCCTCAACCTTATGGTCAAGCATATATTCCAGTCCTGCCTTCGCTGCAACCATAGAAAGCTGGTTGCCACGGAACGTTCCGTTGTGCTCGCCCGGTGACCAGATATCTAACTCCGGCTTGAACATTGTCAGAGCAAATGGCATACCATATCCACCGATGGACTTCGACATTACGAACATATCCGGTACGATACCTGCACGCTCGAACGAGAAGAAGGTTCCTGTTCTCGCACAGCCTACCTGAATATCATCCACGATCATCAAAATATCATACTTATCGCACAACGCACGGACACCCTGCAGATATTCATTGGAAAATACATGCACGCCTCCTTCTGCCTGTACGGTCTCGATAATGATTGCTGCCGGTTTCTCCACACCTGAGTGGTCGTCCGTAAGCAATGTCTCCATATATTTGATTGTATCAAGCTCCGGGAACATATATGGTGCCGGAATATGTGTAACATCATTCAGACATACACCTGCGCCGCCACGGCTGCCCGCATCACTTGTGAGAGACAATGCGCCAAGTGTCATACCATGGAAACATCCCATGAGTGCCCAGATCTGATTTCTCTTCTTTACTTTACGCGCCAACTTCAATGCAGCCTCTACGCCATTGGTTCCGGTTGGTCCAGGGAACATTACCTTGAAATTCAATCCTCTTGGCTGTAACACCTTTTCTTCAAAGAACTGCAAAAACTCTTTCTTCGGAACAGTCATCATATCCATCGAATGCATAATTCCATCACTCATCAGGTATGCAACCATCTTTTCCTTAATATAGTCATTGTTATGTCCATAGTTTAAGGCTCCTGCTCCGCAGAAGAAATCTATATATTCCTTTCCGTTCTCATCCTTCATGATCGAACCCTTTGAAGTCGTAAAGACCGCAGGGAAGCTTCTACAATAAGAACGTACCTCTGATTCATAATTCTCAAATACTTCAACGTCAGTCATACACTCGTACCTCCTACTCTGTGTGACTCATTTTCTTCATAATCAAGCTATAATATACTCCTCATTCTCTCACTTCGCAAGTGAAAAAAGAATGAATTCTGTATTTCAGACTTAAGATAATTCCAAATCCGGCTTTTCAAACTCCTTCATTTTCTGGTTATAGGCATCCCGCATCGCATCTTCATACGGTATTTTCTCCATATCTGCGCCTAACATACGCAGAAGGTAATGTGTGAAATCCGGGTTTGCTACAAGGATTGGTCCAAGCATGTAAGTCGCAAGAATCTTTCCTTTGCGGATACCTTCAAATACCGACTTCGGATTCATACCAGTTCCCATCTCAACCTTACAAAAGCTCTCCTGCTCCGGGATTCCAAATGTATGGGAGAAACGGCTTGTATAACCAAGCAATGTAATATCATCGAATTTTGCCTTCATCAATGTATTGAAACGGTTCGGGGTTTGTCTGACCGAATAGCTGTTTAAGTACGCCAGAGCTTCCACCTTGCTGCCATCTTCCCGCTTGATGTATTTGCCAAGCAGTTCGAGCGCATTTCCAACGAAGAAGAATACTGTCTTCTCTGCATCAAATGCACGGAAGATCTCTTCCTTCAAAGGAAGCAGACGGCTCAAAATCACTTCCTGACTCTTCTCGCTCATCGAGCACATATATACCAGATCAATATCCTCTGTCAAAAACAGAGGCTTCGCATTCAATGTTGTCTCTACAAATTCTGCATCCGGTAAGCAGAGCTTCAAGTATTGCATATTTCCTTTGTCACCATATAAGGTACAAAGCTCCGGATAAAGGATTTCAATCTTCATTATTTTTCATCCTCCAGTCTCTTCAAAAGCTTCTGCTTCATCTTGCAGGAAATACCATAGGTATCGCAGTCGTATAAGATATATACCTTATCAACGCCCTCTAACTTTACTTTATCGACCGCTGCAACCTCATCGAGATCCCACGCGATCTTCTCCTCCGGGATTCCGGCGATCAGCGCACGCACACGGTGATCGAGACATCTTGGTCCACAGCAGACTACCTGCATTACATCGTCTCTTGCAAACTGCTCGTATTCAAGGTCGTAGATCCAGCCGATAAACTCGATACTCTTCTGTCTGTCGCTGAAGTCATCCTCTGCGATCATGATGACCTTCTTACCAGGCTCTTCTGCCACATACTCGAACGTACGGCAGGAGCTGACTGCGCTCTGTCCTTTGCTGAGTGCCTGAACGACTGTCACATTTCCGACCTTCGTCTCGCTGTAACGGGATTCCGGCACATGGATCTCTGCGATCCGCTTCTTCACCTCATCGGAAGAATATCCAAGCTCCCGCATCATCGTAATTACAGTCAATTCATTATAAATATTAAACAACGCATCATGGATCAGTGCGTATTCGATCTCATTTCCATCCTTTTCACGGACAATTAACTTCTTGCCTTCCTTGTCGACCTTCGTTGCAAGATAATCTGCATCTGCAGACTTGTAATCGCAGTTTGGACAATAAGCATTTCCAATATGATGATAACGAAGGTAGTTGAACTTCAGCTTCGTACCGCATTTTGGACACAATGTATAATCAGCGATCAGGTTGTATGGCTCCGTCTTGTCATCGTCCTGCTTTCCGATTCCGAAATAAACATGCTCACTATTCGGCTTTAAGTTGCTGCTGCACTGCTCATCTGCATTTAAGATCAGCTTCGTTGTGTCCGGGCAGTATGTGTCAATGACACTGAAAATGTAATCCGGATGTGCGTTTCGCTTCAGTGAATCACGGAACAGGTTCGTCACGACGAGATAATCCGGCTTTACATATGGAAGAATCAGACGGGATGCACGCTCGTCCACCTCAAATACAGTTGCGTCCACGCGGCATCTGCCAAGCCAGTTGACGCTGTTCAACAGGTTTGTCACACAGCCCGGCACGATATTCGAACCGGTCCGGTTGCTGACTACCTTCTTGCCTTCCTTCTCCAGCATATCGGTCAGCATGTTTGATACGGTCGTCTTACCGTTCGTACCTGTCACGCAGATACAGAGCGGTGCCTTCGGTGCCTGCGCCATGAAATCCGGGCAGATTTTTCTGGCAACAACGCCTGGGGTATGCGTGCCGTTGCGCCCCGAAAGGCGGATGATGACTTTGCTGAATTTTGCAGCCATGACTGCGATATGATAACGTAACTTCGACATGATTGTCTCCTTTTTCCTTTTGAACCTCGCTGGTGTGTGATGAGATAAACTTTTCTCCTCATATATCCAAATACAAATTCATTTCATATATGATGTATTGAAACTAAGAAGTACTAGATGTTCTTAATTTTCTTTTTCTCTATGTCCGCCATCGCCGCCAATTCGCCATCCATGGCTCAGTGGCGGCTTGTTTGAACATCGTGTTCA
>OJOQ01000519.1_pt1 | contig 12677 bp, 7 predicted proteins | sample 1598241 | NCBI WGS metagenome assembly OJOQ01 (sample SAMN03922466, study PRJEB24848) | human gut metagenome | isolation source: stool sample | host: Homo sapiens | place: Germany | collected 2010-11
GATGTGTATAAGAGACAGCATCTGAACATACGGATCGTCATAGTGGTTGTAGAAAAACTCGTAGTTCTCGGAGTCGTTGTCGAATCCTATCTCCTTGAATCCTGCGCACAGGAACAGTATGACACCTATTGATATATATATGGCTTTATTATATCGTTTCGTCCTTTCCTCAAAAAGAGAAGCGATGAATGTCAGGAAAAAGACCGAAAGCAATATATATATCATGCTCTTTCTTTATATAGAATCTTTATTGATGTGCCTATGAATGTGAGGAATGTGACTACGGCAACAAATATCATCCGTTTTGGACCGGCGGGTCTGAGGGGCACTGATGCCGACTGTAGTGTGGTGAATGCCGGAGTGCGTTCCTGCACCTTCGCCCTTGCCGCATTGAGCTGGTTGGACATCATGCTGTAGGCATTGAAGTTGAGTTGCATCTCGTTTTCAAGGTCCTCCATCTTCGATTTGTAGCTTTCGAGCATGAGCTCGTTGTTTGCATCGGCGAACGATGCGTACTGCTGTCTTGACAGTGTGTATTTTTTCTTAGCCTCGTTATACAGCTTCTCTGTATATTCAAGGTCGTTGCGGGCTTTCCTTGTGCGGTAGTCTGTGATGAACTCTTGCAGCCTGCTTTTCACCGAATCAGCCATCGTGGCGCATATGAGAGGGTCCTGGTCGGTGACGGTTATGGATATCACGTAGTTCTTCTTGTCGACACTGCACTCTATTTTCTTTTCCAATGACTTCATTATGCCGTTCTGTTGCTTTGTCAGTCTGAACGGGTTTATCTTCCCGTTTCCGGCAGCGGAGGTCTTTTCCTTGAATATGTCCTTCACCCAGTTCATGGCTACAGTCCACCATGGAGCAGACTGGTGTTTCAGAAGATAGTCATAATAGTCGGTCCGCAGAGTGCCGTCTGCCGTCACAACCTGTATGGGGAACAGGCTTGTTCTGAAATCGACGGAGTTGACAAGGTCGGGATAGAGTTCCGGCAGAATGGCGTCGCTGCTTGCGCCTGTGGCTGACGAGAGGTCGAAACCGAAAGATGAGGCTACCTGACTCAGCGAGCTTGAACTAAGATTTGACATCTCCGGTGCAAGAGTTACAGTACAGCGGTAGTAGCGGGGAACGCATATTATCAGCAGGCATGACAGTATGAACGCTACGGGCAGTGATATTGCGTATGCCTTAGGATGCTTGCATATGGTCTTGACAATCTTGACAAAATCTATTTGTTTAATATCTTCCATCTTGTTGCAATGTCTTTTGAGTGGATGCTTGCTGGTTTTATTTCAACAGATTGACCAATGTGGCAATCATCGTTGCTATAGATGCCGTGGATGTGCCTATGGCGAGCCATTGTGCGAGAGACTTGCCGTCGCTCTTGGGCTTGCTCGGAACCACAATCTCGCAACCGGGGCGCACCTTCGTGCCATGGCCTACCTTTGCCACCGTTCCGTTCATATATATAATGTATGTCTGGCTCTTCTTTGCTCTGTTGCCCCATCCTCCAGCCTGGTCGATGTAGTAGGACACTTTCTTGCCTTTCTCATACGACACGGTGTTGGGGAAGAGCACGTCGCCGCTTATCTTCACCGTTCCGTTGTATTCCGGTATGATGATGCGGTCGCCCTCGCGCAGTACGAGGTCCGCGTCGCCTCCCGGTTCCTTGAGAGCTTTGTCAAGTTCTATTCCCACGGGATATGTCGTGCCGATGTCGAGCTTCTTCACGTCGATGGTGTCACCGCTCTGCGCCTTCGCCAGTTTGAGCAGAGTCTCGTCTCTCATCTGCTCCTCCGGTGTGCGTTTGCGCTCTATGCGCGCTCCTTCGGCGTATGCGCGGTCGTTCAGTCCGCCCGCTTTTCTGATGATGTCAGACAGCCGTTCGTTCTTGGATGTGAGCGTATAGGTGCCGGCGAACATCACGTTGCCTTCCACCTCCACGTTCTGCTGCTCGTTATATCCGGGACTCTTGCGGACGTAAACCTCGTCGAACGGCATGAGCGTGAAGCCCGGCTGTCCGTCGATGACGAATCCTTCCTTCAGAGCCAGAGTGAATGTCTGCGATATGACGCTGTCGGGGCGCAGGGCCTTGGGGTTGTTTATGCGGCGCGCCACATCCACCTTCACCGTTGATGCAGCGTCCTTCAGTCCTCCAGCCTGTAGGATGAAGTCCTCTATCGTCTCGTTGTCGGCATACTGGTATATGCCCGGATAGTTCACCTCACCGTGTATGGTGATGGTGCGCTGCATCTGTCTTTCTGATTTCGTGGGTATGAAGAGCACGTCGTTCTCTTTGAGCGGAACGTCAGGCACGGTGCCTTTCATTATGCCGTCCAGGTCGATGCTCAGCACCTCCAGCGTGCGGTCTTCCTTCATGCGGTGCATCACGGCACGCGCAGTGAACGCATCCTCTTTCACTCCTTCGGCGTGTTCGATGAGCGACCTCACGCTTGTTATGTCGCCTCCCACCTGATACATGCCCGGGCGGAACACGGCTCCTTTCACCTCAACCATGTTTGAGTAGCGGTTGAGTATGGAGTCCACGCTCACAGAGTCGCCGTCGGCTACATGGAATGTGTTCATGTCGAATTCGGTGATGTTGTAAACCGAGTAGTCGCGTCCGGTCTTGCGCACCAGCCGCACAGCCTTGCGGTAGGCGTCACCGGCGAATCCTCCTGCATACTTCAGCAGTGTGCCGACGCTCTCGTCCTTCTTCATCTCATAATACATCGGGCGTTTCACCTTTCCGGTGATGTTCACAAGACAGTCGTATGGCTCCACGGTTATGACGTCGCCGTCGGCAAGCCTGATGTTGCCGGTGAGCTTGCCGTTGAGTATATAGTCGTATATGTCGACCTTGCTCACGAGCTTGTTGTTGCGGTATACCTTGATGTTGCGGAGCGTACCGATGTCGTTCGTCCCTCCTGCCATGTACAGAGCGTGGAACACGGAGGCGAAAGCCGACAGCGTGTAAGTGCCGGGGAGAGCCACCTCACCCATCACGTTTACTGTTATCGTGCGTGTCTGCCCGAGCGTAAGTCTCACCTTGCTGCTGCTGTAGCGTGCTCCGAGCTGCGATTTTATGCGGGCGTTTGCCTGCTGCACGGTGAGTCCGCTCACCTGTATTGGTCCGAATCCCTCGATGGTCACGTCACCGTCGGGCGACACTGTTGAGTTTATCACTTTCTGTGATGCCCCGTATATGTCTATGATGACGGCGTCGCCCGGTCCGAGAATGTAGTTCTGCGGTGTGGCGATGTTCATGTTCGGTTCGAATGTGAGGTTCTTGTTGTTGAATATGTCGCGTCCGAACACCCTGCGTTTCATCTTCTCGCGTTCGGCGATGAGCTGCTTCAGCATTGTCGCCGTGTCGTTGGGCAGGATGAGTCCCAGCTCGTTCTGGAACTGTAGGAACGTAGGGTCGCTCTCGTCATACTGCTGCACGGGCGCCATGTCGTCGTATATCCTGTAGTTGGAGTAGTTGTCGCGGGTGGTGAGTGATGTACGGCTTCCGTCGTCGTCTTTTTTGTTCTTGCCGTTGTTTGTGCGCATTCTGTTTTCCGCGTCGTCCATTGCCTTGTCGGCAACGTAGCCCAGTCCCTGACTGCTTATCTGTTTCTCGTATTTGCTTCTGACGCGCCTTATCTGCTGGATGTTCACGCCTCGTTGTATCAGTTTTGTGACAATCTGCTGTTGGGATGTACCTTTCTCATGTTCCTCAACCACAAACTCGAGCACCTGTTCGTCGGTCATTGACGACTGTGCCGACGCACATACGGGGATGAGCATGATGAGGAATACTAATGCGATAAGTTTCTTCATATGTTTATATCAGAATTTTTTTCCTGTGACGATGCATATTACGGTCTTCGCCGCAATCTTGAAGTCGAGCCATAGGGAGCGGCGCCGGTAGTAGTCGATGTCCATGTGCAGGCGCCGTATCATTTTCTCCATCGTGTCGGTGTAGCCGTTGTACAGGGTGGCTTCCGACGTCAGACCGGGCCGCATGCGGTATATTATGCTGTAGCTGCTGTCTACTGCCATTATCTGGTCGATGAAATACTTGCGCTCGGGGCGCGGACCGACGAGCGACATGTCGCCTCGGAGCACGTTCCACATCTGCGGCAGCTCGTCGAGATGGTGCCCGCGGAGAAACTGCTCGAGGCGTGTGGAGTTGGTGTTGTCGCACCGTGCCACGAGCTGGGGTCCGTTCTCCTCTATCACGCTGCTCATTGTACGGAATTTGAATATCACGAACGGCTTCGCTCCGTATCCTATCCTTATCTGCCGGAAGAACACCGGACCGTTTTTCTGACATTTCATCAGAATCATGATAAGCAGAAATACCGGTGACAGCACCACCAGACCTACGGCAGAGCACACTATGTCGGTCGCTCTCTTTATGGCGCGTTGGGTGCGTCCCATTCCGTCCTGCGGTGTTTCTTCAATCATTGGTTTCCTGTTTTGTTTTCTGTTCTGATAATATAACTCCGTTTGCGCGATTTTGTTGCAAAGGTAAGTAAATTTTATCAAGAAATGTTATCCTGTGTGCCATAATGACGCGAAAAAGACGGAAAATCATTGCCGTGAACAAAATATTTGTTATCTTTGCACACGTCGGACATTGGCTTAAAGCCATTGCCGTGAACGTGCGCGGCCGTCAAGACCGTGCATGGCATGCCGGGGCTGACCGGATTTGACAGCGGGCAGAAATGGTATGTAAGCACGCGGAGCCTCGTCTGCCGGCTCCATAATATCAGCAGTCGAAAATTTATCTGGCGAAAACAATTACGCTCTCGCTGCCTAATCGAAGTACAGTAGGTTACTGGCTTTATCCCGTCACAAGGTGACAGGACGAGACATCGCCCGGAAGCTCTTGTCCCGAAGCGTTCCGAACAGGCGGTGCGGTAAAATCGGGAATAGCCGTGGTGTGCCCCGCCGCTGCGGTGAAATTTAAGGGGATAAGGTTGTGGTTGGTGGTCCGGGTCTTGCCGCAGCACGAAAACCGAAGTCCGGAATAAGCGTGTAGAAAGCGTATGGTTTCCCTGTTTGGACGAGGGTTCAACTCCCTCCAGCTCCACAGTTTCGCAAGAAGAGTCCGCTGACCGTTGAGGTTCGCGGGCTCTTTTTTTATTATATGTGCTTCAGGGGATGCGGAGGTGAGGTTGGAAATCTGGTGTTGGAACTTAACACATATATGTCATTAGAACGCCGATAGTGCATTTAACCCCAATCGGTCAACAGTCTCCGGTTTTGATTATGCGTTATTGCCGGGTGCTTTGCTTGCCGTTTCGACGAAGGCATATCGGGCTACGCTGGGACGGAACGGCAAGCAAGACGCCTACGGAAGCGCGTAAGTAGGCTGGAGAATATGTGAAATAAGGATTTGTTCGAATATATGCGTTTTAATGCTATTTGGCTTTAAGGTTTATTGTCAGCTCTTCATCCCTCTTCCGCACTGCTGACGTCATCTTGTGTTCAGCCGTTTCCCGGTGTCGCCCGCAGCATCTTAGATAAATCTGAATGCAATCCTATTGACAGCAGCACGAAACGAGAATGGAAGTATAATGACATATTCGGGCTTAACGTTAAAGGTGTGGCGGATGCCGGGGTGTACTGGTCAGCCGACGCGTTTATGCGGGAATGGGGCAGGGGAATCGTTATGCACGGCATAAAGATGGTGATAAGAATGTAATATGAAAATATAATTCGGTTTAACATTGGTTTACTTTTGATGGTTCGGATTTAACATTCTGTTTTCCCGCTTTCAGCTTACAGTCTCCTTGTTTTTGGCGGTTTAAAGTGCGTGTTCCGCTCCGTGAGATAGTGTTCAGCGTGCCTTGTTCCGGTCAAACGGGCTTTTTGGGGCGGCAGGAAAGTGCGTTTGGGGGTGTCGGAGAGTCTTTCCTGCATGACGGAAGAGCCTCTTTGGCTTTGCGGAAAAGCCTTTGTCGTGAACAGGAAAAAGCGTTGTTGGCAGATTGTTTTGTATAATCCGTTGTGTGACAGGAATTTGTGCTATGTGCCGGATACTGCCGTTTTTCGACTCGCTTTCCGTCTTTCTTATTTCTACAGCGTAATTTTCGGTTTGTAACAGTGATAATTTAACATTTAGGACTGTGATTTTATGCTTTTTTATATATTCTTGATTGCTAAAGAATAATGTGATTGTATTGACGATGCAAACGGCTTTTATTATCTTTGCATAAGGCAAGCTGCACTCGGGAAATAAAGAGCAAGCTCTCTTTCCTCTCGTTTGCATTGCCTTTGCATAAGGCAAGCTGCGGTTCGGCAGTATCAAGTCCGGTAAAACAAAGTTTTCCCGTCTTGCTGTTGCACTCACCTTGCATTGCCTTTGCATAAGGCAGGCTTCGGTTCGGCAGTGCTTTTGGGATATTGTCTTTCACGGCGGGGCACGGGAATGGATTGCTTTGCCGCTGTGCCGTGTAGGCGTTAAAAAAATTGAGGAACCGTTGTCGCTACCACCGGACATACGGGATGTCCTTTGGTGTGACTACGGTGGATGTGATGTATTTCATTATGATTATTGTATGGATGAGGATTTTTCTTTCTTGAGCATCAGGCAGGCAGTGGCTGCCGATGTGCCCGGGCTGATTGACATCTTCGCCTGTGCCAGGCGTTTCATGGCAGCGAACGGCAACCCTACACAGTGGGGTGGAGGCTATCCTGATGCCGCGCAGGTGAACGCCGACGTGGCAGCCCGCCACTGCTACGTGGTGGAGCACGGCTTCATGGGCATAGTGGGCACGTTCTGCCTTGTTGAGGGCGACGACCCCACATATGCCGTTATAGAGGACGGCATATGGCTCGACGATGATGCCTACGCCACAATCCACCGTCTTGCCTCAAACGGAGCCTGCCGCGGTGTGGCTCGTGCGGCGGTGGAGTGGAGTGTGAGGCGTTGCCCCAACCTGCGCACAGACACCCATGCCGACAATGCTCCCATGCTCGCTTTTCTGCGCAAGGCGGGATTCGTCAGGTGTGGCACAATATACTGTCGCGACGGTACGCCGCGCATAGCGTTCCAGCGTCACGACCGTGGATGAGAGGTGTGGTGAGTGGCGATGATTCGGGATAAACATCACCTGTGCGTCCGGTGTCGGTGCATATGTCATATACGGATGCAGACTACGTTGTTTCATGGTCAGATGAACAACGACATTGCTCCCACAGCATCCAAGCCTGTGGTTTAACCCCAATCGGTGATTAGAACGACGGTTGTGCATTTAAGATTTCTTGTCAGCTCTTTTTCCTTCTTCCGCACTGCCGTCATCATCTTGCCTTCCGCTTTTTCCAGGTGTAGCCAGCTACATCTTCGATAAAGCAGCATGCAATCCGGCTGATAGCTGTACGGAATAAGAATGGAAGTCTGATGAACGCTTCGGTTTATGATAATGAGCCTTCTGTTTCGTTGGCAAACATTGTCCGGAGTGTTCGCTCCGTAAAAATGCAGAAGTCCCCGGAACCATCTGGTGCGGTTCCGGGGACTTTTTCAGGATGTCCGGCATGAGCTGTGCCGGCGTTTCGGTTTTATTCAGACTATGTATTGGCATCATGCGGGCGAACCCGCATGATGTTTTACGTGTAGTGCGTAGCTTATCTCCAGCCCGGATTCTGATGGCCGTTCAGTGCCGGGTTTCTCTGCATCTCGTCCAGCGGGATGGGGAAGAGCAGTGCGAATTCAGGTATTGCACCCTCGCGTATCTGTCCGTCCGGCTTGTTCTGGATGTCTGCTGAGGCAAGGGCTACCCATTTCAGAGTGCCTGACTGTGTGCCGTCTGCCTCAGGATAGAGGCGTGTGCGGCGTATGTCGTCCCATACACGGAACTCGAGCGGAAGCTCGTGCAGACGTTCTGTGAGTATTGCCTGTATGAGTGCGTCGCCTGTGGCTGTCTCGTCGGCAAGACCCGCACGTTTGCGCACTTGGTTGAGATAGTAGTGTGCCTGTCCCTCTGCGTTGCCTTCATGTCCGGTGCGTGCCAGACCCTCTGCTGCGATGAGCAGCACTTCCGAATAGCGCATCATCGGCACGTTGTAGTCGCCGTCGTGTCCGGACATGAGCGCGTTCTCGTCAAACCACATCCAGTTGCCTGCTTCGTTCAGGTCGTGTTTCACTCCTGTGGCGTCTGTGTAGTGCCAGAAGAAGAACTGCTTCTCGTGTCCGCGGATGTCGTCAGGAGCGTAGCTGTCGAGTATCATCTTGCAGGGGAGGTATGCGTTGTACATCACGTCTCCGTCCGGATGGAATATCTGGTCACCGTTGGCGTCAGCCCACTGGAATGCGTCAGTACCGATGGAGCGGCAGGCGTATGAGTTGCCCACGTTTAAGTTGGTGTAGTCATATTCCTTTGCCATGAGTATCTCACCGGATGTCTTTGATGCCTTTATCACGTTGTATGCCGAGTTGAGGTCATCGCTGCTGCCCTGAGCCTGCTCGAGCGAGTATACGCCGGAGTTGATTACCTGAAGTGCCGTCTTGGCTGCCTTGTCGTAATATTCGGCTCCACCGTTCACCGGAGCGCCTGCCCACTGCAGATAAACCTGCGCGAGGAGCATCTGTGCGGTGCCTTTTGTTATGTGTCCTCCGTTGTTGTAGAATGTCTTTTCAGGCAGTGAGTTGCTGTTGATAGCCTCAAGGAGGTCGGTCTCGATGTGTCCGTATACATCCGCTGCCGGTGAAGGTTCTACGTACATTCCTTCAGTTGAGGTGTACGGTTTGTCGATGTAAGGCACGTTGTTGAATTCCTTCACCAGATAGAAATAGCCCAGTGCGCGGAAGAATTTTGCCTCAGCCAGATAGTTGTCTATTGTAGCCTGGTCGAGCACATCGGTCATCTTTGTCACGTTGGCTATGACGAAGTTGGCGCGTGATATGCCTTTGTAGAACTCGTGCCACATGGAGAAGGCTGCGTCGTCGAATGCCTCGCATGTGAACGTACATCCTTCAGAGGCGGTTGTGAACTGACGGTCTTTGCGCTTGTCTACGTAAAGTCCTGACATTATACCGGGCCACATCGTGGCTTTCGGTGTCCATCCGCCGCCGAGGTCGGTGTTGTTTAGATAGGGCACTCCGCCGAAGTAAAGGGCGTCGACAGCTGATTCCGCATCCTCAGCAGTTTTCCAGAACTGACCGGAGCCTTTCATGTCTTTCGGGTCCTCCTCAAGGAAATCGTCGCATGATGTCAGAGACATCGCTCCCAAAAGTACTCCGATAATGCATAAATATTTATGAGTTTTCATATCTTTTGTTTTCGTTTATTGTTTCACTTTTTATTTTTGTTTATCAGAACGTAAGGTTCACACCGAGAGTGAATGTACGTGGACGCGGATATGAGAAGAACTGACGGTTTGCTCCCCAGTTGTTGTCGCCGAGGCGTGTGGAGTTGTCAGGATCGTAGCCCAGATAGTCGCTTGCGGTGATGATGAACAGGTTGCTGAGGTTTGCGTATACGCGCAGGGCGGAAAGACCGGCTTTCTTTATGAGTTTCTTGTCGAATGTGTAGCCCAGCTGTATAAGGTTGCAGCGGAGATATGAACCGTCGCACACCCAGTCGTCGTCAGCATTGTTGTTCGCTCCCTGTCCGAAGTTGTTCAGACGGATAGCCTGCTCCACACCGTTGGGGTTGAGATCCGGATGCCAAGCCTCCTGATAGAGACGGTCGAGACCGTTTGTAAGGAAACGTGCCACTGTAGAGTGGTAGTACTCCTGCATGATGTCAGCTCCCCAAGAGAACTGGAAGTCGAGTGTGAGGTCGAAGCCTTTGTAGTTGAATGTGTTGATGAACGATCCGGTCCAGTCAGGCAGACCGTTACCGATAATCTGACGGTCTTTGTACGTAACTTTCTCTCCGATTACCGAAGGAATGTTCATTGTGTTCGCATCCCAGTTCTCCGGGTGACCGTCGTATATGCCTGCGCGCTTGTATCCGTAGAACGATGAAAGCGGCTCTCCCTCACGTATCACCATGTCGTAGCCTACGAATCCGTCTACAAGAATCTGGCGTTTGCCGGATATCGGGTCTACTGACGCAGCCTCGTCAAGTTTCTCCACTTTGTTCTTGTTGAACGACATGTTGAGTGTTGATGTCCACTGGAAGTCGTTTGTCTGTATCGGATAGGCTGTTATAAGGAAGTCGAGACCCTGGTTTGACACTGCACCGATGTTGTCCATGATTGATGAGTAACCTGTAGACTCGGGCACCGGACGGTCCAGAAGAAGGTCTGATGTATACTTATAATAGTACGAGATGTCGAAGTTGAGGCGGTTGTTGAACAGTCCGAGTTCGAAACCGAAGTCCCACTGAGCCGTCTTCTCCCATTTAAGGTCTGGGTTCGGCATGTTGTCGAGGTAAGACACGGTGTGCAGTCCGTTGCCGAGTATTATCGTGCTCTGGCTTACTGTGGCGAGCGAACGGTATGTACCGATTTCTGAGTTACCTGTCATACCGAACGATGTGTGCAGTTTCAGTTTGCTTATTGTCTTGTTGTCTCTGAGGAACGGTTCGTTTGAGGCGAGCCATCCGAGACCCACTGACGGGAAGAAAGCGTACTTGTTGTTCTCACCGAACTTGGAAGAACCGTCGTAACGTGCCGTTACTGTGGCGAGATATGTGTCGTCGTAGTTGTATGCCACGCGCAGGAAGTATGAGTTCATTGCCCATTTGTCGTAGTCGTTGCTTACAGACGGACGGTTTGTTCCGGAACCGAGGTTGTAGTATCCGAAGAAGTCGTCGATGTAATGGCTGTCTGATGCGCTGAAGTAAGTGTACTCGCGTGCCTGCCATGACATACCTGCCATTGCGTTCAGATGATGTTTGTTGAAGTTCTTGATGTAGGTGAGGTAAGTCTCTTCCTGCCAATACAGTGTGTTGGAGTTGCTTGCGTTAGCCGTTCCCTCGCTGTTCTGGTTGATCATTGGACGCGGTTTGAACGGAGTGTATCCTGCAACGCGGTTGTTGTGGTAGTCTACACCGAACTGTGTCTTCAGGTCAAGTCCGTCAATGATGTGGAATGTCAGAGCCGCATTTCCGAATATCTGCGTGTTGTATGACATGTTCTGTATTCTCTCGAGAAGCTCCACCGGGTTGCCCACGCCCTCGGGTGAGAAGCTCTGGTAACCGCTGTTGGGGTTGTTCTTGTCGTTGAGTATGGCAGTGGTGTTCACCATGTTGTTCTGTGTGTATACACCGTCCATCTTGACAGGAAGCCATGGCAGCTGCTCAATCATGGTACGCAGCGCGCCTTGTCCGTACGGGTTGTCTGAAGTTCTGTTACCCCATGTGTGGTTCACGAGGAGGTTTACAGCAGTAGACAGCCATTTTGTAGGTTTGTCATCATATGACAGCTTTGCGTTCACACGTTTGTAGTAGGAGTTCTTCATTATACCCTGCTGGTCGGTGTAGTTGAGGAATGCGCCTACAGAATAGTCCTTGCCGCCGCGCTGTATACTGATCTGGTGGTTGTGGGAGATGGCTGTGCGTGAAGCCTCGTCCTGCCAGTCGGTATTGTAGATAGGTGTGCCGTCAGAATTGAAGAAACGCGGGTCGGTGAAGATGTGCGACAGGTCGGTGTCGAAGTTCTTACCCTGCCATGCGTTGGCGTTCTCGAGTCCCTGCTTGAATGCTGCCATCCATTCGTATGAGTCCATTACGTCCATCTTTCTTGCCATCGTGCTTATTGACAGCGAACCGTCATAAGAGACGTGCACTCCCTCGCCTGCATTACCGCGTTTTGTCGTTACCATGACAACGCCGTTGGCACCGCGTGCTCCGTAAATGGCTGCTGCTGAAGCGTCTTTCAGCACTTCTATCGACTCGATGTCGTTCGGGTTGAGAAGGTTGAAGTCAGACATAGCCACACCGTCGACGATGTATAGCGGGCTTGCTGATGCGTTGATGGTGGATATACCACGGATGATCACTCTCACCTCACCACCGGGCTGTCCGGTGTTGGTGAAGATGTTCACACCTGCCGCCTTACCTTTCAGACCTTCAAGAGCGTTGAACGACTGCTGCTTGATGATGTCCTTACCTTTCGTGGTGGACACCGAGCCTGTCAGGTCAGACTTGCGCATGGTTCCGTAACCTACCACCACGAGCTCGTCAAGGACATTGCTCTCTTCTTGCAGCACAACGTCAAGTGTGTTGCCTGAAATGGATGATACCGGTATTTCCTGTGTCGTGTATCCAAGATAGGAGAATACCAATACGCCGTTTGCAGGTGCCGATATCTTGTATTTACCGTTGATATCGGTCATTGTCGCTGTCATTGAGTCTTTCACCTTTACGGTTCCGCTAATGACAACCTCTCCTCTGGAATCAGTAACCGTTCCGGAGATTTCCTTTGCATTTTGGGCTTTGACTTGCCCACCCCCCCCTATAAGAAGGCATAGCATTAAGCCAATGAGGGTAACAATGCTTACTCTACCAGATTTCTGCATAGTCTTAGAAAGTTAGTTAGTAATTGAGTTTTAATTAAAATATTGTTTGTTTGTTTGTTGTTTTGGTCTGTTATAAGTCTTGATTTACGTTTTTGCGTATGAAACAGGCTGTGCTCGGCAATTTGAAAACAAGTTTTCATTGCGCTCGCTGGCACTGTTTCTCAGTAAAAAATTATCTTTTCATATATTTATATAGGTGATGGTTATGTTATTG
>OJOQ01000520.1_pt1 | contig 12662 bp, 9 predicted proteins | sample 1598241 | NCBI WGS metagenome assembly OJOQ01 (sample SAMN03922466, study PRJEB24848) | human gut metagenome | isolation source: stool sample | host: Homo sapiens | place: Germany | collected 2010-11
GCCCAGAGCCCCACCTCGCTGTTCATCGAGGCCGGCAGGCGCGAACTGGCAGTCCACCCGGGCCTGAAGATATTCCTCGCCACCGACGACCAGGGGGTGAAAGCCGAGCTCACGGCAGAGTTTGGCGGCAGGGTCATCACGGCAGCGGCGGCGGCATCGCGCAGCAGCGCCGACGGCATCAGGGGCGGACTGGCAGACATGTACACACTGGCACGCACGCAGCGGATATACGGTTCGGCCGGAAGCTCGTTCTCGCCCATGGCCGCAAGGATAGGCGGAGTGGAGATGATAGAGGTTAGGGCCGGCCGCGTCAGGGAGCAATGCTGACGCCGCCATCAACCCGCTGATAGCCAATCGGTTGGCCATACGTGCCGTTTTGCACTGCCAAACGGCACGTATGGCATTGTGAAACGGGCCGTTTCAGACGGTGAAACGGTCCGTTTTGCAGAGCGCCCGCGCAGCCGCCCCGCGCAGGCGGCATCCCCGGCGGCTAATCCAACCGCTGGCCGCGCTCGAGCAGATAGCGGTAGTTGTAGGCCTGCATCAGCGGGTAGAGCAGGCTGCGGAGCAGGGCCACGGGGTCGGGCTCGTAGGTGTAAAACAGCGTATGGCGGTATTTCACAAACAAGCGCACCATGCGCAGCAGCGGCAACAGGCCCCCGGAGCACTCGCACTCGAGCAGCCTCACGCCGTCGCGGCACACCCGGCTGTCAGACTTGATGGCCCTGAGGAAGTCGAGCCTGGGCCTGAAGTGCCACGCGATGTACTTTTTCATGCGGCCATAGTTGCAAACGGCCCACCACAGTATGTAGGCCCCGTTGGCCGCAGAGCGCTCACGCCGCTTGTCGGGCACGATGTAAGTGTCCGACGTGGCACACCGCCTCTGGTGCACAAGCTCCCTGTCCACCATCACTATGCTGTCGTAAGCAGCGGCCGTGATGCTCAGTATCACGTCATAATAAGTGCGGTTGAATATCTCGCCCTTGTGCGGGAATAGGTTCAGCAACTCACGCCTGAAGAGCAGCGTGTGGCCCGGGAGCGACGAGAAGAGCAGCCTGAAGAGCCCGTAGTTAGGGCAGCGCCTGTCGTAGTTAAGGCTGATGCGGCTGTCGTTGCTGAACGGCACCGAACGGCACGTGCACAGCAACTTGCCGCCGATGGCGTCCATCTGCAGCCTTATCTTGTCGGGCTCCCAGATGTCGTCCTGGTCGCAAATGGCAATGTAGTCGCCCGTGGCAAGGGCCATTGCGCTGAAGAAGTTGGCGTTGACGCCCCTTCCGCCCTTGTTGACACACGGCTTTATGATGCTGTTACGTGCAGCATATTCCTCCACGATGGCCATGGTGCCGTCGGTGGAGCCGTCGTCTTGTATGATTATCTCGTGCAGCCCGTATGTCTGGTTGAGCACAGAGTCAAGCTGTTCGCGCAAATGCCGCTCCCCGTTGTAGGTGCACATAACAATAGAAACACGTTTACCCAATACGTCCATTACACTATTCAATTGTAGGATGTTATGTCAAGTAGCCTGATGCGGGGCAGCAGCCGCCGTGCCCACAGCCATGCCACCGCCACCGCGATGGCCCCTGCCGGCCCGGCCCCGGGGCACGCCTGCCCCACAAAGCCCGTAGCCCCCCGTGCCGGGGGCCGCCCGCCTGAATGTCGGGTGCAAAGATACTAAAACTTATCCGAACGGCCATGGCGCCACAGGCTTTTTGCCCCCGGGCGGCAGGCTAAGTGCAGATAATTTATTAACTTTGCAGCCCGGAAATGTAAGTCATACCTTATGAAAATCCCAAGACAGCTATGCCTGCGCCGCGAAGAGCGCTGGCCGGCCCTCGTGGCGCTGGCCGTCATCGTGGCGCTCAACGCGCTCATGGTGGGCAAATACTACGACGTGTTTGCCAAAAACATCCACGGCGGCTTCTGGGGCATGTTCACCGGCAAGTTCCATGTGTCGGGCTACGACCCCATCCTCTACCTTGTCATGTCGGTATGGCGGGTGCTTTTCAACGGCTTCCGCCATCCGCTGCTGCTGTGGATGCTCTACCCTGCGGCCTGCCTCAACGAGTGGCTCATGCCCATAGCGGGCATCAACTGCGCCCAACTGATAACGGCGGCCATGCTCACCGTGGCCGACTTCGCCTCGTTTGTTCTCTTCCACCGCCTGCTGCGCGACGTGGTGGGGCTCTGCCGGGCCGACACGGCGCTGCTCACGGCCCTGTTTTTCTCGTTCGCCTATGTGATGGTGCCCATGGTTGTGCCCGATCACTTCGCCTTCTCGCTGTGCCTGCTGCTGCTCACCCTCTACGTGTGCGGCCGCCACATGCGCGACGGCACGCCGCTGTCGGCCCCGGCCGCCGCGCTGCTCATGGTGGTCACGGCTGGCGTAACGCTGAGCAACGGGGTGAAAGTGGCGCTCGGCCAGTGGATGGCCAACGGCCGGCGGTTTTTCGCTTGGCGCAACCTGCTGGTGGCCATGGCCCTGCCCTCGGCGCTGCTGCTGTGGGCCGGCTTCAGCGTGGGGGGCGTGCCCCAGCCCAAGACCGACGCCGACCTGCAGCAGGAAAACGCCAACCTGCGCAAGAACAATATGCCCACCCACGCCGACCACGGCGGCGAACCGATAAGCACGGTGGGGTTCATGAACTGGACCGACGCCACCACGTCGCGCCTTGACGCCGCCGTGGAAAACCTGTTCGGCGAATCCCTGCAGCTGCACAGCGACCATCTGCTGGGCGATGTGTGGATAGACAGGCCGGTGGTGGTGCGCTACAGCCTGGCCGCCAACTACGTGGTCGAGGCCGCGCTCGTGCTTCTCTTCGCGCTGGGGGCTTGGTGCGGGCGCCGCGAGCGGTTCGCTTGGCTGTGCCTTTCGTGGTTTGCGGTCGACATGGCGCTGTCGATGGGGCTCGGCTTCGCCATCAACGAGATATACATAATGGGCCCCCACTGGCTCTTCGTTATGCCAATATCCATGGCCTACGCCATGCTCAGGGCCAAAGGCGCCGCCCTGAAGGCCCTGCGGGTGGCCACGGGCTGCCTTGCCGCATGGCTGTGGGCATACAACGGCACGCTGTTTGTGGGCTTCATGCTGGGCTGAAACCAATGCTCACCAGATAAAATCCAAGAGGCTTTTTCAGGAGTGCTGGTGTACAGGAGTGCAGGAGTACAGACAATGGTTTAGTATATATTTTGGAGGCGGGAGACAGTAGACAGGAGGCGGGAGGCAGTAGACGGGAGTACAGACAATAGTTATGGAAACATGGAAGCTGTGGGAGCATGGGGAAAGTGGTGCAGGAAGATAGTCAAATACCATTGTCTTAACTCCTTTACTCCCTAACTCCTTAACTCCTAAAAATACACTAAACTATTGTCTTTACTCCTAAAAACACACTAAACCATTGTCTGTACTCCTGCACTCCTGTACTCCTTAACTCCTAAAAAGCCCCCGTCAGACGATGGCGCGGCGCAACTCTTCGATGTTGTCGCGGTACTTGCTGATGTCGCCCTTGAATATCGACGACGTGCCGGCGACAAAGATGCTGGCCCCGACATCGCGCAGCTTGCGGGCGTTGTCGGGCGTTATGTTGCCGTCAACCTCCATTATTATGTCCTCGCGGCCCTCGCGCCGCAGCAGCTCGGCTATCTTTGCGGCCTTGCGCATGGTGCTCGGCACAATCTTCTGGCCTGCAAACCCGGGGTTGACCATGAGCACATTGATGCCGTCGATATAGTCGAGCACCTCTTCAAGCGAGTTTATCGGCGTGGCCGGATTGATGGCCAGGAAGCGCTTGCAGCCGTAAGGAGCGAGCCAGTCGAGCACGCGCTGCACCTGGAAGCTGCTCTCGTAGTGTATAGAGACAATGTCGGTAGGCTCTATCCCTATCCATTGCAGCTTGTACTCCGGCTCCTTTATCATGAGATGCAGGTCGAGCGGTATGCCCGTGAGGCTGCGCAAGCCCCGTATGTAGTCTACGCCGAGCCCGAAGTTTGGCACGAATATGCCGTCCATGACGTCGATGTGGAGGCGCTCGACGCCCTCCTGCTCGAATATCTCGATGGTCTCCTTGAGGTTGACCAGGTCGGAGCACATCATCGAAGCCGATATCTCGCCTTTCCTTTCCATCAGTTCCATGTGGTCATTATCTTGCAATAGGGTTCTGAGTGGGCGCGCATTATCTCCAGGCCGCGCCCGAGTTCATCCTGGGCGAACACGTGGGTGACGAGCCTCTCGGGGCTGATGGCCCCCCGCGCTATGGCTTCGGCGGCCTCGGTCCAGTCGGACGGCTGCGCCCCGTGGTAAGAAGAGTTCCACGTGCCGCGCAGCGTGATCTGCTTGCGCAGCACGCGCCAGTAGACGTCTTGCGCCAGGGTGATGTCGCCCGACGGGTTGCCCATGAGCACGGCCGTGCCCCCCGGCGCCGTGAGCCCCACGGCCTGGGCCACAGCCCCGGGCGTGCCCACAGCCTCGATGGCCACGTCATAGCGGCCTGCACAGGCATCGGCGGCGGCCACAGCCGTCAGCCCCAGTCTCTCGACCATGCGCCGCTTGGCCTCGTTGCGCACCACCACGTCTGCCGTAGAGGCCCCGAGCATGCGGGCCCAGAGCGCCGCCCCGATGCCAATCATGCCCGTGCCGACAACGCATGCCGACTGCCCGGCGGCCAGGCGGCTGCGCTTCACGGCATGCAGGGCCACGGCCAGCGGCTCGAGCATGGCCGCCACCGTTGGCGAGACGCCCTCGGGCAGCGGCAGGAGGTTCCACACCGGCACGGCCACAAGCTCGGCAAAGCCGCCGTCGCGGCGCGACCCCACATAGTCGTAATGGTCGCACATCTCGTAGTTGCCGGCCTCGCACTGCGGGCACCGGCGGCAGGGGATGAGCGGGAACACGCCAACCGGGCGCCCGCACAGCCCCGCGTCGGCGGGGCTGCCCACGCTCTCTACCACGCCCGAGAGCTCGTGGCCGGGTATGGTGGGGAAGTGGTAGGTGCCTTTGGTGAATATCCTCGGCACGTCGGAACTGCAAATGCCGGCAGCCTTGACCCTGACCAGAGCCCACCCCTCGGGGCACTCGGGCGTTGGGGCGTCTTCGTAACGCAGGTCGCCCACGGCGTGTAGTACGTATGCTTTCATTTCTTTCTTGCTTTGATGATGGTCTTGAAGTTGCTCAAGTCCTCGGGTGTGGTAATCTTGAAGTTCATCGGGTCGCCCTCGATGATGCGGCAACTGAGGCCCGACTTGAATGCCAGCTCGGTGCTGCCGTTTATCTTCATCAGCTCTGCGGCGTCCATGGCGCGGTGGGCCGCCAGGTACTTTGCGAGCCTGAACGCCTCGGGCGCCTGTCCGGCCCACAGCTTGCTGCGGTCGAGCAGCGCCGTGATGGTGGTGCCGTCGTCGCTGAGGTAGGTTGTGTCTTTCACCGCTATGGCCGGCATCACGGCGTCGGCCGCGGAGCAGGCAGCAAGGCACCGGCCTATGAGGTCGGCGCCGACGAGCGGCCGTGCGCCGTCGTGCACGATGACCAGGTCGGCGTCGCCGCTGGCCGACCGTGCCGCCACCTCGAGCGCATTGAATATGGAGTACTGCCTGGTCTGGCCGGCCGGGGCCAGGCTCACGGGCTTTTCGGGGCAGAGGCGGGCGGCAAGTCCGGCCACGAAGTCGCGCCACTGGTCGGCCACGGCCACCACCATGGCGTCGATGTCGGGGTGGGCGGCAAAGGCGGCGAGGCTGTAGCCCAGCACCGGCATGCCCTCTACCTCGACATACTGCTTGGGCATGTCGATGCCCATGCGGCTGCCCACGCCACCTGAGAGTATGATTGCTATGTTCATTTTCTTTGCTGTTTGCTGTGCCTACGCCATCAGTTCGGGCATTATGAACACAGAGTGGAACACCCGTTTCTCCTCGGGCGGCACCTGCATGTAGTCGCCGTAGAGGTCGCGCAGGTAGGCATCGGGGTTGGCAGGGCCCAGAAACCGCTTGCCCTCAAACTCGACCTCAGTGAGCGGGAACACGCTGTCCTTGCGGTGCATGATGCCGTAGCCGTTGTTGGTGGGTATGTTGCCGATGTACGTGCCCTTTGGTTTCAGCGCGCACGCGGCCGCCCACAGCGCGCTGTATGCCGCATACTTGCCCCCGAACCAGAACAGCTCGGCCGCGGCGCGCACGCTGTAGTGGTGGGCCTTGTGCAGTATTGAGTTGCTCTTTGATATGCCCTTGGTGATGCGCTTGACGAAACCGCGGCTCACGGTGGGGTAGTCTTCAAAGGGGAACACGTCGACATAGAGCCCTTTCTGGTAGCCGGCGGCGAAGTTGTCGCCCGCCTCGACGTAGAAGGAGTTCATGTCGCGCACCTTCACGATGGGCAGCTCCACCTCGGGGTCGGTGGCCCTTGTCTGCAGGAACAGGTCCGGCGGCAGTTCGCCGGCAGCCTCGGCGGCAAACCGCTCCATGTCTTCGCGCCGCATGGCTATGTCGATGTCGTCGTCCCAGGGGATGAATCCCCCGTGGCGCACGGCCCCGAGCAGAGTGCCGCCGTCGAGCCAGTAGCTGATGGAATGGCGGCGGCATAGGCGGTCTATTTCCTCAAGTATGTCGAGCTGCTTAAGCTGGCACACCCTGAGGTTGCGCCTGTTGTATTCTTCGAGATATCTATTCTTCATCACACTTCGGTTTGCAGGCTGCGCCGCCACGGTGAACCGAACCTGCCTGCGGGCCACTGCGGCTGCCGGGCGGCTGTGCGCTGCTTATCTCGTGCAAATTTAATAAAAATGTTTGAAGTCTGAAACAAAAATGGCGTTTTTGCTCTGCGCCACTGCCGCTATTGGCGCCCTGCGAGCCCAAACGGCCCGAATGGGGTTGCCGAACGGCCCGTATGGCACCCTGAAACGGGCCGTTCGGCAAGGCAAAACGAGCCGTTTTGCAAACTGCTGGGCGCCAAGGGGTTGGCATGGCGCGGCGGGGCGCCACCCGGACATGCCGCCACGGCCGGGGCCGACAGACCGCCATGCCACGCCCACCCACGGCAACCGCCCGCACGCAAGCGGCGCCACCGTGGCAGGCGGCAGGGCAAAGGCTACCGCCCGGGGCCGGCAAGGCGGAGCCGCCCGGCTGCTGCCGAAACCACCCCAAACGCCCACGGCCATGGCCTGCGGCCAATGCGAGACAGCAACAGCGAAACTGGCGTTTTTTAACATTATGCGAAGATTATGCCAACATATCGGTGAAACAGCCCTAAGCATAGCCATTTTTCCTTTCATTCTATAAAATATTGCGTTTCAACAATTAACATTTATCCGATAACACAGAATCATTCTATCAAACCGTTACCAACGTGCAAAGTTTTAATACTATAAGCCTTAAAATTAAGAAAAGGTTTCTAAATTTGTGAACGAAACCGGGATTGAATGCCAAAGAGTAAATAATTATCCACTTATTAAAACAAAAAGCATCATGAGGAAAAGATTGTTTATCATTTTGTCATTGCTCATCACGACATGCGGATTTGCGATGGCGCAGGCCCTAATAAGGGGGTCGGTGGTGTCAGACAGTGACGGCTCTCCTGTAATAGGGGCCACCATCGTTGTAGACGGAACCTCAAAAGGCACAGTGACAAACGGCGACGGAAAGTTCAGCATAACACTTCCCGCCGGCAAAAAGAATGTGAGGATATCTTACATTGGCTTCGAGCCCCAGACAGTGGCAGCCAAAGACGGCATGAAGGTCAAGCTGCTGGAAGCCAAGAACGAGCTGGCCGAGACCATCATCACTGGCTACGGCAACTTCAAGAAGGCATCGTTCACCGGCTCGGCCCAGAGCCTGAAGACCGACGCCATGCAAGACGTGCCGGTAATCTCGATTGCCGACAAGCTGTCGGGAGGAGTGGCCGGCGTGTCGATAAGCCAGACATCGGGCGCCCCCGGCGGCACAAAGAGCATCAGGATAAGGGGAATGAGCAGCATCAACGCCGGCAACGACCCGCTCATCGTGGTAGACGGCACACCGGTGCAGAGCGGCGACGCCAACCCGTTCTCGGGCTCATACAACGACACTGGCTCCGACCTGCTGTCGACAATCAACCCCAACGACATCGAGTCGATGACGGTGATAAAAGACGCTGCGGCCGCTTCACTATATGGTTCGCGCGCGGCCAACGGCGTGATTGTCATCACGACGAAGAGCGGCAAGGCCGGAAAGACCAAGCTGTCGTTCCGCAGCGACTGGGGATTCTCGAACATGGCAATAAACTACAGGCCCACCCTGGGCGGCGACGACAGGCGCGCCCTGCTGAGCAAGGGCCTCGAAAACCAGGCCATCTATGACCTCGGCATGTCGGCAGCCGACGCAAAGGCATACGCCGACAGCAAGATAGACGCATACGCCTCGATGCCCAAGAGCGGCTGGACCGACTGGAAGGACCTGCTCTTCCGCACCGGCTCGCACCAGAATTACCAGATGAGCGTCACGGGAGGCAACACCGACACCAAGTTCTATGCGTCGCTCGCATACAACAAGCAGCTGGGCATTGCCTACGACCAGGGGCTGGAGCGCATCACCGGCAACGCCAACCTGCAGCACTCTTTCGGGCGGTTCGACCTTCAGGTAACCACGCAGTTGTCGCGCACCAGGCAAGACCTGGCCAACGAAGGCACCTCGTTCACCAGCCCGATAATGAACTACGCATGGGTGCAAAACCCGTCGTCGACACCATACAACGACGACGGCACGCTCAACGACGGCTGCGGCTTGTTTGGCGTCAACCCGATATTCGAGCGCGACCACTCATCGGATGTGTACACATTCACCAAGGCATTCAGCACCGTAAAGCTCACCTACAACATCTGGGACAACCTGAAGCTGAGCGAGAAAATAGCCTACGACTACTTTGACGGCACCGAGGACGTGCTGTGGGACAAGTTCTCTAACGACGGCGGACCGGGCGGAGTGATGCAGCGCGACAAGCTCTCTTACCAACAGCTCAACTCGCAAACGCAGCTGACATACGAGAAAACGTTCGGCCAGCACAACATAAACGCGCTGCTGGGCTTTGAGACCGAGAACTTCGTTAACTCCGACAACTACGTCAGCGGACAGAAATATCCGGGGCAGCTCTACGAATTCGGCAACGCCGCCGAGACCAATGCGTCGTCGGGCTACAGCTCTTACAGGCTCACGTCTTACCTCGGCCGCATTGACTACAACTACGCAGGGCGATACTACATTGGCGCAAGCATGCGCACCGACGGCACATCCAAGCTGTCGCGCGACAACCGATGGGGCACGTTCTGGTCGGTGTCGGGAGCATGGCGCTTTATAGACGAGAAGTTCATGGCGGCCGTCAAGGATGTGCTCTCCGACGGCAAGCTGCGACTGAGCTACGGCGTCAACGGCACGCAGCCGTCCGACTACTATGCCTACATGAACCTCTACAAGTACAGCAACCAGAACTACAACGGCATGTCGGGCATGGGAATAGTAGGCATTGCCAACCCCGACCTGAGGTGGGAGAAGAACAAGACGTGGAACATCGGACTCGACCTGCAGTTCCTGCACCGCATTTCGGTGACGCTCGACTACTACCAGCGCAAGACGTCGGACCTGATATACAACCTGCCCGTGTCAATGACAGGAGGCCACTACCGCTATGACGGCAACGCAGGGGCATACGTGTTCACGCAGCCAATGAACGTGGGCGAGATGGAGAACAAGGGATTTGAGATGACCGTCACCTCGGTGAACTTCAACACGAAAGACTTCAACTGGACCACCTCTCTTAACCTTTCGCACAACAGCAACAAGCTCACCAAGCTCGACGGCGAGAGCCAGGAGATAATAAGCGGGCCTATGATACACCGCGTGGGCGAGCCTTACTATTCGTACTACCTGTATGAATACGCCGGCGTGGACGCCCAGACGGGCAAGCCCCTCTACTACATCAACGACGGAACCGACAACGCCCGCAACACCACCACCGAGATAGCACAGGCCAACAAGACCATTGTGGGCAAGCACGACCCAGCCATAGAGGGCGGACTGACCAACACCCTGCGCTACAAGTTCATCGACCTGAGCTTCACGCTGACCTACTCCGTGGGTGGCGAAGCGTTCGACTACGCCACATGGCAGCACACCGACGGCGGCAGATACCTTTACGGCGGCGCCGTGCCGGCGTCATACGACCTGTCGGAAATGTGGACGGGCCCTGGCGACACCAACGCCAAGCTGCCCAAGTTCCAGTACGGAAGCGCATCGACAACGGCCTCGTCGCGATGGCTCATGCCCACCGACTACCTGCGGCTGAAGAGCCTCACCATAGGCTTCAGCGCCCCGACAAGCTTCATCAGCAAGCTCGGACTGACCAAGGCCCGCGCATACTTCTCGGGCTCCAACCTGCTGACATGGAAGTCGAAAGACCTCGTGGTAGACCCGGAGATGAGCCCGAGCGGAATAATGACGTTTGAGACGCCGGCCTACAGGACGTTTGCTTTCGGCGTGGAGCTCGACTTCTGATTGCCGCTCCGGCCATACATCAAATTAATTAGCACAATAACAACATAAATCAAACGAAATATGAAAACAGCAAGAATATATAGAGCAATGGCCATCCTGTCGATTATAGCCGGCATGACGTCGTGCGGCAACGACTGGCTCGACCAGACACCGTCTGACGGAATAGACGCCAACGGGGCTGTGACAACGGTGAGCGACCTCGAGACTGTGCGCAACGGCGTTTACGCCTCGCTGAAAGGCATCAGAGACTTTGTCGACTATTACGGCCGCAACATGTTCATCTACGGCGACATGAGAGGCGAAGACGTGCAGTACAACTGGGTGGACGGAAGCGGACGCGGCAATTTCTACTACTACATGACCTACTCCACGGCCGACAACTTCTCAGGCGGCAACACTCCGTGGCAGTCGGCTTTCATAGTCACCGAAAGGGCCAACCGCGTGATAGAGGCCGCCGAGAGCGGCACACTGGGCGACGACGAGGCCATAGCACAATACGAGGCCGAGGCCAAGACACTCAGAGCCATGGCACTGTTCGACCTGACGCGCATCTACGGCAAGCCCTACACCATGGACAAAGGGGCTTCGCTCGGCGCGCCGATAATGCTCAAGCCTGTTGAAAACGCATACGCCAACAAGCCGAAACGCAACACTGTGGCCGAATGCTACACACAGATAGAGAAAGACCTGGACGACGCCGTGAAGTCGGGGGCGCTGCCCACATCAAACAAAGGCGACGCATCGGTGTACATCAACCTGTGGGCAGCCAAGGCACTGCAGGTGCGTGTGTACATGACAAAGGGCGAATGGGGCAAGGCCCTGGCCACCGCGCGCGACATAATAAGCAACTCTCCCTACGTGCTGTGGACTCCCGGGGAGTATGCCGAGGCATGGGCAAAGACCAGCAACGCACACAACAACGAGATAATATTCGAGCTGTCTATCAACGACAACAAGGACTGGACCGACCGCGAGGGCATAGCCTACTGCATGAGCGACGCCCATGGCGATGTTCCCGGCTACGGCGACATCATGGTGACCAAGGCATTTGCCGAGGCAATGGAGGCCGACCCGGCCGACGCACGCAACAACGTGCTGCTCAAGCCGGGCGGTGACCCCGAGACCTATGCCGGCAAATTTGAAACCGACGGCAACGACTTTGTGAAACACGGGGTGTTCATCAACAAGATGCCGGCGCACAACGGCGACGTGCGCTATGCCAACGTGCCTATGCTGCGCCTGTCGGAGGTGTACCTTAGCGCTGCCGAGGCCGCATTCCAGACGGGCGACAAGGCTGCCGCCGCACAGCTGCTCAACAAGCTGATAACCAACCGCACCACCGACGCAACGAAGGTGGTGACGGCCCAAGACATCACGCTCGACCGCATATACATGGAGCGGCGAAAGGAGCTTGTGGGCGAGGGACAGCGCTACTTCGACGTGATAAGGCGCGGAGAGACCGTGGTTCGCTACACCGACTCTAACAACCGCGGGTGGCACGACGTGCTGACGGAAGAGGCACGCACATTCAACCGCGACTCGAAGAAGGCCCTGCCGCTGATACCCGTGGCCGAAATCAACGCTAACCCGAACATCCTGCAGAATCCCCTTTACTAAATTATTAATCCAGGAGTAAACGCTCCAAACATTGCAGAAAGCGCGTCTATGGGAATAGGCGCGCTTTTTTGGGCTCACCGGATAAATCAAGGGGCTTTTTAGGAGTTAAGGAGTAAAGGAGTAAAGGAGTTAAGACAATAGTCTTTCTCACGGGAGTTAGGGAGTCAAGAGGAGTTAGAAGGAGTTATAAGGAGATAGAGGGAGTTAGGGTACAATAGCATTTGACTAACGCCTCGCAGCCCATCCCTTAATTAGGAGTGGCAGGAGACAGGAGTTCAGGAGTGCAGACTTTTGCATTTGACTGACACTGCGCATGGCATATTTTCTTAACTCTTAATTCTTAATTTTAAATTCTTAATTCTTTGTTCGGAGCTAAGACAATAGTCTTTCTTGCGGGAGTTAGGGAGTTAAGAGGAGTTAGATGGAGTTAGATGGCAAAGTCTCTTTGCGCCGCCACGGCCATGGCCGCCCAACAGCCTGTCTTAATACAGATTTACTTTACACTGTTTTAACAATTAAAAAACCAGTGTAAT
>OJOQ01000524.1_pt1 | contig 12598 bp, 10 predicted proteins | sample 1598241 | NCBI WGS metagenome assembly OJOQ01 (sample SAMN03922466, study PRJEB24848) | human gut metagenome | isolation source: stool sample | host: Homo sapiens | place: Germany | collected 2010-11
GCTCGGAGATGTGTATAAGAGACAGGTATGGCATAGAACCAGGAAATATGCGCCCCGAGACCTGCCGTTCCGAGATAGTTTCCCATACAGGTCAGATATGCTCCCCACACAGCGAACTCCAAAAAGTTCATCACAACAAGCCTTACCTTCAAACTCATAGTCAAAAAATTTAAATCACAAACGCAAAGATAGCATAAAACTAAGATAAATACAACATAAACAAAAATAATTTTTCCTATTGTGAAACACTTTATTTTTCTATTTGAAATATGCCGATTACAAGACAACACACATATATAATATGTATAATATACACAGATTACATGTAAGCGGTGAATGTCACCCATGGTGTCTTTTTGCCCTTTGAAATAACCGCTACACCTGCAAAAAGCTGAATACAAGATGACGGCAGCAGTGCGGAAGAAGGATGAAGAGCCGACAATAAATCTTTAATGTAGAATCGGCGTTCTTATGACCGATTCAGAGTAAAGCACAAACAGTACAATCAAACGGAAAGAACGAATAAAACGACGCAAAAATTTTGTACTTAAACTTTATTGCTTTAACTTTGCAGACGTACACAAAAGGTGGTGCCCGACGGAATCATTCCGTCAATGGCTGAGATGATACACATTGCACCAGTACAGATAATGCTGACGCTGGGATTTTGGTAACATTATGTCTTTCATGCATTAACACATTAATGCATTTCTACTGATTCCATCTTACATGTACATTAATATATTACAAAAAACAACAGATGATGGAAAGATATATTTCAGCCCTTACCATTGCCGGTTCCGATTCGTCAGGCGGTGCCGGAATACAGGCAGACCTAAAGACCTTTTCCGCATTGGGGGTATATGGCGCGACTGCCGTCACAGCAGTAACAGTACAGAACACCATGGGGGTGAAATACGTGCAGGCACTGCCTCCACAAGTTGTTTATGACCAGATTGTCACCGTGCTGGAAGACATAAACATCGATGCGGTAAAAATAGGAATGGTCAACGATGCCGCCACTCTCACCGCCATTGTCGACGCGTTGAAAAGTCACAGACCAAAATTCCTTGTGGTCGATCCGGTCATGATATCGACGAGCGGATGCCCGCTTATACAACCCGACGCTCTGGATATAATAAAAGAGAGTCTGCTTCCCTTGGCTGACATTGTGACTCCCAACATCCACGAAGCATTTGTCCTGGCTGGCAGAAAGACAAGTACCGGCGATGACAACATTTACAGCGAGATTGACGAGACTGCCGGGACTATAATGCATTCAGGCGTAAAGGCTTTGCTGATAAAGGGAGGACACACTGACGGGAAAACGAAAAAAGACTGTCTGTACATTAAAGAAGACAACACCGTAAGGCGTATATGCCTGTCATCAGAAACAGTAGAAACCGCCAACACCCATGGCACAGGATGCACTCTTTCGTCCGCAATCACTGCGTTTGCCGCACGTGGGATGAAGCTTGAGCATGCTGTGAGGAATGCGAAAAAATACATCACGGAGGCTCTTAAGGCAGGTGCGGACATACATACCGGCAACGGACACGGTCCGGTAAATCATTTTTACAGACCTGAGGCATACATAACGGCAGACAAAGACATAAGAGTATCGTACGGAAGTGCTGGCATTAAGAGAAAAGCTTTCTCAGGCACAGCCTTCGGTCCTGCGCCTGTCTGCCTTCAGTTCATAACTCATTTCACAGAGAAATACTCTTACACCGACTCTGCGATGATGGCTCTTGAAGGCGGTTGCCGGTGGATCCAGCTGCGCATGAAAGACGCCGGTGAAAGCGAAATAGAGCGGACCGCTCTCAGGCTTATTCCGGAATGCAGGCGCAGAGGAGCCATATTCATAATAGACGACCATGTAGAGCTGGCTATAAAGACAGGTGCCGACGGTGTGCATCTCGGAAAGAACGACATGTCTGTCGCCGATGCGCGCAGGCTGGCAGGTCCCGACTTCATAATAGGAGGTACCGCCAACACATTTGAAGACATACAGCGCATAGCCCGTGAAGGTGCCGACTATATCGGATGCGGGCCGTTCAGATTCACCACAACCAAAAAGAATCTTGCACCGGTGCTTGGTGCGGACGGCTATGAGAACATTGTCTCGCAGATGAGGAAAACCGGCATCAGCCTGCCGTTGGTGGCAATCGGAGGCATAACAATCGGTGACATTCCTGACCTTATGCAGACCGGAGTGTCTGGCATAGCTCTCAGCGGAAGCATATTACGCTCAGACCACCCAATTGAAGAGATGAAGAACGTAATACGGAGACTGAACAATAAAACCACAGGCGAATGCCTATAAAACAATCGGGAAGCCTGCGTCCTATTCATAACAGACCTTTAATAAAAACCATAAATTAATGGAGAATAACATAAAAATAACCTATCCCGGTTCTGAGAAAGTCTATATCAAAGGCTCTCTCCATCCGGAAATCAAAGTCGGAATGCGTGTCGTAAAGCAGATGCCGACAGTATCGATAGAAAACGGGAAACGCATCGAGCGCAAAAATCCGTCAGTCTATATATACGACACAAGCGGACCATACAGCGATCCGAGCATAAAGACCGACGTGAGAAAAGGACTCCCACGCTTGCGCGAGCCATGGATTATGGAGCGCGGAGGCGTGGAACGTCTGAAGGAGATATCGTCCGAATATGGGCGTATGCGCCGTGATGACCGCTCGCTTGACAGCCTGCGCTTTGAACACATCACCCTGCCGCTGAGGGCGAAACGGGGATGCGAGATAAGCCAGATGTATTATGCCAGACAGGGTATTGTGACACCGGAAATGGAATATGTAGCCATCCGCGAGAACATGAACTGTGCCGAGCTTGGCATCAACACCCACATCACCCCGGAATTCGTACGCGACGAAGTCGCCGCAGGACGTGCCGTGATACCGGCAAACATCAATCATCCAGAATCCGAGCCGATGATTATAGGCACTAACTTTCTGGTGAAAATCAATACAAACATAGGCAACTCCGCCACAACCTCAGGCATAGAGGAGGAAGTGGAAAAAGCTGTATGGAGCTGTAAGTGGGGAGGCGACACGCTGATGGACCTGTCCACAGGAGCAAACATCCACGAAACACGTGAGTGGATAATACGCAACTGTCCTGTGCCGGTAGGCACCGTACCGATGTATCAGGCTATGGAGAAAGTCAAGGGACATGCTGAGGAACTTACGTGGGAACTGTTCCGCGACACACTTGTAGAGCAATGCGAGCAGGGAGTCGACTATTTCACGATTCACTGCGGAATACGTCTCCAGAACATACATCTTGCCGACAACCGCATGACAGGCATGGTAAGCCGCGGAGGAAGCATCATATCAAAATGGTGTCAGATGCATAATAAAGAGAGTTTCCTCTACGAGCACTTCGATGACATATGCGACTTATGCGCCCGGTATGACGTCGCCTTATCACTTGGCGACGGACTGCGCCCCGGCAGCATATACGACGCCAACGACCGCGCGCAATTCGCCGAGCTCGACACTATGGGAGAACTCGTGGAGCGGGCATGGGCAAAGAACGTGCAGGCATTTATAGAAGGACCCGGACACGTGCCCATGCACAAGATTCAGGAGAACATGCAGCGGCAGATAGAGAAATGCCATAACGCACCGTTCTACACTCTCGGTCCCATCGTGACAGACATCGCTCCGGGCTACGACCACATAACAAGCGCCATCGGAGCAGCCCAGATAGGATGGCTCGGCACGGCAATGCTGTGCTACGTGACTCCGAAGGAGCATCTTGCCCTGCCCGACCGTGAGGATGTGCGCACCGGAGTGGTGACTTACAAACTTGCGGCACATGCCGCCGACATTGCCAAAATGCACCCCGGAGCGGTTGTACGCGACAACGCTCTGAGCAAGGCAAGATACGAGTTCAGGTGGAAAGACCAGTTCAATCTGAGCCTCGACCCGGAACGCGCACTCGAATATTACAAGACGGCAAACCATGTGGGAGGCAAATACTGTACGATGTGCGGACCCGATTTCTGCGCGATGCGCATAAGCCAGACCATAAAGGAATGTGACGGGACAGGCGAGTAAATGACGGATAAACAGAACTATACATAAACAAAATACAGACAGAAATGATAGAAAAAAACGTTTCACATGGTATCATAAGTACCTATTTTGAGAAATTGGAGAGAAATCTCGACATCGATGTCGCCATTGTCGGCGGAGGTCCTTCAGGCATTGTCGCCGCCTATTATCTTGCAAAGGCGGGGCTGAAGGTGGCGCAGTTCGACCGCAAACTGTCGCCCGGCGGCGGAATGTGGGGAGGAGCCATGATGTTCAACCAGATTGTAGTGCAGCAAGAGGCGATAGACATAGTGAAGGAGTTTGAGATAAACCACAGACCGTATGGTGACGGACTGTACGTGATGGATTCTGTAGAAAGCACCTCTGCGCTGCTCTACAAAGCGGTGCACGCCGGCGCGACAATATTCAACTGCTATTCGGTGGAGGATGTGGTGTTCAAGAACAATGTTGTAAGCGGTGTTGTGGTGAACTGGACTCCGGTGCTTCGCGAGGGGCTGCACGTTGACCCTCTGAACATCATGGCGAAATGCGTGATAGACGGAACAGGGCACGACAGCGAGATGTGCAAGACAGTAGCGCGCAAGAACGGAATCAGGCTTGCCACCGACACGGGCGATGTCATAGGCGAACGCTCTCTTGACGTTGTAGCCGGAGAGCAGGAAGTCGTAAACGGGACAAAAGAGATATATCCCGGACTTTATGTCTGCGGCATGGCTGCCTCAGCCGTCAGCGGCACTCCTCGCATGGGACCGATATTCGGGGGAATGCTCATGTCAGGAAAGAAAGTGGCTGAGCTCATTATCAAAAAACTGAAATAAGACGGACTGTACTCCGGCTCCGGCAGCACATGCCGGTGTCCGGAGTTTTTACGTAAAATCATTCTCACAATACATCAGATGCTTTGGATTGTTGTCACCTCCCCCTCTTTCTTCAGCGGTGAGGCTGGGTTTCTGCACCGGCTGATAGCATGCGGGGCGGATTATATACACCTTCGTAAACCCGGAGCCACAAAAGACGACTGCTCAAGACTGCTCGACAGGATGCACGGAGAGGACTTGAGACACATAATAACACATGACTTCTTTGAGCTTGCCGGGCAATACGGTCTGCACGGAATACACCTGAACTCACGTTGCAGTCACATACCGGAAGGCTATCACGGACACATAAGCAGGTCGTGCCACTCACTTGAAGATGTAGTGAAATACAAGCATGCCTGCGACTATGTTTTTCTGAGCCCCATATTCGACAGCATATCCAAACACGGATATGCATCAGCCTTTAACGACAACACCCTGAAAGACGCTTCCGCCAGAGGCATCATAGACAACAAGGTGATAGCTCTCGGCGGCGTCACTCCCGACAGGACAGACTACCTGAAGTCCCTTCACTTTGGCGGAGCCGCGATGTTGGGATGCGTGAACAGACTTGCCCGTCTGCCGGAAGACATGCAGGAGGAAATGATGAAGGATATCAGGAAAAGGATGAATGACATATATATATAGGTGTAAAACACTTGACATGCATACTTATGATGTGAAGACAAGAGATGTACAGACCGTAGCCGACTGTCTTCCGCACTGCCGCCGTCAACCTGTATTCCGCTTCTGCCAGGTGCAGGCACCCACATCCCCAACAAAGACGGAAAATAATCAGACCGGCATCAGCACGGAATACGAATGACGCATGGTGTCCGATTCGGGTTGCAAATAAGATTTACGGTTTCCTTTTGTCATACACAAAACCGCATATATATTCATTTCCGAGGTAAAAAATTTTGACAACTGAAATTTGCGAAACAGAAAATAGCAAGCCGGTATAAAGGTGACAAACAGACATAAAAAACGGACATACAGTCCCGCTTTCACAAAACAGCATGTCCGTGCTTTACATTCCGGAGTGCGGAAAGCCTGTTTCACAATACGGAAAGCACCCTCCGGACTGATGAAAGACACCTTATTGCAATGCCGGAAAGGCTTTCCGGCAATACGAAAAAGCCTTTCCTGGCAGACGCATACAACCGTTTGTGAAGGACAAAACAGATAAGTCACTGACTGACAAACGCATACACAAACGTCTGAAAATCCGCGTATTTCCATCCGGAAAGCACTTCGCGCCGAAAAAACGTATTATTCTGAGGTTGGAACAGACATTCATGCGACACGCCACACACATTTATGCATATTTATGCAGCATGATGATGTTGTTACGCACACACCCGTCTGGCACAGCTTTTATCCGTACAGCGCACCGCCACCAGGCAGACAACGCTCACTCTATATCCAAACATTCGCCCTCTCTGCCTATCTTCCAGAAATCCACTCCGCGCTCATCGGTGAATTCCTTCATGCGCCATGCTGACTCGAAGCCGCTTGCCACAAAATGCATAGGCACAAAAAGCCCCACCCCGAACCGTTCAATGAACTGTCTGCCGCCTCGCGTATATCCGTTGCCTATACGCCCGTCCACCGGAAACATAACAACGTCGAAACGGTCCGCAATCTTTCTTATATCCTTCAGCTCACCCAGAAACAGACGCTCTTCTCTCACCGGATCAACCCCCTGACACATTTCAGCGCACTCCGGCTTTATGCCACCGCCGTTCTCAGTGAGGAAACGCGCATACCAGTTGTTGAGGTCTCCGGCATGGAAAATACGCCTGCCCTCCGTCTCGACAATCCACGACACACCGCTGTCATTGCTTCCGGCAGCCGCGACACTGAGGTTGCGGTCGCGCCATACCCCGCCCTTCGCAAGCCAGACATCGGCATCTCCGATGGATGCCCGGTGTCGTCTGAGTATATCTTTTGAAAGGATGTATCGGACATCAGCCCCGCCCTTCCTCCACGAGAATATCTCACGAGTGAAATGATCCTCATGAAAATGGCTTGCGAAAACATACAAAGGCTTGCCTGACGCAAGCAGGGCAGGCATGACAGAGGCAGGATCCATCCAATAGTCGAATACCAATATGCAGCTGCGTGTCTCTACTGCGAAACCGCTATGGAATATATATGTCAGTCTCATCTTATTTACGTTTTATGTCATCATCGCGGCTTTCAAGCCGCAGCAAGAGCTTGCGCTCAGTTTGCCGAGCGCAGCTTGCATTATTTAAAGGCAATGCCAGCGAGGGCAAAGGGAGCTTGCTCACATTTTGCCGAGCGCAGCTTGACTTATTCAAAGGCAATGCCAGCGAGGGCAAAGGGAGCTTGCTCACATTTTGCCGAGCGCAGCTTGCATTATTAAAAAAGTACGCAATCTGCCGGCAAAGATATAGATAACATCCGAGAATTTTACAATATCGGCTGATTTTGAACACCCGATTATGAAAAAATATGTCTACAATCGTAGCCCGCATCACAACCATCCGGCAGAAAGGACGCATGCCGCGTGCTGACATACTTTCTACCGGCGTCAAACCGCAAAGAACACATACCGGACAGTCTGTTGACATATAATGTCAAAAGGATGCATTTTACACACATGTTTTTAAGCAGATTAATTTTGTATTTAGAACAAAAATACATTACCTTTGCACCAAAAATAAACAGCGATGAAATCCAGAAGGAACATTCTTGTTATTGCGGCAATATGCATACTTATAATATGTGGAATCACATATTATTATTTCTTCTCATCCATGTCCGCCAAGGACACTGCCGAATATGTCTACATCGACGCTGACGACGACCTGGACTCGGTGACAGTGAAACTGGAGAAAGTGGCAAAGCCTCATGCCATCTCCGCATTCAGACTGCTTGCCCGAAACAGCAGCTATGCCGAAAACATACGTACCGGACGCTATGCCGTAGAGCCGGGTGAGGGTGCGGCAGTGATATTCAGACGTCTGAAGAACGGCATGCAGACACCTGTCAACCTCACCATACCGTCGGTAAGGACGGTAGAAAGACTGTCAGCCATCCTGTCGGAGAAGCTTATGACAGACAGCGCATCGATATGCAAGGCTCTTAAAGACGAAAAGACATGCGAAGAACTGGGATTCGACACGACAACGGTGATATGCATGTTCATACCCAACACCTACGACATATACTGGAACACGAGTGCCGGAAACCTTCTGAAAAGAATGAAGAAGGAGTACGACAGATTCTGGGACGAGGAACGCATGGAAAGGGCGAAAAACATAGGAATGGACCCCATAGAGGTAATGACACTTGCAAGCATAGTGGACGAGGAAACAGCCAACGACGGGGAAAAGCCCATGGTTGCCGGCATGTACTGCAACAGACTGAGGCTGCGCAACAGCGAATATCCGGAAGGAATGCCGCTACAGGCAGACCCTACCATCAAATTCGCGTGGAAAAGATTTGACCTGCGCAGGATATACAACAAACTGCTGAACATTGACAGCCCATATAACACTTACCGGCGCACCGGACTCCCGCCCGGACCTATAAGAATACCGTCGGTAGCGGGCATAGAGGCTGTGCTCAACCGCACACAGCACGACTATCTGTACATGTGCGCCAAAGAGGACTTCAGCGGCACTCACAACTTTGCACGCACATATGAAGAACATATGGCTAACGCACGAAGATATGCCCAGGCTCTGAACAAAAGGGGGATAAAATAAACTGACAATCGCTGAAAGACGCTTTGCCGACGAAAAGGCGACAGCATGCCATAAAATTAAAAATGCAGACTTCTTCACAGGAGCCTGCATTTATTTCAATAGGTATTAGCCTTTCTCTTAAGGTAAAAAGATTGTATTCAGGATAACGAAACAAAGGTAACATAATTTTAGATAAGGTTAAAATCGACCACGTGTCATAAAGCATATTTTTTCATTTTATTAGCTTTTTTTTACACAAATATTCTTTATCATGATGCATTTCAACGACTGACGGACCATAATTCCAATGTCATCACATTACTGACATATATCAATCTTCAAGCATACTATTTGTTAAAAATTGTCAGTACATTATTTCCCGTCGGCAAAATTTATTTTACATAACTGCTTATAACTGATTTTTTTCTTAATTTTGCAGCATAATCAATAGAAGAGAAGAATATGACAATCAAAGAGAAAGATACATCTCTGGAGAAAAAAAACATAAGCTTTGTTGAACAGATTGTAGAAAACGACCTTGCAGAAGGCAAAAACGCAGGACGCATACAGACACGTTTCCCGCCGGAACCGAACGGATACCTGCATATAGGACACGCGAAAGCCATCTGCATGGATTTCGGAGTAGCCGAAAAATATAACGGGGTATGTAACCTGCGTTTCGACGACACAAACCCTACAAAGGAGAACAACGAATACGTGGAAAACATTCTCAACGACATAACATGGCTCGGATTCAAATGGGGAAAGATTTTCTACGCCTCAGACTATTTTGACAAGCTGTGGGAATTTGCCGTATGGATGATAAAGAACGGTCATGCATATATAGACGAGCAGACATCCGAACAGATTGCCGAACAGAAAGGCACGCCTACCACACCGGGCAGACCGTCACCCTACAGAGACCGCCCTATAGAGGAGAGTCTGGCTCTGTTTGAGAAAATGAACACACCCGAGGCTGACGAGGGAAGCATGGTGTTAAGGGCAAAACTCGACATGGCTAACCCGAACATGCACTTCCGCGACCCGATAATGTATCGCATAATACATACGCCGCACCACCGCACGGGAACAAAATGGCATGCATATCCGATGTATGATTTCGCACACGGACAGAGCGACTATTTTGAAGGTGTCACCCACTCCATCTGTACACTGGAATTCGTGCCGCACCGCCCGCTCTATGACAAGTTCATAGATTTTCTGAAAGAAATGAACGGTGAGACTGAAAATATCAACGATTTCAGACCAAGACAGATTGAGTTCAACCGTCTGAACCTTACCTATACAGTGATGAGCAAGCGCAAGCTGCTCGCTCTGGTCAACGAGAAGAAGGTGAGCGGATGGGACGATCCGCGCATGCCCACTCTGTGCGGAATGAGACGCAGGGGGTATTCTCCGGAGAGCATACGCAAGTTCATCGACTCCATAGGATACACAAAGTTTGACGCCCTGAACGACATGGCGCTGCTTGAGGCTGCCGTACGTGAAGACCTCAACAGACGCGCGATAAGGGTTTCGGCTGTGGTCAATCCCGTAAAACTCGTCATAACCAATTATCCGGACGGCATGACAGAGGAAATGACTGCCATAAACAATCCGGAAAATGAGGCAGACGGCACACACAGCATCACTTTCTCGAAGCATCTGTGGATAGAACGCGACGACTTCATGGAGGACGCTCCGAAGAAATTCTTCAGAATGTCACCGGGCAAGGAAGTAAGACTCAAAAACGCATACATCGTAAAATGCACTGGATGCACAAAGGATGCAGACGGCAATATCGTCGAGATACAGGCAGAATATGACCCGGAATCGAAAAGCGGACGCGAAGGGGCAAACCGCAAAGTGAAAGGCACTCTGCATTGGGTGTCTGCCGACCATTGCAAGAAAGCTACCGTACGCATATACGACAGACTGTTCAGCGTGGAGAACCCATCGGCTGACGAGCGTGACTTCAGAGAACTGCTTAATCCTGAGAGCATGAAAATCAACGCAAACTGTTTCGTTGAGAACTATGCTGCCGAGCGCAAGCCGGGAGAATATCTCCAGTTCCAGCGCATCGGATATTTCATGGCTGACCCTGAATCTACAGCAGACACACCAGTGTTCAACAAGACTGTAGGACTAAAAGACACCTGGGCCAAACAGAACAAATGATGGCATACGGCGAAAAGGACTTTGACAGCATAAGCTTCAGAAACATCATAGAGAAATACGAGGAAGCCAGACTCGTAAATGAAGACATATATATGGAACCTGAGGAACTGACAGATATTGCCGAGTTCTATTATGAGAAAGGCAATATCTCTCAGGCTATCGAAGCTGTGGAATATGCCATAAAACTCTTCCCGAACTCAACAATGCCTGTCATATTCCGTGCCAGAATAGCATTGCTTGAGGAACATGACTGCGCACTCGCAGAGAAGTATGCCGATATGGTATGTGACAAAAGCGACCTTGACTATTTCTATCTTATTGCCGAGATAATGATTGTTGACGGCAGGGCTTCACAGGCAGACAACTACCTGAGGGAACGCATGACACATGTGGACGAGGACGATATAGCCGACTTCATACTCGATGTGGCTACAATATTTGTAGACTATGAGAAATATGATCTGGCTGAGAAATGGATGGAAATGTCTGACGATGAGGATCTGCCGGACTATAAAGAACTGAAAGGACGCATTGCCTTAGGGCAAGGCAATTACGATACGAGCGAGCTCATTTTTGAAAACATGCTGAATGAGGACCCTTATTCCAACCATTTGTGGAACAGGCTTGCCTCAGCGCAGATGATGCACGAAAAGATAGACGACTCAATAACAAGCAGCGAATATGCCATAGCAATAAATCCTGATGACGATGAGGCTCTGCTGAATAAAGCGAATGCGCTTTTCAGGTTGGGCAAATACGACGAGGCACTTGAATATTACAGACGATTCACACATCTTTGTCCGGAGAACCACAGCGGGTACATCCTTCAGGGAAATACACTCATAAATCTCGCACGCCCCGAGGAAGCCATAGCCGCATACAGACAGGCGGAGAGCAAAATCGGGAATAATGAGTCTGACATAATAGAAATATTTCAGGAACTTGCGCTCACTCTTTCTTCCATAGGGAAAAAGGAAGAAGCTCTGGAATATGTAAAGAAAGCCGAGAACAATCCTTTTTCCGACAAGAATGAGACAAAAGTTCTACGCGGACACATATATCTTGAGCATGACTGTCTGCCTGAGGCTCAGGCTTGCTTCCGTGCCGCAATACATGGCTCGGACTTCTCAAGAAGAATCTTTCTTTACATTGCAATGTCCGCATTTGACTGTGGATATATAAACATAGCATACAAAATGTTCAAGGCGGCACCGTCTTTCAGAGCCGATACGGATAAGAAGGGATTATCTTATCTTGCGCTTTGCTGCCATCAGCTGGACAAAAAGAAGGAGTTTCTTGAAAACCTTAAGAAAGCATGCGACGAGGAGGCGGACGAGATACGTAATGTACTTGGCTTTCTGTTCCCAAAAGAACTTGATGTAAACGAGTATTATAATTATATGTATAACAAACTTAAATGAAAGAAGAAAATGAACATTATCTCCACACTATTGGACAATCTCAATTACGGTGCGATTCTTTTTCTAATGTTTATAGAAAGTACCTTTATTCCTTTTCCTTCAGAAATCGTTGTCGCACCCGCCGCATATCACGCCGCCGCAGGTGAATTGAATATTGTTCTCGTCATCTTGTTTGCAACCATCGGAGCAGACTTGGGAGCCATTGCGAACTATGTCCTGGCTTATTATCTGGGACGTCCTATAATATACCGATTTGTAGAAAGCAGATGGGGAAAACTTTGCATGCTCAGTAAGGAGAAAATGGAGAGGAGCGAAAAATATTTTGCCGACCACGGTGCGGT
>OJOQ01000529.1_pt1 | contig 12560 bp, 11 predicted proteins | sample 1598241 | NCBI WGS metagenome assembly OJOQ01 (sample SAMN03922466, study PRJEB24848) | human gut metagenome | isolation source: stool sample | host: Homo sapiens | place: Germany | collected 2010-11
GGAGCGGTTCAGGTTGCCGAGATAGCCGAGAATGTTGTCATTGATCTCGCCGGTGAGCGCCTGATTGTAGTTGCAGATGAACGTGCCGGCGATGAGGATCATCATCGCCTCGGCCTCGTGCATACCGACCTCCTCGCCGTAGATGCGGATGAGGCACTGCTCCATGAGCGTGCGCCACGCGCGGAACTCCTCCTGCACGAGCCGGCCGATCTCGGGGTCGTAGCGCGCGAGGACATAGGTCTGCGTCGTGGCGTTCGGGCGCTGCTCGTGCGCCGGGGCATTGGCCACATAGTCCATAAAAGCGTTCATGTACGCGAGGTTGGAGGCATAGTCCGCGCGGTCGTGCCCGGCGAACCACTGGCTGCACTTCTCGCTCATATATTCGCGCGTATAGCGCACATACGCGAGGATGAGATCGTTTTTGCTCTCGAAATAGTTGAGCAGCTTGGCGTGGCTCATGCCCGCCTCGGCTGCAATGTCGCGCAGGGACACGTTCATCATGGGCTTGCGCTCGATGCAGCGCTGAAACGCCATGAGAATGTCCATGCGGATCTGGTCACGGTCGACAATGATCGGCATCTTGGTCGCCTCCGGGCTACTGGGATGTCTCGATTATACTGCGATTTTCGACGTCCGTCAAATGGCCGGGAAAATCCACGCCGCGCCTTGACAAAATTGTGGCAGCGTGCTATCTTTTTTGCTGACCAGTTGGTAAATTACGAAAGGCGGCGGCAAAAATGACGGACGTGATCCTGCGCATCTCGGGCATGGACTGCGGCGCCTGCGCGGTGCGCATCGTGTGCGCGCTGCGGGGGCTGCCGGGGGTGCATGCGGTGTTCGTGAGCGACACGGCCGGCTGCGCACGCCTGACGTATGACGAGGCGGCCGTCGGCCTCGGTGAGATCGCGCGCTGCGTACAGCGCGCGGGCTTTGATGTGCCGGTCGAGACGGCGGAGCTGCGCTGCCCGGGCGCGGACGACGGGGCGGAGGCGCGGCTGCGGGCGATACCTTCATGGTGACGCTCTGGCCGGTCGGCACGGACGCTGCGGCGCTCCCGGCGGTGCTCGGCCCGGGCGCGGAGCTGACGGCGCAGCGCGGCGGCGAGGAGGCCCAGCAGGGCCGGACGCGCCAGCGGCTGGCGCGCCGGTTGGGATTTGGCGTGCTGCTCACGGCGCTGATGCTGTGGCGGCTGCCGGAGCTCGTGCAGCTTGCGCTGGCGGCAGCGGTGCTCTTCGGCGCGGGCGCAGCGCTCTGGCGCGGCACGTGGCGCGTGCTGCGCGGCGGCAGTCTCGGGCCGGACGCACCCGGTCTGCTCGCAGCGCTTATCCTGTTTGCGTACAGTGCCTATGCGACCTTCACGGGCCTGCGGCCGTGCTTTCCCGCGCCGTGCGGCATCGTCTGCGCGCTGCTGGCGGGGAAGTACGCGGCGCAGCTGGTGCGCGGCGCGCTTCACGCACCGGTGCGGCGGCTGCGGCATCTGCGCCCGCGCACGGCGACTGTCGTGCGGGACGGCGTGGGGACGCAGGTGGACGCCGACGCGCTCACGCCGCGCGACGTGGTGCGCGTTCTGCCGGGCGAGCGTGTCCCGGTCGACGGCGTCGTGTGCTCCGGCACCTGCACAGTCGATGCATCCGCCCTCACGGGCGCAGCCCGGCCGGCGGAAAAGGCGGTGGGGGACGCAGTTCTGGCCGGCACGCTCAACCGCGCGGGCAGCGCATTCATCACGCCCACGGCGATCGGCGACGCGACGGCGCTGCAGCGGACGATCGCAGCCCTGCAGCGCGCACAGACCGTGCGCACACCGGAGCAGGTGCGGCTCGAGCGGGCGGCATCACGCCTCACCGCGCTGCTCGTCCTTTTGGCGATCGGCGTTGGCGCCGTATGGCTTTTCTGGCGGCAGCCGGGCGATCTGGCCCGCGCGCTGACCTGTACGTGCGCTGTGCTGGCCGCCACGTGTCCCGGCGCGGCCGAGCGGACGGCGCGCACCGTGCGCCGGGGTATCTGGCTGCTGCTGGTGTATCATGCCGTGTGTCTGCCGCTGACTGCGTGCGGGGTGATCGGCCCGGCCGCGGCGGCGGTGCTTGCGTGCGGTGCATCCGGCGGCGTGCTGCTGTGTGCGCTGCGCGGGAAAGAAACGAAGAGGGAGCGGCCATGACGACCACGGTTCTGGAGCTGAATGTGTCCGGCATGATCTGCCGGGCGTGCGAGGACGCCATCGCGGATGCGCTGCTGCACACGCGCGGCGTCGTCTCCGCACAGGCGCACTACTGGCGCGGCCGCGTGACGATCACGTATGATCCGAACATCGTCACGGAGGACACGCTGCGGCAGGTGCTCACGAATGCCGGCTATCCGCCGGGCACGCACGGCATGGGCGGCGTGGTGGTCGATGGGATCTGTCTTGCGCTCGTGGGCGTGCTCTACTGGGGGGCTGCCGAAGCTGCTCGCGCTCGTGAAAGTCCCGGCGCTCGCGGACAATGCCTCGCTCGGCCTCGTGTTTCTCGTCGGCCTGCTCACGAGCACGCACTGCATCGGCATGTGCGGCGGCATTCTGCTCGCGCAGACGACGGACGCGCGCGGCGTGACCGCCCGCAGCAAGCGCGGGCTCATCGCCTCGGCTGCGTACAATGGCGGGCGCGTCGTGTCGTATACGGCGGTCGGCGCGCTCTGCGGCGCGCTCGGCGCGGTCATCACCTACACGCCGAACATTAAGAGCATGGTCTTTACCGTTGCGGGCGCGCTCGTGCTGCTCATTGGCCTGCGCATGGCGGGCATCCTGCCGGGCCTGCGCAGTACGGAGACGGAGCTGCCCGGTGCGTGCAGCCTCAATGCGCGCACGCGCCGCCGCTTTGCCGGCAGGCCGCTCATCATCGGCCTGCTCACGGGCGTCATGCCGTGCGGCGCACTCAGCGCCATGTGGCTCTGCGCCATGAGCAGCGGCAGCGCCGCGCGCGGCGCGCTCGTGCTGCTGGTGTTCTCGCTCGGCACGGTGCCGCTGCTGTTTCTGTTCGGCGCGCTGCAGTCGTTTCTGCCGCGCGGCTGGATGAAATACATCGTCAAGGGCAGCGCCGTGCTGGTCGTGACGCTGGGGCTGTCGATGCTCGTCAAGGGCATTCGGCTCTTTGGGATGTAAAGAAAACCCCGCACGGGACACCGTCCTGTGCGGGGTTTTGTATGTACGTGGATTTAGTCCAGCTTCAGGTCACCCTCGCGGATCCAGCCGAGGCGGCGGCACAGCAGACCGATCGCCCAGCAGATCATGGCCGGGAGCACAAAGCAGACCATCACGAGCCCGATCCAGTCCATCGCTCCGGGCTGGATGGCCACGGCGCCGTTGGCGACGGCGGCCTCGCTCGGTGCGACCCAGCCGGTCCACACACCGATCGGGCCGCACAGGCCGCACGTGCCCATGCCGGAGTTGACGGCCGCGCCGTTCATCTGCAGCTTGAAGACGCACGTGGCGATCGGGCCCGTGATGGCCGACGTCACGATAGCGGGGATCCAGATCTTCGGGTTGCGCACGATGTTGCCCATCTGCAGCATGCTCGTGCCGAGACCCTGACTGACCAGACCGCCCCAGCCGTTTTCGCGGAAGCTCAGCACGGCGAAGCCCACCATGTTCGCGCAGCAGCCGGCCACGGCCGCGCCGCCCGCGAGCCCCGTGAGCGAGAGCGCCGCGCAGATGGCGGCCGACGAGATCGGCAGCGTGAGCGCGATGCCCACGATGACCGACACGAGGATGCCCATGACGAACGGCTGCTGCTCGGTCGCCCACATGATGAGCGCGCCGACCCAGTTGGCCGCCTTACCGATGGGCGCGGCCACGAGCATGGCCAGCCCGATGCCGACAAGGATCGTGACGATGGGCGTGACGAGGATATCCACCTTCGTCTCCTTGCTCACGGCCTTGCCGAACTCGGCCGCGATGATCGCCGTCACGAGCACGGCCAGCGGGCCGCCGGCGCCGCCCATGGCGTTGGTCGCATAGCCGACCGGGACGAGCGAGAACAGCACCATCGCCGGCGCGTGCAGCGCATAGCCGATGGCCACCGCCATCGCCGGGCCGACCATGAGCGATGCGCACCCGCCGATCGTGTAGCCGACCGCGGCGTCGCCCTTGCCGAGGGTGAAGATGATCGCGTTGAGAAAACCGATGTGGAACTGCTGACCGAGCGTGTTGAGGATCGTGCCGATCAGCAGTGAGCAGAACAGGCCCTGCGCCATCGCGCCGAGCGCGTCGATACCGTAGCGCCGCAGAGAGATCTCAATATCCTTTCGCTTCAGAAAGTCCCGGAACCGCTGCATAGTGCATTCCTCCAGAAAATAAGTATGCTTTACAGGTGTCATGACACCTGTAAAGCATACTATAAAGTCTTCCTGTGCACTTGTCAACTAAATTAAACTTCTGTCAATCGTCCAGCAGCAGGCCGGCCGCTTTCAGCGCGGCGCAGGCGCGCTCGCACGCGGCCGCGTCCGGGCAGCGCAGCGTGTGCAGATGGATGCCGCCGGTGAGCATGCTCAGCGGGGCGGCGTCGTGCGCCTGCACGCGCGCGAGAAACTGCTCCACATCGTAGCGGCTGCTGATCTGTAGCTGGCCGGTGAGCTGGCCGTAGACCGGGTGCTCGACGATGACATCGAGCACGGTGCAGCCGTTGTCGACGAGGATGTCGAGCTCGGTCCCGGTCTGCTCGAGCGTGTGGCGGCAGGCGATCGTGCGCGTGATGCCGTCCGTTGCCCGCGGCAGCACGTAGCCGCGCGGGGTGGCGGAGATCTCGGCACCGCCGGCGCGCAGGAGTGCAATGTCGCCCACGATGATCTGGCGGCTGACATTCAGCTCGGCGGCAAGACTCGACGCGCTCACGGGCCGGTCGGCCGTCCGGAGCCGGTTGAGAATGGCCTGACGGCGGGCAGCAGCTTCCACGGCTCAGCCCTGCGACTTTCCGCCGGCGTTGAGCAGCTCGAGCTTGATCTTCAGCAGCTTTTCCGACAGGTCAACGTAGTAGTTGTGCGGGTAGTCGAAGCGCAGCACCTCCGGCCAGAGCGTGGTAAGCTGCTGCGCGCAGTAGGCGCGGATGTCATCAAGCGCGGGCTTCTGATACACAAGCCTGCCGCCGCGGAAGATGGGCACGAGCAGCTCGCGCGCCGTGAAGTCGGTGAGCACTTTCTTCTTCCACGTCGCGTCGGGATCGCAGATCTCGAGCGGCTGCGTGTCGTCCACGACCTCGTCGTGCAGGCAGATGTAGTCCGCCTCGGCCATGCCGGAGTCCTTGCTGTAAAAGCGGTAGACCTTTTTAAAATGGGGGTTGGTGATCTTGCCGACGTTCTCGCTGATCTTGATCTTGGGGACGATGGTGCCGTTCTCGTCCTCGATGGCCGCGAGCTTGTACACGCCGCCGAACACCGGCTCGCTGCGCGCGGTGATGAGCCGCTCGCCCACGCCGAAGCTGTCGATCTGCGCGCCCTGGCGCAGCAGCCCCGCGATCAGGCGCTCATCGAGCGCGTTGGACACGGTGATCTTGCAGTCGGGCCAGCCGGCGTCGTCGAGCATTTTGCGCGCCTTCTTCGTCAGGTAGGCGATGTCGCCGGAGTCGAAGCGGATGCCGCAGTGCGTGATGCCCTTCGGCCGCAGCACCTCGTTGAACGCGCGGATGGCGTTCGGCACGCCGGACTGCAGGCTGTTGTAGGTGTCCACGAGCAGGGTGGCGTTGTCGGGGTACGTCTGGCAGTAGGCGCGGAAGGCGTCGAGCTCGGAGTCGAACATCTGCACCCAGGAGTGCGCCATCGTGCCGCCGGCGTACACGCCGTATACCTCGTCCGAGATCGTGCAGGCGGTGCCGGCGCAGCCGCCGATGTAGGCAGCGCGCGCGCCGAGGATCGCACCGTCCGCGCCCTGTGCGCGGCGGGAGCCGAACTCGAGCACCGTGCGGCCCTGTGCCGCGCGGCAGATGCGGCTGGCCTTCGTGGCGATCAGGCTCTGGTGGTTGATCTGCAGCAGCAGATACGTCTCCACGAGCTGCGCCTGGATGGCGGGCGCGCGCACCGTGATGAGCGGCTCGCGCGGGAACACGGGCGTGCCCTCCGGCACGGCCCAGATGTCGCCGGTGAAGTGGAAGTTTTTCAGATAGTCCAGAAATGCCTCGCTGAACAGCTTCCGGCTGCGCAGATAGGCAATGTCCTCGTCGGTGAAGTGCAGGTTCTCGATGTAGTCGATGATCTGCTCGAGACCGGCGGCGATGGCGTAGCCGCCGTCGTCCGGCACGCTGCGGAAGAACACATCAAAATACGTGATGCGGTCCTGCATGCCGTGCTCAAGATAACCGTTGCCCATCGTCAGCTCATAGAAATCGCAGAGCATGGTCATGTTGAGCGCTTTGTTGGGGTCCATTGACCTCGCCTCCTGAATGGTCTGCGGGGATGCAGACAATAAATATAGTCCCTTTGATTATAACGATTGTCGCCCGGTAAAGCAACGATTATAAAATTAACAAGGGAAAACGCGCGAAAAATCGGCTCGCGCCGTTGACATCAAAAAACGTGCGTTGTATCTTTATTAAGTAACATCAAACAGGAGGACAAACCACCATGTCTTTGACCCCGGAACGCACGGCCGAGCTCCAGGAGCTTTGCCGGCAGTATCGGATCGACGTACTCACCGCCATCCACGGCGCGCAGTCCGGCCACCCGGGCGGCAGCCTGTCCGTTTGTGAGATCCTCACGCTGCTGTATCAGCAGCGCATGCATGTGGACGCCGCGCACCCCGACGATCCGGACCGTGACCGGCTCGTGCTCTGCAAGGGTCACGCCGCGCCCATGCTTTACCGCAACCTGATCGGCAAGGGCTTCCTGCCCCCCGAGAGCATGAACACTCTGCGCCAGACCGGCAGCTCCCTGCAGGGCCACCCGTGCATGCGCACGCCGGGCGTGGATATGCCGTCCGGCCCGCTGGGCATCGGCCTGGCCGCCGCGCAGGGCATGGCCCTCGGCCTGAAGCTGAACCATTCCGATGCGCGCGTGTACGCCGTGCTCGGCGACGGCGAGCTCGATGAGGGCGCCGTCTGGGAGGCGGCCGCCTCGGCTGTGAAGTTCGGACTTGACAACCTCACCGCCATCGTCGACTGGAACAAGGTGCAGCTCGACGGCACGACCGACGAGATCATGCCGCTGCGTGACCTGCCCGGCAAGTGGAAGGCCTTCGGCTGGAACGTGCTGCGCTGCGACGGGCACGATCTGGCGGCGCTCGACGCTGCGCTCGACGCGGCCGTCGCCTGCAAGGGCGTGCCGACCGTGATCCTCGCCGATACGATCAAGGGCAAGGGCGTGTCCTTCATGGAGGGCAAGTCCGCCTGGCACGGCAAGGCCATTCCGGACGCCGAATTCGCGCAGGCAATGCAGGAACTGGGAGGTAACGTGTGATGGGAAAGTCCATTCGTGAAGTTTACGGCACCGTGCTCGCCGAGCTCGGCGACACCAATGAGAACATCGTCGTGCTCGATGCTGACCTGTCCGGTTCTACCAAGAGCGGCATCTTCGCCAAGGCGCACCCCGAGCGCCATTTCAATATGGGTATCGCCGAGTCCGACATGGTCGCCACGGCGGCGGGCCTTGCCACGACCGGGAAGATCCCGTTCGTGAACACGTTCACGGTCTTTCTGACCACGCTGGGTCTCATCTCCGCGCGCGCGCAGGTGTGCTACGGCAACCTGAACGTGAAGTTCGGCGGCGCTTACTGCGGCATGTCCGACGCGCTCGACGGCGCGACGCACCACGCCACGGAGGACATCGCCGTCATGCGCGCACTGCCGAACATGACCGTGCTCGTCCCGTCGGATGCGACCAGCACCCGCTGGGCCACGAAGTACGCCGTGGACACCTACGGCCCGATGTACCTGCGCCTGTCGCGCGACGTGTACCCGGACCTGTATGACGAGAACACGAAGTTCGAGTGCGGCAAGGGCGCGATCGTGCGCGACGGTACGGACGTGACCGTCATCGCCTGCGGCATCCTCGTGCACAAGGCGCTCGAGGCGGCCGAGCAGATGGCCGCGCGCGGCGTGTCCGTGCGCGTGGTGGACATGTACTCCATCAAGCCCATCGACCGCGAGCTCATCCTGCGCTGCGCGCAGGAGACGGGCGCGATCGTCACCGCCGAGGAGCACAACATCTACGGCGGCCTCGGCAGCGCCGTGGCGGAAGTGCTCGCCTGGGGCGGCACGGGCGCGCCGACGGAGTTTGTCGGCATCCCCGACACGTTCACCGAGACCGGCAAGTACACCGACCTGCTGGCCAAGTACGGCGTGGACGCGGCCGGCGTCGTGCGCGGCATCGAGCGGGTGCTCGCGCGCAAGCACTGAGTTTTTGCACGGAAGCCGGCAGGCAGGACGCCTGCCGGCTTTTTAGACTGTCAGAAAGTATTACTTTCTGACAAAAGGGTTTGCGGCCTGACTGCAGCGCACGCGCCGTCCGCCCAAGGCAAACGGCGCGCACGTTTGCAGGCCGAGAAGTATTTTCTCCGCCGCACATGTCGCCGGAGAAAATGATTGGATTTTATTTGCGCCTGCGGGCGCAAACTCTACGAGGTTCGTTGACAAGCTGGGAAGCCGGCGGGCAGCTTGCCGCCGGCCTTTTTATCGGATCAGGAGGACACCATGCAGCGATTTTTTGCCCCCGGCCGCACGGAGCTGGCCGGAAACCATACCGATCATCAGCTCGGCCGCGTGCTGGCGGCCTCCGTGGACGTGGGCATCACCGCGCGTGCGACGCGCCGGCGCGACCGCCGCGTGTGCATCCACTCGAAGGGATACCGGCCGTTCACGGTCGCGCTCGACGATCTGGCCGTGGATCCACGCGCGTATGGCAAGCCGTGGGCGCTCGTGCGCGGCATGGCGGCGGCCATTCTGGACGCCGGCGGTGCTGTCGGCGGCTTCGAGGCGTGGGCGTCCTCCGTGCTCAAGCCGGGCGGCGGCCTGTCGTCGTCGGCCGCGTTTGAGATCCTCGTCGGCCGCATCTTCAACGCGCTCTACAACGGCGGCGCGTTCTCGCCCGAGCAGCTCGCGCGCTTCGGCCAGCAGGCGGAAAACCGCCACTTCGGCAAGCCGTCCGGCCTCATGGATCAGCTCGCGTGCGCGCTCGATGGCGCGGTGTACATCGACTTCGCCGCCGGGGAGATCGCCCCGGTCGCGGCGCCGTTTGCCGACATGGGCCTTACGCTGAGCCTGACGGACACCGGCGGCAGCCACGCGGGGCTGACGGCGGCGTATGCGGCGCTGCCGGCCGATATGTGCCGCGTGGCGCGGCGCTTCGGCGCCGAGACGCTTTCGCAGGTCGATCCGGCGGATTTCTATGCCCACCGGCAGCCGGGCCTTGCCGATGACCGCGCGGCGCACTTTTTTGAGGAGAACGCGCGCGTGCCGCTCATGCGCGACGCGCTCGTGCACCGGGACGCCGAGACGTACCTGCGCCTGATGAATGCCTCCGGCCGCTCGTCGGAGCAGCTGCTGCGCAACATCCGCGCCCCGGGCGGCGACGACCGGCTTGAGCGCGGGCTGGCGCGCGCGGCCGCGCTGCTCGACGGCGTGGGCGCGTGGCGCGTGCACGGCGGCGGCTTTGCCGGGTGCGTGCAGGCGCTCATACCGCGCGATGCCTTCCCCGCGTACCGAAAGGGGATGGAGGCGCTCTTCGGCCCAAATTCCTGCCGCGAGCTGCACATCACGCGCGCAAAATAAAAAATCAGCCCGCTTCCGGTCGGAAGCGGGCTTTTTGATATGCTTTATTTGAGCCGGATATTCAGCAGCACGGGGTTGTGGTCGGAGAAGCGGAAGCCGTCGTCCTGCGTCTGTACGCCCGTGAGCTCCACGTTCGGCGAGAGGATGAAGCCGTCGATCACGTAGTGCTGCGTGGCGTCGCTCTCGGCATCATAGGGCTGGTTGTCGAGGCGGCAGGTCGGCGTGGCCGTGTCGTAGGCAAAGTGCCAGCCGTCGGGCAGCATGCTGTCGTCGAGTGTGCCGGGCGTCCAGAGATCGGCGTTCTTGATCGGGTACTTGTCCAGCCCGCCGGGGAACGTCTGGTTGAAGTCGCCGCCGGCGATGACGTAGTTGCCCTTGGCGTATTCCTGTTCGAGGAACGATTTGAGCGCGGCGGTCTGCGCGGCCTTGCCTTCGCCGTCGTCATACGCCTCCAGGTGGAGGTTGACGAGCACGAGCTGCGCGTCCGTGCCCTCGAGGTCGATATACACCGGCATCAGGCAGCGCTTGAGGTTGGCCACCGATACCGGCCACTTGAACGGGCTCGGCAAGGCGATGCGCTCGGCCGAGGCGATGGGCGCGGTCGAGAGCGTCATGATGCCGGAGCTCACCTTGCCGATCGGCGGGATGGGGTAGGGCACGAAGGCACATTTGTAGTTGCGCGCGTGCGCGGTGTCGAGTCCGGTCTCGGTGCGCATCCGTTCGGCCTCTTCAATGCCGTAGGAGCGGGTCGAGGGGTCGGCCTCGATCTCCTGCAGGAACGTGAAGTCGGCGTCCAGCTCCTTCACGGTGCTGACGATGCCGTCCATGTTCTTCTCTACGATGGCCTTGCTCGGCGCGCGCACCTGCTTGCCGCCGTCCATGAAGAAATCGGACTCTTCACCCAGTCCGGCGTAGCCGACGTTCCACGTCAGGATGGACACGCTGTCGCCCGGGGCGAAGCTGGCGGTGCTGTTCTCGCCGTGCGTCACGACGGCGGTCTCGGTCTTGACATTCAGCTGCGTGGCGGTCAGCCAGATGAGCAGCGCGGCGACCAGGCCGACAAGGACGGCCAGAATGATGAGTATGATCTTGAGCGGTTTTTTCATGGGGCAGTTCCCTCCTCAGGGGGCAGTGTACCACAATCTTCCGCACCATGCAAACACATTCTTGACGTGATCTTTACCCAAACCTTACCGATTGAGCAGCCAGATGCCGAGGTTCAGATACGCCGCGAACAGCAGCCAGAGCAGATACGGCGCGCTCAGCCACGCGGCCGCGGCATTGCGGCGGGAAAAATCCGCGATCATGAACAACACGAGCACGATCAGCCCCGCGAGCCAGAAAAACGCCGGCCCGTGCGCGCCCAGCAGGAAAAACAGCACCGGCCACAGGCCGTTGACAGCCAGTTGGATGCTCCAGAGCGCGGTGGCTTCCCGGCGCGCGCGGCCGGTGCTGCTGCGCCAGACAAGCCCCATGGCGATGCCCATGAGCAGGTACAAGATCGTCCACGCGATGGGAAACAGCCAGTCCGGCGGGGCGGCCGGCGGCTTTGTCAGCAGGTCGAAGTCAGCCATGCCCGCGCGGGTGGCAAAGCTCGACGCGCCGCCGACGGCCAGCGCGATCGCGCTGAAGGCGACATACGGGCGGATACGCTTCCATTTGTTCAACTTGCATCACCTCGGGTGAAATCGGGATGCTTTAGTTTACGCAGCGGCCTCTTGTAAAATACGTGCGAGTCGTGGTAAACTATCTGTGCTATTTTGACACAAACGGAGGTTTCCGATATGAATTATGAACATCTGAAGCAGGCCGACCCGGAGCTGTACGCCTCCATGGAGCGGGAGCTGGGGCGCCAACGCGACCATCTGGAACTGATCGCGTCCGAGAATTTCACGAGCCCGGCCGTGATGGAGGCCATGGGCAGCCACCTGACGAACAAATACGCCGAGGGCTATCCCGGCGCGCGCTATTACGGCGGCTGCGACTATGTTGACGAGGTCGAGCGTCTGGCCATCGACCGTGTGACGCGGCTCTTCGGCGCGGATCACGCCAACGTTCAGCCGCACTCCGGCTCGCAGGCGAATATGGCCGTGTACGCGGCACTGCTGCAGCCGGGCGACCGCATCCTCGGCATGAACCTCTCCCACGGCGGCCACCTGACGCACGGCAGCAAGGCATCCTTGTCCGGGAAATATTTTGAGGCGCATTTTTACGGCGTTGACCCCGAGACCGAGACCATCGACTACGACGCGCTCGCGCGCGTGGCCGAGGAGGTACGCCCGAAGCTCATCATCGCCGGGGCGAGCGCCTATCCGCGCGTGATCGACTTTGCGCGCTTTCGCGCCGTTGCCGATTCCGTCGGCGCGTACCTGATGGTCGACATGGCACACATCGGCGGCCTTGTCGCCGCTGGCGTGCACCCGAGCCCGGTGCCGTATGCCGATGTCGTCACCTGCACGACGCACAAGACCCTGCGCGGCCCGCGCGGCGCGATCATCCTCTGCCGCGACGAGCTTGCCAAAAAGATCGACAGCGCCGTCTTCCCCGGCACGCAGGGCGGCCCGCTCATGCACGTCATCGCCGGCAAGGCGGTCTGCTTCGGCGAGGCGCTGCAGCCGGCCTTCCGTGCCTATCAGCAGCAGGTGGTCAAAAACGCCGCCGTGCTCGCCGAGACGCTGCAGCAGGGCGGTGTGCGCCTTGTTTCCGGCGGCACGGACAACCATCTCATGCTGGCCGACGTCTACAGCCGCGGCCGCACTGGCGCGCAGATGCAGGACCTGCTCGACGCGGCGAACATCACCGCCAATAAAAACACCATCCCGTTCGACACGCAGTCCG
>OJOQ01000537.1_pt1 | contig 12346 bp, 10 predicted proteins | sample 1598241 | NCBI WGS metagenome assembly OJOQ01 (sample SAMN03922466, study PRJEB24848) | human gut metagenome | isolation source: stool sample | host: Homo sapiens | place: Germany | collected 2010-11
GATCTAGTACGGTCTCGTGGGCTCGGAGATGTGTATAAGAGACAGCCTATAATGGAATTTCCAAGCAATTCGGGGGAGAGGTTAACGCATGGCTGCGTAGCTCAAATTCCATCGAATACTATGTAAATGGCGACTTTTTCAATAATGGGACAACAACTGTGTCTGGCGGTACTGGAGTGAACGCCGGTTTGAATGTGAAGTGCTCTGTAACGTACTCGGTTTCGTATTCATCGAACCACTATAAGTACTTCTATGTTCATAAGACAATTAAATACGGAAGCTGAATGTAAGCGTTTTTGCATCATCGAATAAACCGCAAGCCCGATGGGATCTTCCCATCGGGCTTGTCCTGTTTTCGCTTTTCCTAAAAATCAGCGCGCCTTTTCCCAGCCGTCGAGCGGTGCGCGCTGGATGGCGCCGAACACCTTGCTGCGCAGATCGGGGTAGGTCTGGCTCATGGTGCGGATGAACTGCTTGATCTCGTAGCGCTTGCTGCCGCGGTCCTCGGGGCAGGGGTTTTCGACGATCGGCAGCGCCAGCGCCTTCGCCAGATTGGCGATGCGCCCCTCGCCGGCGTAGAGCATCGGACGGATCTGATCCACGCCCGTGCGCGTCATGTGCGTCACCGGCTGAAAGCAGCTGATGCGCCCCTCGTACACGAGTGAGAGCAGGAACGTCTCGACCGCGTCGTCAAAGTGATGGCCGAGCGCGAGCTTCGTGATGCCGCGCTCGCTGAGTGCGGTGCACAGCGCGCCGCGGCGCATCTTCGCGCACAGGGAGCAGGGATTATCCTCCTTGCGCACGTCGAACACGACCTCTTTGATGTCCGTTTTCAGGCGGTTGTATGGCACGCCGAGCGTATCGCACAGCTCCGCCACCGGCGCGAAGTCCATGCCGTCGAACCCGAGCTCGACCGTGATGGCCTCGAGCGTGAACGGCTTCGGATAGTACCGGCGCAGCTCGTTGAGCGCCATGAGCAGCACGAGCGAATCCTTGCCGCCCGAGACGCCGACGGCGACGGTGTCGCCCGGCGCGATCATGTCATAATCCTCCACGCACCGGCGCACCAGACCGGTGAACGCGTTCAGGTCATTCATAGCGGGACCTCCAAAATGAAAATAGAAACTGTGAATTCGAGCGTAAAACGGAGTAAAACGGAGATTTTGAGAGCAAAGATATATCTAAATCAAAATTCCGTTGACAGGCTTTGATGATTGTGGTATAAAAGATAAGCGCGAATGCGAGACCTATTCTACGTTTGCGCCTGAAAAATGTCAAAATGTTTTTCAACACATTCTAATTGGAGGCACGAATATGTCCACTACTTTGCTGAACAAGGACACCGTCACCCGCAAGTGGTACGTTCTGGATGCAGCCGGCAAGCCGATGGGCAAGACCGCAGCGCTCGCTGCCGATCTGCTGCGCGGCAAGCTCAAGACCGACTACACCCCGCACGTTGACTGCGGCGACTTTGTCATCATCATCAACGCCGAGCAGGCAGTGCTCACCGGCAAGAAGCTCGAGCAGAAGTACTACCGCACGCACTCCGGTTATCCCGGCGGCCTGCACGAGACGCAGTACAAGAAGCTCATGAAGGACAAGCCCGAGCTGGCTATGCGTCTGGCTGTGCGCGGCATGCTGCAGAAGAACACCATCGCCCAGTGGCAGCTCAAGCGCCTGAAGATCTATCGCGGCGCCGAGCATCCCCATGCGGCACAGAAGCCCGAAGTCTGGGATCGCTGAGAAGGAGGAAATAGAACATGGCAACTTATACGAGCAAGAAAGCCTATATGTATGGCACCGGCCGCAGAAAGTCCTCCGTCGCGCGTGTGCACCTGTTCCCGAACGGCACCGGCAGCATCACCATCAACGGCCGTCCGCTGGATGAGTACTTCGGTCTCGAGACCCTGAAGCTCATCGTGCGTCAGCCCTTCGCGGCGACCGACACCATGGGCAAGTTCGACGTCGAAGCCACCGTGACCGGCGGCGGTGTGACCGGCCAGGCCGGCGCGATCCGCCACGGCATCGCCCGTGCGCTGCTGCAGGTCGAGGACAGCTACCGTGCGCCCCTGAAGGCTGCCGGCCTGCTGACCCGTGACCCGAGAATGAAAGAGCGTAAGAAGTACGGCCTCAAAGCCGCTCGTCGCGCGCCGCAGTTCAGCAAGCGCTGATCGAGACTTCAAAATGCCCAAAAGCCCTGGAAACTCAACGGTTTCCGGGGTTTTTCTTTTTTGATTCTGCTGTTTCCTTTTGAGGAAATTTGATGCTCTCTATCCCGTTTTTAATGGGTTAACCATAGGGGAAAACCGAGTTTGGAGCGATGAATGGGTTAAAAAATAGGGGAAAATCCCCCTCCATTCCGAGCCCTGCGAGGCACATCTATAGAGGCGATTTATCCCTCCCGGCATCTTTGTTTTGCTTTGAATTCTTTTGGCGAAGTTTATTCCCGTTTATACCATATACGGATGGTTGAGGCCCAGTTACCCATTGCGGTAGCTGGGCCTTTTTTGTTTTCAGATATTCCAATGATGAATGCTCGAAGGAGGAGCCCGTGAAAAAATTTTTTAGAAATTTCTCCGGAGACTTAATTTTTGCCCTTTCCCGTGATCTACCACTTGAGGGGCAAAAACCTCTCACCTGTTCCTTGACAATCGAATACACATTCAACAGGTACATTCCTGATCGGGGGCGAAGGCCCCAGCCGGATGAAGGTGTGCCACGAACTTCCTGCCCGTAAGGGTTATCACGGAAAGCAAGGTTGGTAGCGATTCCGAACCATTCTGAAATATCCGCTTGCTACGGATAAGGCGATGAAACGATTCAGGGACAATGATACTTCCCTATGGGGCTGGCGGAGTACCCGGCAGAGGTGAGATTCCTATGAGTTCGGTCAGCAGCCGAACGCCTGTTGACTTCCTTTTCTGCATTTTGGGTTCGAGGAAAAATGAAATGCAGCGACGAAAGCCCCAAAGGATGCTTTGAGGCTTTCGTGGATCAGAAATGATTCAAATAAAGAGAAAGGAGGAAAACCCCATGGAAAACTGTAAGGTGATCGCCATCACGAATCAGAAGGGCGGCGTCGGCAAGACGACGACCACAGTCAATCTCGGTGTGGGACTTGCAAGCTCCGGCAAACGGGTCCTGCTGGTGGATGCTGATCCGCAGGGCAGCTTAACGGTGAGCCTCGGCATAAAGAACCCAGACGAGCTGGATGTATCGCTGTCTTCCCTTATGCAGTCGGTCATTGATGATGAGCCGCTTGCAGAGGGTGCAATTATCCGGCACCAGGAGGGTGTGGATTTGCTTCCCTCGAACATTGAGCTCTCCGGTATGAAAACAGGTCTGTTCAATGTCATGAGCCGTGAGTATGTTCTGAAGAACGCCATCGACGGCATGAGAAAAAGCTACGACTACATTCTGATTGACTGTATGCCCTCGCTGGGCATGATGACGGTCAATGCGCTGGTTGCGGCAGACAGTGTGATTATCCCGTCTCAGCCGAACTTCCTGTCAACCAAAGGTCTTAACCTGCTTCTGCGCTCCATTTCAAAAATCAAGCGGCAGATCAATCCGAGGCTGAAGATTGACGGCATTTTGCTGACGATGGTAGATAACCGCACCAACAACGCCAAGGCGATCATTTCCTCGCTTCGTTCCACCGTGGGAGAGAACATCCGCGTGTTCCGTTCCGAGATTCCTTTTTCGGTAAGAGCTGCGGAGTGCAGTCTTTCCGGAGAAAGCATCTTCTCCCATGACAGAAACGGCAAGGTCGCAGCAGCGTATGAGGCAATGACGAAGGAGGTGACAGAGATTGAAGAGCGTGCAAAAAATCGATCTGGGCCTGACCGGGTACGATGAGCTTTTCATGAATGACGCGGAGCGAAAGGAAAATAAACTCCCGCGCATTTATGACATTCCCCTTTCGGAGATCGACGATTTCCCCGATCACCCCTTCAAGGTGAAGCTGGATGAGGACATGGATCAGCTTGTTCAGAGCATCAAGGAGCGCGGGATCATCACCCCTGTCACCCTCCGACCGAAGGAAGACGGGCGGTACGAAATCGTATCGGGGCATCGCAGAAAGAAGGCCTGCGAGCTTGCCGGGTTTGATACCGTGAAAGCCGAGGTGCGGGAGATGACCCGAGACGAGGCCATCATTCTAATGGTGGAATCGAACCTGCAGCGTTCTGTGATACTGCCGAGTGAAAAAGCTTTTTCGTACAAGATGCGCTTGGAGGCCATGAAGAGACAAGCAGGCAGACCTTCAAAAGAAAATGCGTCGCCAGTGGCGACTAATTTTCTGCAAGGTCGATCTGATGTTGAACTCGGAGAACAGGTTGGCGAAAGCAAGGATCAGGTGCGGCGCTATATCCGCCTCACGGAGCTCATTCCGGAGCTCCTGGATTTGGTTGACGAGGGACGCATTGCGTTCAGACCTGCGGTGGAGCTTTCGTACCTGCAAAAAGAGGAACAGGGTGCGCTGCTGGAGCAAATCTCTTACGCAGATGCCACGCCGTCCCTCGCCCAGGCCATTAAGCTGAAGCGGTTCTCTCAGGACGGAAAGCTGAACAACGAGGTCATCGAGTCGATCATGAGCGAGGAAAAGCCGAACCAGAGAGAAAAAATCAACATCAAGTACGCAGAGGCCAGAAGGTTTATCCCTGCCAGCATTCCCTACGAAAAAACCGGTGAGTATATTCTGAAAGCGCTGGAATATTATCACCGGTATCAGGAACGGCAGAAAAGTCGGAATGACGCAAGATAGGTTCTTCGCCAAGGGGGTAGTCTACCCTTTTGCCGGTGTGCCAGCGCCGATCCCCCTCTCACACTCTCCCCCTCACTTACCGGCAATACCAGCTCAAAGAGAAAATAGACAGGCGGCATAATTGAAGAATACTAGGTGCATTCGTACAATATGAGAAAAACAGCCATAGGAGGTCATCCCATGAAAAAGAATCTCATGTTGTGCGCGCTCCTGCTTTCCGTATTGCTTTCCGGATGCGCCGCAGAGCCCTTGCAAGGGCAAGCGGCAGGAAACACACCGAAAGCTCCAACGCCGCAGGAAGGAACGCCTGCTTCCTTTGAGCCGGTATCCACAGAACCAAACGCTCCCACAGAAGCCACGACAGAAGCCGCCGATCCAGCAGTTTGCACATCAAATGAGGACAAACACGAAAGCGGCCCTGCTATTTCTTCTGAGCCGGTAAGCGCACCCACGGAATCGAATGCGCCTTCATCGGAAGAAGCCAAGCAGCCGCCCGTGCTTCCGGAGGAGCCGGTGGAAACAGAGAACCCCACAGAGGAACCATCCATTCCTGCGATAACCGAGCCGGAACCGACTTCGGAGCCCGAGCCCACATTTGATATTGACTGCTGGATTTCCTACGCAAAAAACACGGCGGTGAGCTTGGGGCTGACCTTGGATAGCTCAGCAACCGATTGCTGGGACAATCCGATTACCGCGAAGCCGACCTGCATCTACCTGGAGCGAGACATTAACTCACGCCTGAACAGATATGCGAAGGACGAGGAGATAACCGCTGTCTGGATCTGGTACGAATGCGTCGGCACAAGCAGCTACCTGATCTATATTGGGTACGCATAAGCATCAATAAATCAATACACCGAAATGAGCATCGTGGAAGCACGGTGCTTTTTTCATGCCTTGAAGGAGGACAGAACGAATGAAGAAGATTCTCAAAAGAGGAATGTCGGGGCTGCTTGCAGTCCTCATGGCATTCACCGTACTTGCGGGCTTTGGCACGACCACGGCCTTCGCCGCAAGCGAAACAGCGGAGTCCTATATGATTTCCTTCCCCCGTGACGGGGACGCTGCTCAGATTTACTCCGAGGACGCATGGGGACACTCCGCCAAAAGCTATATGAATGGCTGGGCAACAGGCTCCAGCAACTACACCACACTGCACTGTATGGATTCCTTTGACGGGAAGGTGTGCTACTGCATCGAGCCCGGCCTTTCCCGAAATGTCGGCGATACCTATCACGGCTTCGGTGAGGATTTCTGGGATAACTATCCCAGCCAGTACAACAACACCATCGAGCCGGACGATATTAAGCTGCTGTTGGGCCGTATCATGCAGTATGGGTATCAGGGCAACCTTTCCACCTCCTGGAGATCGCAGAATGATTCCGATGCGGATAAGCTGGCCCACGCCTTCGCCACCCAGCTGCTCGTTTGGGAAACGGTTGTGGGCGAGCGCGATGCGGACTTTGACCATGTGAGCACCGGCGGCTATGACGAGATCCTGTCGCTGGTTTCCCCCAATCATCCGCTGTATAGCCGAATCATGGACTATTACGACAGCATCGAGTACAGCGTGCAGAGCCATGCCATTTGCCCGAGCTTTATGAGCAGAAGCAGCGGCGGCGCAAAGACCATTGAGCTTGCGTGGGACGGCAGTCAGTATATTGCCGAACTCACCGATACCAACCGTGTACTGTCGCAATTTACCTTCTCCGCCAGTGAGACGGGCTTTCATTTCAGCGTGTCGGGCAACACGCTCACTATCACCACCGATACGGCTCCCAGCGGCAATGTGACGATCTCCGCAAGTCGAAGCGCTTCCCGCTGCGGCGTTCTTGTTTGGACGGACTATAAGTACGGACCCAACGGCGGCGTTCAGGATACCATCACCTATACGGCCTCCGTCAGCGACCCTGTAAGAGCGTTTCTCAAGCTGAAGGTCAGCTATGGCGGCGCTAAAATCATCAAGACCAGCGAGGACAGCAAGGTGGATGGCATTGCCTTCACCATCACCGGCGAGGGCGTCAATCAGACCGTTACCACCGACCGGAACGGTGAAATTCACATCGACAATCTGATGCCCGGTGTCTATACCGTCACTGAACAGAGCTACGACAAGTATGTACCCCAGGAAAGCCACCGTGTTACCGTGCTCGCTGGGCAGACGGCGACGGTTTCCTTTAACAATGTGCTCCGCCGCGGTGATCTGACCGTGACCAAGACCTCCGAGGACGGACTGAACCAGGGTGTGAAGTTCCACCTTTTTGGAACCTCCCTTAGCGGCCTTCCTGTAGATGAATACGCCGTCACCGATGAAAACGGTGTGGCGGCTTTCAAGGATGTGCTTATCGGCACCGGCTACACACTGGAGGAGATGGACACCGCCATTCGCTATGTGGTTCCCAACAGTCAGAGCGCCGCAGTGGAATGGAACAGTGTAACCAATAAGAGCTTTTCCAACATCCTCAAGAAATTCAATGTCACCGTCACTAAGAGTGACTGCGAGGTCGGAACGGCGCAGGGCGACGCTTCGCTTGCCGGTGCCGCCTACGGCATTTATAAGGGCGATCAGCTTGTGGATACCTACTACACCGACGAGAACGGCCAGTTCACCACCGGCTATTATGTCTGCGGCGACGACTGGACGATTCGTGAGATCAGCCCCTCCGAGGGCTATCTTCTGGACAGCACCGTTTATCCTGTCGGTGCAGAGGCGGCCAATTACACCGTTGAGCTGAACGCTGCGCCTGCTGTGGCTGTTGCCGAGCAGGTGCAGAAGGGCAATATCGCCATCATCAAGCACTCGGATAACGGCGATACGCAGATCGAAACTCCCGAAGAAGGTGCTGTGTTCGCTGTCTATCTGAAAGCCGCAGGCAGTTATGAGGCGGCAAAGGATACAGAGCGGGACTACCTGACCTGCGATGAAAACGGCTTTGCCCAAAGCAAGGACCTGCCTTACGGCGTGTATACCGTGCATCAGGTCTCCGGCTGGGAGGGCCGTGAGCTGATGAGCGACTTTGATGTGTTTATTGCTAAGAACGGCGAGACCTACCGCTACCTCATCAACAACGCCAACTTCGAGTCCTTCATTAAGGTCATCAAGGTGGACGCAGAAACCGGCAATACCATTCCCTATGCGGGTGCGGGCTTCCAGATCTTTCGTCCGGATGGCTCCAAGGTGGAAATGACCTTTACCTATCCGGAGGTTACCACCATCGACACCTTCTACACCAATGACGCCGGCATGCTCATCACGCCGGAGAAACTGGAGTTTGGCAAGGGCTACTCCCTCAAGGAGGTCTCTGCCCCTTACGGCTATGTGCTCAGTCATGAGGCGGTCAAGTTCGATGTGACCGAAAAGAATTCCACCGAGGAAAGCGGCGTGACAATCGTTGCAGTGAAGCTGGGCAATTACGCACAGAAGGGCATCATCAAGATTTCCAAAACCGGCGAGGTGTTTGCCTCTGTTACGGCGGCGGACGGGGTCTATCAGCCGGTCTATGCGGTGCAGGGCCTTGCGGGAGCGACCTATGAGATCAAGGCAACGGAGGACATCTACACCCCGGATGGTACGCTGCGCTGCAGCACCGGTGATGTAGTGGATACGGTGACTACCGGCGCAGATGGCATGGCGGATAGTAAGCCGCTGTACCTGGGCAAATACGAGATCACCGAAATGAAAGCTCCCGATGGCATGGTCGTAAACAAGAACGCCCATACCGCAGAGCTTGTCTATGCCGGGCAGGAGATTGAGATCACCGAAACCGCTGCCAGCTTCTGCAATGACAGACAGAAGGCGCGGATTTCTCTTTCCAAGGTGCTGGAGCAGAATAAGCAGTTCGGTATCGGTATGAATAACGAGCTTTCCGCCGTGACCTTCGGCTTCTATGCCGCCGAGGAGCTTACCGCAGCAGACGGCTCTGTCATTCCGGCAGACGGACTGATCGAGATTCTGTCCCTTGACGAAAACGGAAAGGCAGTGCTCAAGAGCGATGTTCCTTTCGGAAGCTACTATGTCAAGGAAATCAGCACCGACAGCCACTACATTCTCTCTGATGAGAAGTACCCTGTGACCTTCGCCTATGCCGGTCAGGAAATTCCCGTGGTAGAGCTTGCCGTCAATGACGGAAAGAGCATTACCAACGAGATGATTTACGGAGAAATCCACGGCATGAAGAAGGACGAGGACGGCAAGGCACTGGCCGGAGCTACCATCGGTCTGTTCCTTACTGACGGCACAGAGCCTATCCTGACCACTGTTTCCGCAGAGGACGGCAGCTTCTCCTTTACAGGTATCCCCTATGGCGAGTATGTGGTTCGTGAAATCGCTGCACCGGAGGGATATGTGCTGGATGAGACGCCTCATGCTGTGAAAGTGAACCAGAACGGCGCTGTGGTCGAGATCGAGATTACCAACAGGCTCATTCGCGGCAGCGTTCAGCTGACCAAGGTGGATAAAGACTATCCCGATCATCACCTGAGCGGCGCAGTCTTTGAGGTATACCGTGGCGGAAAGCTTGTGGGCCAGATGGAGGAGCTGTCCGACGGCGTCTACAAGCTGGATGATCTGCCCTACGGCGATTACACGCTGAAGGAAACTGAGGCCCCCAAGGGCTTCTTCCTTGATGAGAAGACCTACAGTTTCTCCATTAAGGAAGATGGTAAAACCGTCGTCGTGGAAAATGAGGCCGGAAAGGGCTTTGCCAACCAGGCACAGACCGGAGGCATCCGCATTGAAAAGACTTCGGAGGATGGCGTACTGAAGGGCTTCACCTTCCGCGTGGAGGGCTCGGATATCACCGGCAATGCCTTCAGCAAGGACTTTGTGACCGATGAGAAGGGCCAGATTCACATTGAGGGGATGCGCATCGGCGATTATGTGATCTCCGAGGTGTCCAACAAAGCCAACGAGAAGTATGAGCTTCCCGCAAATGTCACCGTAACCGTTCACGAAGGAAAGACGGTCGTTGCCAAGTTCCATAACAAGCTCAAACCTGTTACGGATATTCCCAAAACCGGAGATACCACCAATATGCCTCTTTGGGCGGCACTTGCCGGTATCTCTGCAATCGGCGCAGGTGCAGCGGCCTTCTTTACCTTCCGAAAAAAGAAGGAGGTAGGTAAGCATGAGCGCTAAGGTCATTATCGGCATCGGTCTTGTGGTGTTTATTATTGCAGGGCTGATCGTTCTTCGCCTGAAGAACAGAAAGTAAAAACGCCAAGGGGCGGCATCCGCAAAAAGATGCCGCCCCATTTGCAAAAGGAGACGCTATGGAAGAGACAAGAAAAATCGGAGATTACTCCGTAAAGTATTCCATGTATATCGGGCACAAGGATATTGCTCTGGGCGAGAATCCCAACGCCGACAAGGATGAACGGTATATGTGCTGCTTCGTAGAGACCAACGCCATTTTCGAGCGCTATTCCGGGGTGCTGGTCAGCGACGATTTTGCGGAGATTGCAAAGGTGTTCGGACAGCGCGTAGCAGACGCAGCCGAGGAAATTATTCAGGAAAACGAAAGAGCCTGTCAGGAAGTCGGCATGAATGAGGAACTCATGGCAGAAAGCTGCGCGCCGGTTTCCTACGAAGATTCCATCGAGAACAAGGTGGTTGTCATCAAGGGCAGCATTCTCCGGCCTGAGTTTCGCCACGCCAATCATCAGCTTATGCTGTGTACCGGCGGCTTTGGCGCGCAGGCAAATGCGCGAGGGCGTACCTGCTGTTGCATTTCTCTGTACGACGGGAGAAAGACCTCCTTTTACCGCACGGATTTTCTCGGTGTCATGGAGGAAAAGCGCCTTCCCGAATGGGCGCAGAAGGGCTTGGAGAAAGCAAAAGAGATGCACGCGCAGGAAAAGAAGCCGGCTAAAGAAAGAGGTGACGCAAGATGATCGAGTATGAAAAAAGAGCAATGATCGAGGCGGAGGACAAATATACCTTCCGCCAGAGCACGCAGATTTCCATGCAAACCGGACTGATCGGCCACCTCCGGGCTGATATGGACACGGACGGCAACGGCTTTTTCAGCAGTTGGTTTGACTTCCGGGAAGAGCTGAAAACCGACGAGTTCAAGGCAGAGTTTGACGAAGTCATCAACTCTCTGCGTGAGGAAGGCGACATTCTTCATAACCGCAGGGCGCTTGCCAAGTACTGCTATTGCACACCCCAAAGCCGTATGCAGGAGGAACCGGGCTACTATGGCGTCCGCGTGGATACCGAAAAATACGCCTACCTTCTGCGCCTGAACCCGGACAGAGGCGAATACAACCTGTACTGCTATTGCTATCGCCGGGATTGGCTCGATCAGCACCTGAAGGACGCAGAGAAAGGAATCCGTTTTATTGACAGCCATTACAAGGAGCTGTTTCGCATTCCGGATGGCGGCAAGGTGAAAATCCACTATTCGTGGAATGAAGAGCAGATCCGCACCTGCCGCTATATCGACGATTACCATGTGGAGATCGGGAGCAACCTCTATCACATTTGCGAGTTTGCCGAGCGCATGGAATACGGCGGCCATACCTGCGAGCCGATTCGGGACAACCTGCCCGAGCAGTGCTACAGCGTTCTTTCCGGCAGCGACGAAATCATTATCATCAAGCGCGGCGAAAAAGGCTACTTCAAGACGGACATTCCCGTCACCGACAAGGACGAAGCCCGGAGCATCGCGAATGAGTACAACACAAAGCTCGGCGTCAGCCGAGCGCAGGAAGAAGCCATGAAGGCCGGCTCCATGTTCGGCTTTCAGGTGCCCGCCGCTGACCCGAGAAATTATGACGCAGATGGAAACCCTGTGATGCCGAAGGACAGAGGTGATGCACGATGAGTAAGGACGATTATCGCATCTGGTCCAATGCTGACCTTGACTATGAAGAGTGGAAGGGCTGGATGGAGGAAGAATATCCGACACTTTCCGATGATGAGCGCGTCGCCATGATGTATGAGGAAAATGGGCATTATCTTGAGGACGAACGCCTGAATCTGGACATCCAGCTTTCGCAGCCCATTCTGGTTGTTGCCGATCTGGGACTTTGGAATGGCAGACGCACGGGATACAAAGAAATCCCAAGCGGCAACATCCGGGACTGCCTTTACTCTGATTACGACTACACCACATGGTATGTGGACCGAAACGGAGACTTCCGGTGCGATGACACCCACCATGACGGCACAAACCATTATCTCTATCGGGTATATAAGGACAATGTTTCCCAGGCGCAAAAGGACCGGCTCAAAGAAAAAATCTACAACGGCACAGCCACAAGAGCAGACATTGTCCGTGTCACCCGCAGGCTTGGCGATGAAATCGGAAAGGTGTACGGCTGGAGCTTTCCAACCAGGCAGAGAGAGCGAGGTGAAGCACGATGAACCACGCACTGCCGAGCGAAAGTTCTATTGCCAGACTGGACTATTTGGCTTTCAACGGAAAAGTATGCAGCAGCGTTGAGTACAGCGATGAGCAGCGCTTCCTGGAAGACCTGAAGGAGTCGCTCTATCACGGAGAGCCGCTGTGCGTCGTTCTCTACCGAGACCGGAACGGCAAGACGATTCCTCGTGCGTTTCTGAACGACCTGGAT
>OJOQ01000553.1_pt1 | contig 12135 bp, 10 predicted proteins | sample 1598241 | NCBI WGS metagenome assembly OJOQ01 (sample SAMN03922466, study PRJEB24848) | human gut metagenome | isolation source: stool sample | host: Homo sapiens | place: Germany | collected 2010-11
GTTTAGAGTTGTAATTGGTTCTTCTAAATAATTACTAAGACTAGTTCTAAATTGTTTTAAAAATTCTAGGCAATTAGCATTAGAGGTATACATTTCATTTAGTAATCTACTACTAGTAATGAAGTTATTGAAATAGTTATCTACTAGAAATAGTTTTAATTCATAATTAAAAGGTAGCATATTTTTATCTAATGATATTTCTTCACTAGTTCCATATTCCATTGTATCTATTATGGCTATTTTACCATTTCTATATAGAATATTATACATGACATCATACATGGCTACTTTATTGTCTGTAAGTAATTTTATATCTTTAGTACTTTCTTGAATTGCTGTTTCTAAACTATCTAAATTAATTAATAGTGGATTTCTTTCATATAAGTTTTTGGATTTGACATATGGCATGGTGTATCCTACTATTTCATTTTTTACTATTAATACATCTTTAGGCCATATAAATGTTTTATTATCGATATGACTAAATCTTAGTATTTCTTCTTCTTTATAATTGCTTTTTTCGTAATCGAAATATTCATGAAAGACTTTATATACTATTTTATGTTTTTCATCTAAGAAGCACATTCCTTGGGATCCTATTCCTAATGGTTTTAATTTTTTTAAAAATATATTAAAATGTTCTCTATTTATGAAATTCATTATTATTCCCCCTTTAAGTGATTAGTATTGTAGCATAAAATTTGATAAAATGCAAATTTTGGTTTATCTTTTGCCCTTACAGCCTGTAGTCTTTCAGGGTATGATAGAGCCTATATAATAGTCACTATCATAAATGGTTATATAAAAATAAGTACTATTTTAAGTACTTATCTATTATTTCAAATAATTTATCTTTACTAATTGGTTTAAGTAAATAGCCGCTGAAGCCATAAGTTAAATATTCTTCATTATATTCGTATTCGTTGTTTCTGGTAAGTAAGATAACATTTGTTTTAAAGTTTCTAATATCTTTAAATTTCTTCATTATTGTTACACCATCTAATGGGTCCATAACTTCATCAAGTAATATTAAATCATATTTTTCTTTACCTCTAATTTTATCTAATGCTTCCTTACCTAAACTAACATAATCTAGTTTAATATTAGTACCTTTAATAAGTTTACTAATGATTTTTTCGGTAGATATATTATCATCTACTAGTAAGATTTTCTTTTTATCATATACTTCTTCATATTTATCTAATTTTTCATCGGATTCTTTTGCTACTTTTTGATCAAGTACTATTTTCATCGTAGTACCAGTTCCATATATACTACTAGGAATAATAGTACCACCCATTAAAGTAATTAAAGCTTTAGCATTGTATAAATTATTATTTAAATTAAGAGAATCTTCATTACGATCATTCTTTTTATTAAATACTTTAATTATATCTTCTGCTTTCATACCAGTACCAGAATCTTCAACAGTAATAATAAGTCTTGCTATATTATTTTTAATGATAGCATTAACATTAAATTCAATATAACCACTACTAGTGTATTTAACACTATTATCTAAAATAATATCTAACACTTGTTTAAGGCCAACACTATCACCATATAAATATTCAGGTATATCACTGGCTATACTAGGACGAAAAGCAATATTTTTAACATTACATTTTTTACTATATACAGTAACTAATTCTTTAATAATTAATTTAACATTATACTTATCATTATATATTTTAATACTAGCACTATCAATACTATTTATATCAAGTATTTCATTAGTCATTGTAGTAAACTTAGCAGTACTACCTTTTATCTCTCTAGCAGCATCATTAATAACTTCAACATCAACCTTTTTATTACTCGTTTCATCTAATATATCATCAGCAGAATAATCAATATCTTTAGTAATATTTCTTATTTCATTAGTCATATTATATAAGAACATAGTCTTCTCTTCATTAGCATTATCACTAATTTCTTTTGCTCTATGTACTTCTTCTAGAATTTTCATATCAGGATTTTCAATTGTATGATACATTAAAAATACAATAAATGTTTCCATTGAAGTCATAAGTAATAATTCAGGATGACTTTTTTGAATAATAATAACAACAACTCCTAATAACATAAATGCAAAAATTGGTAAATACTTTTTATCTCTAATTTTCTTATAATTTATAATAAGTCTAACTATCCAAATAGCAATATACACACTAGAAACAACATACATAACATTTGCACTAGGACCATAAGAATACACAGCTCCTCCTGCATTATGATAATATAATGGTTTTATAATTATAACTATTAAAAATATAACGTATAATATTGAAAAACCTTTTATTATCCTATTTATTTTCTTTTTTCTATTTTTACTATCGTCAATTGATATAGCAAATATATACACTGAAAACAGAGTAATCCAAGTTAATAAATAAACTATATATCCTTTAGATACTATAACATTAAAAATGGGATATTTATCTATATTTACTATCGTAAAATAACTACCTATAGCCAAGATTACACCAATTAAATTAGTAATCATTAATTTCTCAAAAATCTTATTTTCAAAAGTAACAAGTCTTTTCCTTGCAAAATAGACTATATTAAGTAATACACTATAAAATAAACTATATATAGTAAACATATTCATATTTCATCACAACCTTTTTATCTTTTTTTTATTTTTTTCTTTACATTTTCTTGAACTTTAACAAAATCTACTTTTCCAACACCAGTAAGTGGTAGTTCTTTTTCAAATGTATATTCATATGGTACATCTCTTTCTGGTAAATAAGTTAAACATAGCTCTCTTAATTGTTCTTCAACTACATCTGGAGTTAATTGACAATCTTCTTTTAAAACTACTATTGCCATTGGAAACTCGCCCTGAGTAGTAGTATTACTAGGAATACCAACAACACAACAATTTTCAACTAAAGGATGCTTTTTTATTATATTTTCCATTTCCATTGGCCATACATTGTGTCCATCTGGTCTAATAATCATTCTTTTTATACGACCTGATGGAAATAAAACACCATCTTCATTCATGTAGCCTCTATCTTTGGTATGTGTCCATATTAAACCATCACTATGTTTTATTTGAACTTCAGCAGTTTTTTCTTTATCTTTATAATAACCTAACATTTGAGTAGGACCAGTTATACATATTTCACCATATTCACCATACTTAAGTTCCTTATCAGTATATTCAACATTATCATCTTTTGGTAATGCAAATATAGAAATAGTATTTTTAGCAAGTGGTACTCCTGCACTACCAACAATATTACATTTATTAAGTCTAGTAGAAACACTTGAATTACATTCAGTAAGTCCAAATCCTACTATTACATTTTTATCATAACCATGATTATGTAAAAACTCATTAAATTCTTGTTCATTACCCTCTAAGAAATAATCACCACCAGCAGAAATAGATTTAAGAAATTTTGAAAAATTTACTTTTTCCATTCTCTTGTCCTTCATAAGTGAAGTATAGTGTGTTGGCACTCCAACTATATGGTTTGGTTTATATTTTATAATATAATCAGCAAATTCATCTTGATCAAATTGTGGTATTATAATGTCTTCAATTCCAAGAGCAGGAGCCATTACTACCCCAAATGACCAACCATAAGCAATAAATCCTGGCATAATATTAAGAAGTGATTGTCCTTTTTTTAATCCTAAATCAGTATCTTTATATTGTTCAATTAATGCTATAACAGTATCATTAGTTAATTCAACACTCTTAGGAAGACCAGTAGTTCCACCTGTTAACACCATACCAGCAGGCATATTAGGAGTATATTCTACTTCTTTTGCTACAGTATTTTCTCCAATATTCATAAATGCTTTCCAAGAAACATATAAACCATCATAACAATCAAAAGCAATATTAGGTATTGGAAGTCCTTTTTTAGTAAGCATTTCATCTACCTTTTTCTTAAAAATAGGCTTAAATAATGCTGGTACAGAATCGGTATATGAATTGCATACAACCATTTTAACATTTGTATTTCTAATAATACTATTTATTTTAGGAAAAGCTATATCTAGTGCTATTAAATATTTAGAATTAACTTTGTTTAAATTTTCTTCTATTCTTTTAGCGTTAGTCCTAGGATCTATATTATTAGCAACTGCCCCTATTTTATTTAAAGCATAATTACTAATTATAGTTTCTGGAAATGTTGGAGAGCATATAGTAACAATGTCTCCTTTTTTTACTCCTAAAGCAGCAAATGAATTAGCAGCCCTATCTACCATATCAAAAAATTTTTTATAAGTCATTTTAAAGCCATAATATTTAATAGCATTCATTCCCTTATTATATTCATTATTATCTTTAGCATATCTATAAAAAGTCTTCTTTGGTAATTCCTTAGTGGCGGCCTTCTCAGTATAATATTTAAGCCACGGCTTATCAATTGAAGCAAACCCTGTTATTTCCTTACTTCTTTCTCTATCTAGTTTCATATCGCTAGGTAATGCCGAATACATTGTAAAATTTTTCATAAAACCATCTCCCTCCGATTTTTTCATATTAATTGTATCATAAATTTTAACTTTTTTATAGTACTTTTATAACTTTTTTATCTTCTTTTGATTATTTTCTACTATATAATTTTCTATTCCTAATCCAGAAACAACTATAAGTGAATTATTATGATTTTCTTCTATTTCTTTTAATAATTCTTCTGTAGTAATTTCTTTCATACAAAAAAACCTCTTTCTATTTAAAAGTACCCTTTCACAAAGTGTCTTTATTTTACCACAAAAGAAAATTTTTTACAACAAAAAAGAATAACACTATGTTATCCTTAATTATTATTCTTCAGTTTTTTTAGAAGCTTTTGCTTTTTTAGGAGCTTTTTCCTCAGTTACTTTAGTTTCTACTACTTTTTTAGAAGTATCTGCTCCTTTATAAAATCCACATTTTGGACATGCTCTGTGAGGTCTAATTTTAGCACCACAGTTAGTACATTCTACTAGTCCGTTAGCGGTAATTTTATAATGAGTTCTTCTCATATCTCTTCTAGTTTTACTTACTTTTCTAAATGGAACTGCCATCTTCTTCACTCCTTCCCTATAATAGATCTTTTAAACTACTTAGTGGATTATTCTCTAATTTAACATCATCTTCACTAATTAGTCTCCAACCATCACCCTCAAGTGTTAAATCTTTATTTTTATCATTAACACACTTAAGAGGAATTTCCACAAGAATATTTTGCCATAAATCTTCCGTAATATCAATAGTTTTTTGAAAATTTATTCTTGTTTCATCTATTTTTTCATCAATACTACTAGTAAAATTATATTCATAGTCCTCTAATGTTATATCATCAGGTAATATCATTGTACCACTAAGAGTACCAGATAATTCATAAGTATCATCTATTAACCTATCTAGATATCCATTAAAATGGACATTATTTAATCTTCTAATTGTACTAGTTTTTAATAGTTCGTCATTAATAACAACATCATTATCAATAATAATCTTTTTATTATTAACAACAAGATTAAATAATTCAATTACCATAAAATTTCACCTGCCTAATAATTATATAATATTTTTTACAAAATATCAACCTTTTTCTTGATTTTTCCTTTTTTTATAACGATATTATCTATACTCATGGGATAAACAAAGTTAAAATATCTAAATATTCCTGATGTTTTAGATAGTTTAGTAATACCTCCACTTATAATTAAATGTGTATTATTTATATCTTTTACTCCTCTAGTATTATCTGCAAATAATCTATTATCCGGAGACATTAGTCCTCTATTTCCTTTAATAATTTTATCAAGATAATATGGCATCATTCCATTATGCATATGACCACAAAAGATAAAATTAAAATTTTCAAGTTCATTACTAACATCTTTATTACTTATGTTAATAGGAGAATGACAAAGTACAATCTTTATTTTATTACTATCAATACTATTAAATAATATTTTATCTTCTTTAATTCTATCTAATAACAATTCTCTAGATTCATGTTTATTCTTATAGTAATAGTCATAATCTTGTTCTAATAAATATACTATAATTTTATCATCTTCATAATAATTATTATATCTAGATAAAAATATCCCATCTATTCTTGATACTTCTAACCAAAATTCATTATTATCATCTTTTGTCTTTTTATGTTTATTTCTAATGGCTAAATCATGATTACCTAAAGTTATAAATACTTTACTTTTTTTACTTACCTTTTCTAAGAATTTTATTAATTTATCTCTCTTATCTATATTATTTACTACATCAGTACTATCTAATAAATCTCCTGCGATAAAGATATACTCACTATTTTTTAATTTGTTATATATTAAGTCTAGTTTTTTATCATTAAATTTATCTGAATAATGTAAGTCTCCAAATAACATCATATTTATATCTTCATTACCCATATTATAATAGTGTTTCTTTATATCTATCATTTTACACCTCTAAAAGAAAGATAGTAATTATTCATCACTATCATTACTTACTTCTTTCTTTATTAATACTTCTCTTGGTTTAGAACCGTTTTGTGGACCAATAATACCTCTTTCTTCTAGTAAATCTACTATTCTAGCAGCTCTATTATATCCAATACGATATTTTCTTTGAATAAGAGAAGCGGATATTTTACCAAATTCCATAGCAAAATCTACAATATCATTATATAGTGGATCATCATATTCTTCTTTTGATTCATAACCATCATCATACTTAGTACTATCACCATTCTCACTACCACTCTTATCTTCCGTAAGTGAGTGATCATAATTAGCTTTTTGTTGTGATATTGTATAATCTACTATTTTTTGAAGTTCTTCATCACTTACAAAAGCACCTTGTATTCTAATAGGAACATTCTCACCCATTGGTTTAAATAACATATCACCTTTACCAAGTAGTTTTTCTGCTCCAGTTTGATCTAGTATTGTTCTAGAATCTATTGATGATGATACAGCAAATGATATTCTAGATGGAATATTAGCTTTAACAACACCAGTAATAACATCAGTAGAAGGTCTTTGTGTTGCTACGATTAAGTGAATACCAGCTGCTCTAGCCATTTGCGTAATTCTCATAATTGAATCTTCAACATCTTTAGCGGCTACTAACATAAGATCTGCTAACTCATCAATAATAAATACTATATATGGCATCTTAACATAATCTGTATTAGTTTCACACATTTTATTATATGCTGTAATGTTTTTACACTTAGTATCTTCAAATACTTGGTATCTTCTTTCCATTTCTACAACAATATTTTTTAAAGCAATAGAAGCTTTCTTAGGATCAGTAACAACTGGTGTAAGTAAGTGTGGAACTCCATTATACATTGATAACTCTACCTTTTTAGGGTCAACCATTACTAATTTTACTTCATCTGGTCTAGCTCTCATAAGAATAGAAGCTATAACGCAGTTAATACATACTGATTTACCACTACCAGTAGCACCTGCTATTAAAAGGTGTGGTGTTGCATTAATTTCAGCCCATTTAACTGTACCCATGATATCTTTTCCAAGTCCAACCGCAAGAATAGTCTTATCACTAGGAGCAGGTAATTTAGATAATATTTCTCTAAATGAAACAGCAGAGTTTACTTTATTAGGAAGCTCTATACCAATAGTACTTTTTCCTGGAATAGGAGCCTGTATTCTAACGTCTTTAGCGGCCAAATTAAGAGCTATTTCTTTCTGAATAGAAAGAAGTTTATTAACTTTAGTACCAGCTTTTAATTCAAGTTCATATTGTGTAACTGATGGTCCAATATGACATTCTTTAATCTTACCTGGAATATCAAAATCTGCTAATACTTTTTCTAAAGTTGCAATATTTTGTTTAACTGCTTCAATATTTTCTTTGTCATTACCAGCTTTAGCTACTTTAAGTAAACTAAGAGGTGGAAGTTTATAATTTAAATTAATTTCCGGTTTTTCCATTACATTATTACCTTCATTACTACTAGTCATTTCAGTAGCGGATTTTATTGGAATGTCTGGTTCACTAACTACTTCTTTATCACTAACTTTATCTATGTCTTTAGAAGACAATATAATTCTTTTATCTTCTTCTTCACTATGTTCTTTTTCTTTCTTTTCATGTTTAATCTTAGGTACTTTAATTTTCTTAATTAAATCTATAATACTAGTATTAAATAATAATATTGTACCAATAACTATTAAAGTAATAACTACTATCTTAGTACCATCTCTAAATAAACTATAGAATAAATAAGTAAATAAAGCTCCTATCATACCTCCACCACTATTAGAGATATAATAACTAAAACTATCTACTAAACCTTTATTTGAAGAAGCATCAAATGCTTTTAATAAATTATCAAAAGTATCTGTAATAATTTTTACTCCTTCTTGACTATTTAATGTTATATATTTTACATGTAATAATACTAAGAATGAAATAACTATTATATAAAAACCTATCCATCTTAAACTACTAAAATTAGGCATTTTTCTTTTTAATATTAGATATCCTCCAAGTAATAATAAACTCATTAATAAAAATATATAAATATTTCCTACTAAAAAGATAGCAAATGCTCTAATAAAATTACCCGCAGGTCCATATGCTCCAATACCTATAATTGAAGCTAATATTAATATAATACCTATTACTTCATTACTATATTCAAATTTCTTTTTTTCATCATCTTTTTTCTTTTTTTTCTTAGCCATCTTATCAATCCTCTACTCGTATTAATTATAACATTTCTAGATATAAAAGTAAATGTTTTATAGTTATTTTTATTTTTTATTATTGCCATTAAAGCCTATATATAATAGTCTTTAATGGTTATGAATAGCCTGTAGTCTATTCATAATAAACTATCATATTTGAGGTGAAGTACTTTCTAACTATTAAATAACAATATAAAAAGAGCTTTTAGCTCTTTTTAGGAATAATAGCAGTCTGTTAACTATATTAAATTTAATTCTTTTTTTATACTATCCTGCAATAACTTAGAAAAATTAATACCTTTAGTATCTGCTAGATTTTTTAACCATTCTGGCATTGTTACAGTTGTGTTAACTGTTTTTGAAGAAATTCTCTTTTCATGTTCAATTGGATCTAATTCAACCATAGTAATAAATTCATTATCTTTTACTTTTATTTTCATATAATCATAGGTTGGTTCTGGAAGATTATCTTTATATTCTGGTAACATAGCATATAAAGCATCTTGTGCCATATAATATGCATCATTAAAACCGATACCATAAGTAAATATATTATCAAAATCAATAAATTTTACATTATAGGCATCTCCTTCTTTAGAAAATATTGCAGGATAAAAATATTTTTTCATAATTATCAAACAACAATCGTAAATAATAGTTTCGAAGACAGAAACTAAAGCTTAATCCCTGTACTTCTAACTATTTGTGATAAAGTACCTTTAGGAATATCTCCTTTGTGATTAGGAACTATGCAAACTTTGTTAGCCTTTTTAAACTTCATGTGTGAACCTTTTTGACTAACCAGAACCCAACCATCATTTTCGAGTGCCTTTATCACTTTTTTAACAACTGTCATCATTCCTCCTTTCTAATAAATTATATCACTTTTTGTAACAAGTGTCAACACTTGTTATATTGTATGCTAAATTTAAAAAAATATACTAAAATATAGACAGTATCTAATATTTATAGTATAATTATAAAGAAATCAAAAGTATTTTTTTGTTACGAGTCTGCCATATGTATAAGATGGTTAGGACTCGACCCGTGTTGGGGCTAGGCCCCGCTTAGAAGAGCAACCTTATGGTTGTTTTTTTTAATCATTATACTAAAAAGAAAACTATTTATTATAGTCTTCTTTAGTCTTCTCTACAATTTCTTTTAAATATTTACTAGTATAAGTACAACCACTAATAGTATCTAGATTATCTAGATTATTTTGATTATTAATAATTTTATTTAAATAATCATTACTATATATCATATTAGTATAAGTTTCATGACTACTAATTACTTCAATATTAGAAATATTATTATTAGTAAAGATAATCTTTAATTTTATACTACCTTTACCAGCATATCCCATACCTTTAACTTCATATGTAGTAGTAGTCCCATTCTTAACCTTAGATAATATTTCATAAGTATCATCTAATGGCTTAGTAATTATATTCTTACCTATTACAAAAGAAGATATAATACATAAAAGAATAATACCAATTAATATAATATTACTTATATTCTTTTTATCATATAATTTAACACTTAATTTATTAATAAATATAGTAATAATATTAACTATAAGTATCGATATAAGTACTCCTTCTGGTAATGGTGTTAAATATCTAATACCCATAGTAATAATACCCATAAGTATACCACTTATTACTTGTCCTCTTCTTGTAATAGGAGTAGTTACTGGATCAGTAGCCATAAATACTGCTCCAAAAAGTAAGCCACCACTAAGTATATTAAATAGAATAAACCATATACCTATACCTTTAGTTAGACAAATAATAATACTAATAATAGTTACACTACCAATATAACTAGTAGGTATTCTCCATTTAATTATTTTTTTATAAGTCAAATATATAAAAGCAATAATACAAAGTAAACTACAAGTCTCTCCAATAGCTCCTGGTATATTACCAAATAAAAAGTTAAATAAACTACCATATGGTTTAACTAAATTATCATAAGTAACTAAGTATCCACTAGCGGTCATATTAGTAAGAGGAGTAGCACTACTTACTACATCTACTTCATAAGGATTAAGATAACCACCAGTTAGTGATGAAAAGATAACTGTAATAAATAAACTACCTACTAAAGCAGGATTTAATTTATTTTTACCTAAACCTCCCATTAATACTTTAGATAAACTAGCTATAATACTTCCTATTATTACTAACCATATAGGAGTATTAATAGGAATAATAAGTGATAAAAATACCCCAGGTATAATAGCATAACTTTCACTAAATAACTTATAAAAACTTCTTTTATCCTTCTTAATATAATAATATAAATATTCAGTAACAATACAAAATAAACTAGCTACTGAAGCAAATATAAGTGGTTTAAATACTAAATATAAATTACCATAACCTTTTATAATTGGATAAATACCATTCTTATATGTAGAAAATATAATAAATGGAATTAAAACAACTAATATAGTATACATCATATTAGAAGTACTATTACTACTCTTTAGAAAGTTACCACTTCTTACTTTAAATTCTTTCATTTATGATTCACCTTCTCTTTAGCGATATTAACAAATTCTCTAACTTCTATTTTAGAAGGACAAATATAACTACATAATGAGCATCCTATACATTTGTTACATTTAAGTTTCTTTAAATTATCTATATTATCAATATTTTCCATAATAAGTACTGGCATAATATTAGCAGGACATACCATCGTACATTTACCACATTTAATACAAGGTAAATTCTTTTCAAAATGATCTTCCATTACAATAATAGAAGTAACATCTTTAGTAATAACAACATCATCACAAGGCATACTCTTACCCATCATTGGTCCTCCAACAATAAAGAGAGGATTCTTTATATTTTTATATCCATCTAAATTACTAATAATATCACTAGCTAAAGCTCCTATTTTAACTTTAACATTTTTCTTTTTCTTAATACCAGGACCAGTTATAGTAATAACTCTCTCAGTAAGAGGTCTATTATATTTAAACATTTCAAATATAGCATATATAGTAGAAACATTATTAACAATAATACCTTTTTCACTAGGATATTTATCATATTCTATACCAAGAGTATTTCTAACTACTAGTCTTTCCCAACCATTAGGAAAAGCATCCTCTACTAATCTTAAACTAATATTAGGATAAGTCTTAATATATTTATTAAACATTCTAATTGATTTAATATCATTACTTTTAACAGCTATAATAGCTCTAGGTATCTTTACTATTTCTAATATATTATCAATAGCCTCTAATATAGAATCAGCATAATTAGCCATAACTGCTTTATCACAAGAAACAAATGGTTCACATTCTACACCATTAACAATTAAACATCTAATATTATCCATACTATACTTTAAAAAAGTAGGATAATCAGCTCCTCCAAGTCCCGATATACCATTATCTCTTAAATCATTAATAAATAATTC
>OJOQ01000554.1_pt1 | contig 12130 bp, 16 predicted proteins | sample 1598241 | NCBI WGS metagenome assembly OJOQ01 (sample SAMN03922466, study PRJEB24848) | human gut metagenome | isolation source: stool sample | host: Homo sapiens | place: Germany | collected 2010-11
ACAGGCAGTCTTGCAAAATCCATCTTCGGCTGCCATTAAGAGACTTCGGGCCATGATGACCCGAAGCGGAAAGGAGAAATCCATGCAGGAAAAAAATGCGGGCGGAACACCAGCTGCCCCTATAAAGCTGGATGTAAGCGTGCGGGTCATCGAACCTGTGAAAAACCTCATGGGCTTTGCCAGCGTGAAATTCAATGACTGCTTTGTGGTGGAAAATCTGAAAATCGTACAGGGCAGCAAGGGGCTCTTTCTTGGGATGCCCAGCCAGCCAGACGGCAAAGGCGGCTACCGGGATATGGCCTACCCTGTCACAAAGGAGTTCCGGGAACAGCTCAACACCGCTGTTCTGCAAGCCTATGAGGCAAAGCTGGAACAGATGGCGGAGCGCGGCTCTGTGGGGCGTGCGTCCATCAGCGACCAGCTCAAAGCCGGAAAAGCGGCTGCCGAACAGGCAAAGGCAGAGCGGCCTCCGAAGGAAAAGCCCAGCCGCAGCGCAGAGCGTTGACCTCGGGCCATGCTGGCACGAAGCAGAAAGGAGGCGGGAACCATGCCACGCAAACGGACGGGCTATGACGCGGCCTGCTATTACGACGGAAAACTGCTGGGCCGCTGTACCAAAGCGGACAGCGACGCCTATACCCTGTTGATGAACGCCTGTGGTGGGGACGCCGCCCGGGTCCTGCGGGAATATGCCTATTTTTCCCCGGAACTTCGCGCCATATTGGAAAAGGCGGCGCTCATGCAGGCGGACCGGAACCGGACGGGCGGAATGTTCCATGCGCCGAAAAGTTCCCCGTGGGGCGAGGTGCAGAGCTGTGAAACCCTCTGTCCAGGGGTGTTTCTGGTATCTACCGCCAGCCACGGCGGAACGATGGTGGCAAACGAGGTAGCCGCCGTCCTCTCCCCAGCAGCGAAAAAGTGCGGCTTCAAGGATAAGGGCTATATCTGCTATGAGGAGGACGCACAGGAAAGTGTGGTGCTCCGGGAACTGTTGGACAAAAAGCTGTGGAACATCCCCGACCGCATTAAGGACAAAGGGCAGTTTGAAGAAAACCTCAACCAGTCCATCCGGCAGTATAATCCCGAATACTGGCGGGCAAGGCAGAGCGGACGTAAGGCCGCCGAAGCCGCCCGCAGTACAGCCCCGGCCAAAGAAGCCGCAAGATAACCTCGGGCCATGCTGGCCCGAAGCAGTAAAGGAGGTGTACCAAAATGGCCTATGTGCCAGTACCAAAAGACCTTTCCAAAATCAAGACAAAGCTGGCCTTCAACCTAACGAAGCGCCAGCTTGTTTGTTTTTCCAGCGCGGCGGCGGTGGGCCTCCCGGCTTACCTGTTTTCCCGTGGCAGTATCGGGAACAGTGCCGCCATGTTCCTGATGATCGGCCTCATGCTCCCGTTCTTCTTTCTGGCTATGTATGAACGAGACGGTCTGCCGCTGGAAAAAGTGCTGAAAAACATCATCCGCACCCGGTTCCTCTATCCCCGTGTGCGGCCTTACAAAACCGAAAACTTCTATGCGCTGCTTAGCGCCAGAAAGGAGGCGCAGCCGATTGCGAAACAGCAGAAGGGCCGGAAAGCCCGCAGGCAGAAAGCCTGAAAAGCAGGGCCTTACCGGCCTGTTCACGAAAGGAAAGAACATTCCCACCACCGCCCAGCAGACCCTCCCTTACCGGGAAATGTACCGGGACGGGGTGTGCCGGGTAGCGGACCGCTATTACACCAAAACCATTGAATACGAGGACATCAACTACCAGCTCGCACAGTCCGAAGATCAGGCAGCCATCTTTGACGGGTGGAGCGCCTGCCTCAACTACTTTGACAGCAGCCTTCCGTTCCAGCTTTCCTTCCTCAACCACCGGAGCCGCCCGGGCAGCCGGTACAGCGTGAACATCCCCATGCAGGACGATGATTACAACAGCGTCCGGTGTGAGTATGTGGAAATGCTGGAAAACCAGATCGCCAAAAGCAACAACGGCATTGTCCGCACAAAGCTCCTGACCTTCGGCGTGAACGTGGACGACCTTCCCACCGCCAGGGCAAGGCTGGAACGTGTAGAGGCGGACATTTGCGGGAACTTCAAAAAGCTGGGCGTCAAGTGCCGCTCCCTTTCAGGGCTGGAACGGCTGGAGCTTCTTCACGGGCAGCTCCACCCCGGCAGCGGCTCCCCCTTCCGGTTTTCATGGGATATGATCCCCAAAACCGGGCTTTCCACCAAAGACTTTATCGCCCCGGACAGCTTCGACTTCCGTTTCAGCCGTCTGTTCCGGGTGGGGACGACTTGGGGCGCTGCCTCCTACTTGCAGATTTTGGCCTCGGAGCTCTCGGACAAGCTGCTGGCGGAGCTTTTGGAAATGGATGCGGAAATGACCATCACTCTCCATATCCAAACCGTCGATCAGGCCGCCGCCGTAAAATCTATCAAGGCCAAAGTCTCCGACATTGACAAGATGAAGGTGGAGGAACAAAAGAAGGCAGCCCGGTCAGGGTACGACATGGACATACTTCCGCCCGACCTTGTAACGTACAGCAACGACGCAAAGACCCTTCTGGAAGATTTACAGAGCCGGAATGAAAGAATGTTCCTGCTGACCTTCCTTGTGGTAAACATGGCCCCGACCCGCCGGGAGCTGGACAATGACCTGTTCACGGTGTCGGGTATCGTCCAGAAATACAACTGCACCTTGAAGCGGCTGGACTTCCAGCAGGAGGACGGTTTTCTTTCCAGCCTTCCGCTGGGCCATAACGGCATTGAGATCAAGCGCGGCATGACGACCAGCTCCACGGCCATTTTCGTTCCCTTTATGACGCAGGAGCTCCGCATGGATGGCGAAGCCGTCTATTACGGGCTCAACGCACTTTCCCATAACGTCATCATGGCAAACCGGAAAAAGCTCAAAAACCCCAACGGCCTGTTCCTCGGCGTGCCGGGCTCCGGCAAATCCTTTGCCGCAAAGCGGGAGCTTGTGAACGTGTTCCTTGCCACCCGTGACCGGATCATTGTGGTGGACCCGATGGGCGAATACTCGCCCCTTATCAAGCGGCTGGGCGGTCAGGTCATCGAGATCGCCCCGGACAGCCCCCACCACATCAATCCGATGGACATTGACCTGAGCTTTGACGAGGAAAACCCGATGGCGCTGAAAGCCGACTTTATCCTGTCACTGATGGAGCTGATCGTTGGCGGCAAGGATGGCTTGCAGCCGGTGGAGCGGACCGTCATTGACCGCTGTGTACGCCAGATGTACCGGGAACACTTGCAGGACCCGGAAACAAGCAAAATGCCGACCCTCCAAACCCTGTATGACCTGCTCTGTTCCCAGCCGGAGGGCGAGGCGGTACGGCTGGCAACTGCCCTTGAAATCTATGTGTCGGGTTCCCTTAACGTGTTCAACCATGAAACCAATGTGGACCTGAACCGCCGTCTGGTATGCCTTGACTTAAAAAAGCTGGGGGCCGGGCTTCGGACGATTGCCATGCTCATTATGCAGGACTTGGTAAACTCGCAGGTGTCCATGAATTTCCTCCGCGGTATCGCCACATGGTGTTACTTCGACGAATTTCATGTGCTGCTCCGTGACCGTCTGACGGCAAGCTATTGTGTGGCGATCTGGAAAATGCTGCGAAAAAAAGGGTGCGTTCCGAGTGCTTTAACGCAGAACGTAAAGGATTTTCTGGCAAGCCCGGAGATTGAGAACATCTTTGAAAACTCGGACTTCCTTGTGCTGCTCTCGCAGGCACAGGGGGACCGGCAGATTTTAGCCAAACAGCTTGGGATCAGCCCCCACCAGCTTTCCTATGTGACCCATACCAATTCCGGCGAAGGGCTGCTGTTCTTCGGGAATACCACCATCCCGTTTGTTGACCGCTTCCCGCAGAATACCGAGCTGTACGCCATTATGACCACCCGCCCGGAGGACAAAAAACAGGAAATGAACCGGGCATAACACACTTCGGGCCATGATGGCCCGAGGTTTGGAAAGGAGGGATACATCATCGGAAAGAAACCGGACAAACGGAATTTTCAAAGGCCGGGGCCGACGGAGGATACCGGGGGCAATCGCCCCGGACCGGCTGAACGGGAAGGGCCTTCCCCCGCACCATCCCGACGCCTGCGGTTTGAGGACGAGGATACCGGGCAGGACAGTCCTTCGGGCCATGATGGCCCGAAGTCCAAAAGCGGCAAGTTTCAAGAGGACAGCCGCAAAAGCCGTCCCTCTGACCGCATGAGGCAGGAGGATGAAGCGGGCGGGCCGCAGGATACCGGCAAGGCACAGGAGCCGGAGGGCTCCGCCGAGAAGGCCGGGAGCAAAAAGGATAAGTACCAGAAAGCACAGGCAAAAGCGGAACACGCCGGGGAAAAGCTGGGAAAGGCCCGGGAGAAACTGGACAAGACCGAGGCAAAACGGGCAGCGAAGAAGCCGCCGGGGCTTGCAAAAAAAGCTGTCCGGGGAGCCCGTACAGAAGCATGGTTCTATGTCCACAACAAGATCCACGAAGTTGAGCATGAAAATGTGGGTGTGGAAGGAGCCCATAAGTCGGAACTTGTGGCCGAGGCCGGAGCCCGGAAACTGACCCGGTATGCCAAACGGAGATACCGGGAGCACCCGGCCCGGAAGGTGGCAAAGTGGGAACGGAAGGACATAAAAGCCCGGGCCAATGTGGATTTTCAGAAGATGGCCTCCGAGCACCCGGAGCTTGCCAGCAATCCGCTTTCCCGTGTGCAGCAGAAATGGAAACTGAAACGCCGGTATTCCAAAGAAGCAAAGGCGGCTGCAAAACAGGGCGCAAAGGCCGCAAAGAAAACCGCTGCCGCTTCGGGAACTGCGACCCGTCGGGCGGCGCAGTTTGTGACCCGTCATCCCGTGGCGGTGCTGGTCCTGCTCCTGCTGTTGCTGCTCTGTTTTCTTGTGTCGGCGGTAAGTTCCATCTTCCCCACGCTTGGCAGCGGCCTTGCCAATGCGTTATCCGGCACCTCCTACGCCTCGGAGGATACGGACCTGCTGGGCGTGGACGAGGACTACACGGCGCTGGAAAACGAGCTGGCGCAGACGGTAGCGAACATCGAAAGCACCCATCCCGGCTATGACGAGTACCGCTATTCCGTGGACGAGATCGGCCATAACCCCTATGAGCTGGCGTCCTATCTCTCGGCAAAGTACCATGTGTATTTCCGGGAACAGGTGCAGGACGAACTGCGGGAAATCTTCGAGGCACAGTATGAGCTGACCTTGACGGAGGAAGTCGAGATACGCTACCGCACCGAAACCAGCACCGACCCGGAGACCGGGGAAACCACCACCGAGGAAGTCCCCTATGAGTATTACATTCTCAATGTGACCCTCACAAACAAAACGCTGCCCGCCGTGATCCTGCCGAGGCTTAACGAACAGCAGCGGGAAATCTACACCGTTATGCAGCAGCTCAAGGGCAACAAACCCTATCTGTGGGAAGGGATTTACAACGGCGGCGAAGATACCGGCCCCAGCTATGAGATACCCGGCGAGGCGCTGGATGACCCGGCTTTTGCGGCGCTCATGGAAGAAGCCACAAAGTACATCGGCTGGCCCTATGTGTGGGGCGGCTCCAGCCCGTCCACCTCCTTTGACTGTTCGGGCTTTGTCTGCTGGGTGTACACGGCCAGCGGCGTCCACAACCTGCCCCGTACCACGGCGCAGGGCATTTACAACCAGTGTGCTATCATTTCTCCCTCCGAGGCAAAGCCCGGCGACATTATCTTTTTCACGGGAACCTATGACAGCCCCGGCCCTGTGTCCCATGTGGGGATTTATGTGGGCGACGGGATGATGCTTCATTGTGGTTCGCCCATCCAATACGCAAACATCAATTCAAGCTACTGGCAGACACATTTCTATGCCTTCGGGCGTTTGTGAGCCAGAGGAAAGGAGTCCTTGCATGAACAAGATCGACAAGCTCGATAAGGAACTGGAAAAAGCCCGGGAGAAGGCTGCCGAGTGGCAGGCCAAAATCCGGGAGCTGGAAAAGCAGAAACAGGAGGAAGAAAACAGCCAGATCGTGCAGGCGGTGCGCTCCCTCAAACTGACGCCCGCCCAGCTTATGGCTTTTTTGAATGACCCCAAAAACAGCCTTACCGCTTCGGGTCATACTGACCCGAAGCCGGAGGCACCCGAAAAGGAGGACACAGCCCATGAAGAAAATTAAATACCGCAGGCTGGCGGCGATGGCTGCCAGCCTTTTGTGTTGCCTGATCTTTACAGTCCCGGCTTATGCACAGAGCAGCGAGCCGCAGCCGGAGACAGCTCCCTCCCCGGCAGAAACCGAAGCAGAGCCGGAAACCCAGAACCCCTTTACCCCGGACGGGACGGGAACCGTGGTGGACAACGCCACCGACGAGGATGGAAAGGAGTTCTACACCATCACCACAGCAGACGAGAGCGTGTTTTATCTGGTGATCGACAAACAGAAAACCAGCGAGAACGTCTATTTCCTCAATACCGTTACCACAGACGACCTTCTGCCTCTTGCCGAACAGGGTAAGGAACCGCCCAAAGAAGTGACCCCGGAGCCAGAGCCAAAGCCCACCGAACCGGTGGAGGAAGTACCGGAACCCGAGCCGGAGAAAAAGGACAGCCCCCTTCTCTCTCTGCTCCTGATCGGTGCGGTGGTGCTGGCCGGCGGTGGGATTGGTTACTATTTCAAGATTTACAAGCCGAAGCATGAGGCCCCGGATTTGGAAGATGATTACTGCGAATATGAGGACGGGGAGCTGGAGGAGATCGCAGAGGAACCCGAGGACGAAGATACCCCGCCGTGGGAGGAAGATACGGAGGAATGAGAATGAATTTTACAAGCAGCCCTTTTGAACGAATGATGAAGGAAGTACCGCACCCCGGCTGGGACAATGACGACCCTTGTAAGGGATGCCGTTACTACAAGGAGTGCAAAGGAAAGAAAAAACAGTGCCGGAAGAAGTTCCGGGCGCTGATCGTGGAGCCCCGCCCTTCGGGCCATCGTGGCCCGAAGTCTTAAATGGACGCCCGGGAGCTGACCCGTGACGAGAAGAAGAAAATCCGCACTCTGGTCACGGGGATGTGCGCCAACTATGACCGGGAAAGCGGCCTGTGCCTTCCTCTTGACTGTGCCTGCTATATGCTGCACAAGTGCTGGACAGGGGCGTACTGCCGTTACTTCCGTGAGGCTGTCCTGCCCCTTAACCTGGAGCTTCAAGCGTCGCTGACAACGGAAGGCATCTCCCCGGAGCTGCGGGCCTGTGCGGTCTGCGGAAAGGCATTTTTGCCCGAGGGGCGTCAAGCCTACTGCTCCGACGCCTGCAAGGCCGAAGGGAACCGCCGGAAAAGCCGGGAACGCATGAGGAAAATGCGGGAGAAAAGGCCGGGCGGCTGTTACTATTTGCCGCCTCCAAAGGCTTGACATTCCGGGCTTTTTTGAGGGTGTTTCCGGGGTGGGAATATCTTATTACATTCCTCCCCGGTCTGCCCTCTTATTTCGTAACATCCAGCACTTCGGGTCATGTTGGCCCGAGGCACAGAAAGGAGGGATCTCTTGGAGACAGTACAAGGATATGTGATTTTGAAAGCTGCCACCTTTGAAACCGGACACGGCTTTGCGCTGGGGCATAATCCGGGAGCGCCGAGCCCCTTTGTGACCTGGCAGTTTACCGAGGGGGAAAACGGCCATCGGGATTACTACTGGGGCCGCTATGGAACCAGTCAGGCGTGGGCGCAGCGGGACTTTGACCGCCGGATGGACGACTATCAGCAGCTTTACCATGCGGCGGTCAAGCATACCGAGCTGGGACCGGAGGGCGTTTACCGCTATTATTCCACCCAGCGCCCCGTGGACATAGGAACTTACCCGAAGCCGCCGGATAACCAGCCTCTTTCCATCGTCAACTACGATGACGACAGGCGGCGTCCTGTGGCGGATGGCAGGCTGATGGCATGGGGCGAACTGACCTACGCAAAGCCGCTGACCGAAAAGCAGATGGAGGATTATGAGCTGAAACCAGCACCGGGCAATCCTGACCGGGTGCGCCCATCCATTACTGCCCGGCTCAAAGATGAAACCAGAGGGCAGGAACCCCCGAAGGAACCCGGCCAGAAGCGAAACCATAAAAACCATGAGGAACGATAAAGGAGGATCGCCATGCACGAAAAAGACAACTATCTGAAAACCGCCGAGCTCTCCACAGAGCAGAACTGCAACATGATCGACGGCGTACCCAACAACACGCCCATCCCACCCACGCCCCCGGAGCTGGACGCAAAACCGCTTGATAAGGTAAAGGAACCCAAAGAGCGCCGGAAAGGCCGGGAGCTGGAACGCTGATGGAGAACCGCAAGCGGAATGTCCATCTGCACGTCATGGTAACGCCGGACGAGCTGGCAGCCATCCATGAGCGGATGGCCGAGGTGGGCATTTCCAACGCCGGGGCTTATGTACGGAAAATGGCTCTGAATGGGTATATCCTGCACATCGACCTTGCGCCCGTAAAAGAGCTGATCTCTCTGCAACGGCGCTGTTCTAACAATCTCAATCAGGTTGCCATACACGCACATACCTATGGCGTGTACCCGGAGGAAATCGACGGATTGAAGCGGGACTATGAAAAGCTGTGGGGCGAGGTGTCAAAGGTGCTGCGGGAGCTTTCCGAGCTGGTGGCAAAGTAAGACGAGGGCGGCAGGCTTCCGTTGCGGGGCTTGCCGCCCTGCTCTTTTTTTACCACTTCGGGCCAGTATGACCCAAAAGTTTGGGACAGGATTTACTAATCTTTCGCAACATTTATGTCCCTGGGCAGGCATGATAAAATAGAGGTAGGAAGGATAGATAAAGGAGGTTTTGAAGATGAAGATACTGCTGAAAATATTGGTTGCTCCCTTTGCTTTAGCGTTGTCCCTTCTGGCGGCTCTGCTGGTGTTCCTATTTGATATTTGTGCCGTCCTGCTGACGATTGCCTCTGTGATCCTGGCGGTGCTGGGTGTCGCTCCTTTTTTCACGCCGACGCCCATAGGCGGGATTGTATTTCTCTCGCCTTTCTCCTTTCGCCGTATGGGCTGCAAGCGGCGGCTGACTCCCTTCTTTGGACGCTGGACGGAGGCAAATCCGCTCTGTACCGGTTTCTGGCAAGTTAAGCAGCCTCGGGCCATACTGGCCCGAAGTCGGGGCGGTCTGGACGGGCCGCCCTTTTTCATAGAAGGGAGGGATGATTTCTGGCTACCACAACTTTGTTGCAGCGCCATGCAGGCGAAGGCGAAACGATTGCCGAGGCTATCCGGGATTGTCTGGACTATGGCAAAAACCCGGAGAAAACAGAAAGCGGAAAGTATATCTCCACTTATGAGTGCGACCCCGCCACCGTGGCGGACGAGTTTCTTTTGGCGAAAGCCAGCTATGCCGCCATGACAGGCCGGGGACAGAAAAAGGCCAATGATGTGCTGTGCTATCAGATACGACAGTCCTTCTATCCGGGGGAGATCACACCGAAGGAGGCGAACCGTATCGGCTATGAGCTGGCTATGCGCTGGACAAAGGGGCGGCACGCTTTTATCGTTACCACGCACACAGACCGCCAACACATCCATTGTCACATTTATTATAACTCCACCACCCTTGACTGCACCCGGAAATTCCGAAACTTTTGGGGCTCCAGCTTCGCCCTTCGGCGGCTCTCTGACAAGCTGTGCCTTGAAAACGGGCTGTCCATCGTGGAGAACCCGAAGCCCCGGAGCAAGGGCAAGTATCGGAACTATGGGGAGTGGCAGAAAGACCGGAAAGGGCCGCTTTCCTATCAGGACCGACTGCGCCTTGCCATTGATACTGCGTTGGCGGAACGCCCCGCTGATCTGGACGAATTTCTCAATTTGATGAAGCGGGCCGGGTATGAGGTCAAGACGGTTCGGGGCGGCGGTATCAGCTTCCGGCTGACCGGGCAGGGACAGGAACGCTTCACCCGTCTGCGTGCCTCCACGCTGGGGGACGGCTACGACTTGCAAGATGTTCTGTCCGCCATTGAGGGCAAAGAAAAACGCCCCGGGCGCTCGGAGCGGAAAATCAGTCTGGCGGTGGATATTCAAGCAAAGCTGGCTGCCGGTAAGGGGCCGGGATATGAACGCTGGGCGAAGGTATTTAACATTAAGCAGATGGCCGCCGCTCTTGCCTATATACAGGACAATGGCCTGACCGATTATGAGCAGTTGGCACAGAAAGCCACCGAGGCAGCAGGCCGTTTTCATGCCATTTCCGAGCAGATCAAGCAGACGGAACAGGCCATGAAAACCAATGCCGGGCTAAAGGCCGCAACGGTTCAGTATGCCAAAACCCGTCCAGTCTTTGAGCAGTATAAGGCGACGAAGTACAGCCGGAAATTCCTTGCGGAGCATGAGGCCGACCTTGAACTGTACCGGGCTGCACAAGCGGAAATGCGCTCTCTGCTGGGCGGGGCGAAGCTCCCTAAAATGGATGTGCTGAAGGAGGAAGGCCGCAAGCTCACAGCAAAGAAAAAACAGCTCTATGGAGAATACCAGAAGGCACGACGGGATATGCAGGAGATCGTCACGATCAAGGCGAACATTGACACTCTGATGGGCTACACCGAGCCGGGAAGAAAGCAGGAAAAGGAGCGTTAAGGTTATGAAAATAAGGAGCAAAGCGACGCTGACACTTCGGGCCATGTTGGCCCGAAGATACGGGTTTGGGGCGAGCCCCAACAAGCCGCCTTTGTGCCACTTGTGGCCACAGAGGCATTGCTTGCCACTTAGCGGCAGCCCCTAAAATGGCGCAAAAAAACAGAGGCCCTTATTCTGGAACCTCCGTTTCTCTGGCTTTCTTAATACCCTCGGCTGTGGCTTCTATCACGACAAGCTCTTTTTCATTCATGGAGTTTAGCAGCACATCAATGTGTTTTCTGCAAGAGCTTGACCTTGCCCCTCCGTCCGCATGAATAAACTGGTCAACTGAAACGTCAAACATAGTAATGAGTTTAACAAAAAGGTCGAAACTGGGATACTGACCTTTGTTCTCAATATTCATAATGGTACGGGAGTCACGGTCTACTAATTCCGCAACATAGGCTTGTGTCCAGCCCTTTTCTTCTCTGGCTCGTTTGAGAGCCGCTCCGAGGCCGTGAAAGTCAAACCTTCTTTCATCTTGGTTCATTCTCATATCACCCTATATCATTCTACATTTCGGGTTGAATTATGAGAATGTAATGAGATTTTACATTAAGTAGTATTTTATTTCGCATCCGTGTAGGCTCTAACTTGTATTATTCGAGGTAGAGAACTATAATATATCCTGTGGAGGTGCGAAATGGACTATATGACATTGAAAGAGGCTGCCGAAAAGTGGGGCGTGACACCTCGTAGGGTAAATTATTATTGTGCCGGAGGGCGTATCCTCGGCGCTGTGAAAATGGCCGGTGTTTGGCTGCTCCCTAAAACTGCGGAGAAGCCTATGGATGCTCGTACAAAAGACTTTCGGAAAATAGATAAATAATTGAAAAAGGATTGCTATATTTGCTGTTAGGAGGTGAGCATAATGAATGCAAAGATACTGATTGCTGACGATGAAAGCGATATTGTTTCTATGCTCGGCAGCTTTTTTGAAAGCAAGGGCTTTCGTGTCTTGCCTGCTTCCAATGGTGCAGAAGCACTAAAGCAAGTGGAAAAACAACCGGATATTATTTTGCTTGACATCAATATGCCCGGAACGGACGGGTTAGAGGTTTGCAAGCGTATCCGCCATCACATATCCTGCCCAATCCTTTTTCTGACTGCCCGAATCGAAGATACAGATAAGGTAAACGGCTTTGCTGTTGGCGGCGACGATTACATTGTGAAGCCCTTTTCACTTATGGAACTTGAAGCGCGGGTGTGCGCTCATCTGCGCCGGGAAGCGCGACACAACTTTGAAGCGCAAGTCAAGTTTTCCGGTGATTTGACGATTGACTATTCGGAACGTTGCTTGTTCTTTGGCGATAAGCGTGTCGGTCTTGCAAAAAAGGAATTTGATATTGTGGAACTGCTTTCTCAAAATCCGGGACAGGTCTTTGATAAAGAACGGATTTATGAGCGTATTTGGGGTTATGACAGCGAGGGCGACAGCAGCGTTGTGGCAGAGCATATCCGCAG
>OJOQ01000568.1_pt1 | contig 11875 bp, 8 predicted proteins | sample 1598241 | NCBI WGS metagenome assembly OJOQ01 (sample SAMN03922466, study PRJEB24848) | human gut metagenome | isolation source: stool sample | host: Homo sapiens | place: Germany | collected 2010-11
GGGGTTTCTCTTTTTTTGCAAAGCTCATATTTGTTGATTACGGGAATGCTCCTTTAATCAATCTTCCAATATCAGAGCAGGCAAAGTCTGCTCCAGCCACGCCAGGGGCTCCTGCTTTGACGTACCCATTCTGTACGTCAGCTGCTGCTCCTGACCATTTTTCAATGTCATCGTCTTAGGATGCTGCATCAGCAGCTTCAGAACTGCCTCCGGGTTTACCTGTGCCTTCTCACCGAAGGTCAGACGAATAATTCCCTGACGCACATTTATGCCACGTATTTTCAGCACTCGGCACAAGCCCTTAAGCGCTGCCAAACGCCAGAGCATTTCCACCTCCGGCGGCGGATTGCCGAAGCGGTCGATAATTTCGTCCAGAAAATCCTCACGCTGTGAATATTCCAACTCGCTGAAGCGACGATACAGCTCCATTTTATAACGCGGATCCGGAATATAGCTGTCCGGAATATAGGCCTCTGCCTGAATTTCCAGAACCGGCTCCGGCTCAGGCTCGGCCTCCTTGCCATTTTTCAGGCGCTCAATAGTTTTTTCCAGCATCTCGCAATAAGCGGCAAAGCCTATACCGGTAATATGTCCGTGCTGCTGCGGTCCCAGCAGATTGCCGGCACCGCGGATTTCCAAGTCACGCATAGCAATCTTAAAGCCTGCGCCCAGCTCCGTAAAATCACGGATAGCCTGCAGACGCTTTTCGGCAATTTCACTCAGCGCCTTATTAGGCTGATACACAAAGTAAGCATAAGCAAGACGCGAGCTGCGTCCTACACGGCCACGCATCTGGTAGAGCTGCGAAAGGCCGAAGTTGTCGGCACCGTCGATAATAATCGTATTCGCCAAAGGTACGTCCAGACCGTTTTCCACAATCGTCGTACACAAAAGCACGTCGCAGCCGCCCTCATAGAAGGTAATCATGGCATCCTCTAATGCGTCCTCATTCATCTGCCCGTGGGCAATTTTGATGCTGATGCCCGGTACCAGACGGCGCAGCTTGGCAGCCAAAGGCTCCAAAGCACTCACGCGGTTGCTGATATAGTAAATTCTGCCGCCGCGGCGCAGCTCACGCTCCAGCGCCTCCTTAATCATGCCGTCGTTATATTCGCTGACATAGGTTTCAACAGGCAAGCGGTCCTCCGGCGGTGATTCGATAACGCTCATATCACGGCCGTTGACCAGCGCCATATGCAAAGTACGAGGAATAGGTGTCGCCGAAAGCGATAAAACATCTATGCCGAGATGCCATTTCTTGATTTTTTCCTTTTGGGCAACACCGAAGCGCTGCTCTTCATCGATAATCAGCAGGCCGAGGCTGGTAAAATTCACATCCGGCTGCAGCAGACGGTGCGTACCGATAAGAATATCAACCTTACCGTCGGCAACCTCCTGCAGAACAGTGCGCTGCTCCTTCGGCGTACAAAAGCGGTTCAGCAAGCGAACCTCTACGCCGAAATTGCGCACGCGCTCCTTGAAGGTAATATAATGCTGCTGTGCCAGCACTGTTGTAGGCGCCAGCACCGCCACCTGCTTGCCATCAAGCACAGCCTTAAAGGCAGCACGCAAAGCCACCTCGGTTTTGCCGTAGCCTACATCACCGCAGAGCAGACGTTCCATCGGCTGCGGCTTTTCCATATCAGCCTTGATTTCGGCAATCGCCTTCAGCTGGTCCGGTGTTTCCTCGTAAGGAAAAGCTGCTTCAAAGTCCTTTTGCAGCTGACAGTCCGGCGAAAAAGCATGGCCCGGCATAATCTGCCGCTGTGCATACAGACGCAGCAGCTCCTCCGCCAGCTCCGTAATCGCCTTAGCAGCCTTGGCCGTAGTGCGTTTCCAGTCATTGCCGCCCATTTTCGACAAGCGCGGCACACTGCCCTCGCTGCCGACATATTTATGCAGCATACCGACCTGCTCAACAGGAACATAGAGCTTATCGTCACCGGCATAGGCCAAAAGCAAATAATCACGGTGGATGCCGTCAACCTCGACGTTTTCTACGCCTATATAACGGCCGATACCATGAACCTTATGAACAACGTAATCTCCGGCCTTAATATCCGAAAAATACTGTAGCTGTTGGCCCTGATTTTTAGTATGCAAGCGTTTGCGCTTCTGCATGCCGAAAATATCATTTTCTGTCAGCAGCAGCCATTCTTCATCCCAGAAGCGAAAGCCGTGATCCAAATCGCCGTAGGTTACATTGATGACTCCCGCCTCAAAGCTCTTTTGGGCAAAATGTCCCTTTAAGCCGTAGTTGCGCAGATTATCCGCAAAGCCACGGGCCTTAATGCTGCCGGAAAGCATAATCAGCGGCGTAATTCCCTCCGCCAGCCAGTTCTGCAAATCCTCCATCAGCAAATTAGTATTCTTATTATACGGCGCAACCGCGCGCACCGGTATATTCAGCGAAGGCAGCTGCTGCAGATAGCTGTGTCCCAACGCCGATACCAGCACAGCACCGTTAGCGGCAAGCTGCTCTATAAGCTCCTGCTTGCCGAAAAGCTCGGAAGCATGCTCCTTGTTTTCCTTGTCCAGCTTTTCCAGCATACTGAAAACATGCACCGGCTCATCAACAACTACCATAGTATCCGCAGCGCAATATTCAAAGATATCGGCATCATAGCTGAAGCTTTCATCCACCTTCAGCGGAGCAATTTTGATACTGGTGAGAGTCTGCAGACTGCGCTGGGTGTCAACATCAAAGCTGCGCATAGCGTCAAGCTCGTTGTCGAACCATTCGATGCGTACCGCCGCACTGCTGTTGATCGGGTACACGTCCAGAATATCACCGCGCAGGCAGAACTGTCCCAAAGCATCAACCTGCTCCGTACGCTCATAGCCCAAATCAAGCAACGCGGCAGCTATATTACGCTGTTCGTGCTCCTCGCCGACAGCGAGCTGCAGCGCCTTGCCGGACATACCGCTCGGACGCAGCTGCTTTTGCTGCAGCGCCTCTGCTGTAATGAAAACAATGCCACGCTCCTCACCGCTCAGAAAGCGCAGTGCAGCCGCACGTCCTGCCTGCAGCTCTAGGCTCTGCGTATCTGCCTGCACACGCGGCAAACTTACAGGATAAAGCTCCTGCATAGGTAAATCCGGGTACAGATAGTTAAGCTCGCGGCGATAGGTACGGATTTCCTCACGCGAAGCAGTAATAAAGGCCATACTGCCCTTGCCGCCCAGCAGCTTATCTGCGGCAGCAAAAAAGACCGGCTTGCTGCTTCCAGCCAACCCGGTTAAAATACAGGCCTGTTTTTTCTTTTGATATTCGGCTGCCTGCCGCACTTCCTTGACAGCGGCAACCTTATTGACTAATAAATTTTCCATAGGCTATACAAATTGATAAATAGGGCTGTTACAAACGTAACAGCCCTATAATCTGTTTTAAAATCAGAGCTTAACAGCAAGTACTTTGCGGTCCAGGCTGTGAATAGCATCAACGAAACGTACAGTGCCGGTTTTGTAACGGGCAGAAATAGTATGAGTACGTACGCCGTCGCCGAAGTAACGCAGACCGTTCAGCATGTTGCAGTTGGTAATAGCGGTAGCAGTAAACATGCAGTCATCGCCTTTTACCAGATCATCCAGAGTCAGCACCTTGTTAACATCAGCAATACCCATCTTCAGGCAACGTTGAGCCTGTGCTTCGTCTTCGGGAACCAGACGAGCTTGCATATCGCCGCCCAGGCATTTAACAGCAGCAGCACCCAGAACACCTTCCGGAGCGCCACCCTTACCAACGTACATATGCACGCCGCTGCCTTCAATGCAGCATTCAACAATCGGGTTAACATCGCCGTCGGTAATCAGGGAGATACGTGCGCCTGCTTTACGGATTTCGTCCATCAGGCCGTAATGACGTTCGCGGTCCAGCAGAACTACGTTCAGGTCGCTTACTTTACGGTCCATTGCTTTAGCAACACGTGCCAGGTTTTCGCTAATAGGAGCATTGATATCGATGCAGCCTTTAGCACGGGGGCCGACAGCGATTTTATCCATGTACATATCAGGAGCATGCAGCAAGCAGCCACGCGGAGCGATAGCAATAACTGCGATAGCGCCGTTTTGGCCTTTAGCAACCAGGTTGGTACCCTCAATCGGGTCAACAGCGATATCAACCTCAGGGCCGCCGGCACCTACTTCTTCGCCGATATACAGCATCGGTGCTTCATCCATTTCGCCTTCGCCAATAACAACGGTACCTTTAATGTTTACGGTATCAAAGGCTGCGCGCATAGCGTCAACAGCCAGACCGTCAGCACCGTTCTTGTCGCCTCTGCCTACAAGATGACCGCAGGCAATAGCTGCAGCCTCGGTTACACGTACAAATTCCAAAGAAAGCTCTCTGTTCATTCTTCACAACACTCCTTAATATAAATTCAATATAGTAATAGCACTGCTTGCACAGCACAAAGAATTAACTACATGTCCAATCTTTATTATGCCACGTTTATTCTGATTAATCAATCTAAATTTTATTTACAGCAACAGCATCAGGCAAACCTGCCACGGTAAAACAAAAACAATATACAGCAAAAACAGGCTGAACACTACGGTTACACCTGCACGGAAGGCATCTACAAGGTACACTGCCTCCAATGACCGCACCAGAAGATACAGCATCCACAGACAGCCTATAAGAAACAGCACACCTAAAAGCGGCAAGCCGTTAAGCCCCATCCTGCCCGCAAGCAAGGCCCCCGGTGTGAGCAGCAGAAACGGCAGCGTCGTATACCCCAAAAGGCAGATGAGCCCGACAGGGTCGCCTGCCAGCGCACCGAAGGTTTCCATAATACCGTGCAGCAAAAAGCCGTAAAGCGTTAAAGCTGTTCCCGCAATCAGCACCGTAGCAATAATAATGCCGAAGCGCACCTCCAACGGCGAATCCAGCAGCCAGCAATTTGTTGCTACGCCAAAAAAGCTGAAGCTGAGAGTGAAATAAAAAGCACTGCGCCAAAGAGAAGGCTGCTTGGCAATCGCAGCCATGCCTGCACCGGGCTCAAAAAGTACCTCAAAGGTTTTGCGCCTCATAGCTCATCACCTCGTCATACCGCCTGCCGGCGCCCCGCTCTGCTGCAGACTGCCTGTCAGCTGGTTTACAAGCTCTGTTTTAATCAGCTCCGCAATATGAGCGCTGAGCAGAAACTCCCACGGCTGCTGTTTTTCCTTAGCCTTCACCGGCGGCAGTCCGTCGGCACCCGGCTTAATCTTGCCCAATTCACCTGCTGCGGCAAGCGCATCGTAATAATCACCGATTTCATCTACCAAGCCCAGGTTCTTAGCCTGCAGACCGGTATAAACACGGCCGTCAGCCAAAGTTTTTACCTTGCTTTCTTCCATCTTGCGTCCTACGGCAACAGTTGTCACGAACTGCTCGTAGATTTCGTTGACGATGTTCTGCAAAATAGCCTGCTCTTCAGGTGTCATCGGTCTGTCGCTGCTCATAATATCCTTATAGGGACCGCTTTTAATCTTATTGCTGGTGATGCCTATTTTCTTGAACAGCTCCTCCGTATTCATGTACGGCATATACACACCGATACTGCCGGTAAGCGTTGTAGCGTTGGCATAAACCTTGTCACTGGCGCAGGCTGCAATCCAATAGGCAGCGCTGGCACCGGTATTGCCCATAGTCGCAACAATCGGCTTTTTGGTTTTCTCCTTAAAGCGCTTCAGTTCACGTCCGACCTCTTCCGCAGCCGTTGCACTGCCGCCGCCGCTGTCGATACGCAGGACTAATGCCTTGACACTGTCATCAGCCGCTGCCTCACGAATCTGCTTCATAATGCTGCCGCTTGTTACACCGCTGGTCTGGCTGAAAATATTCTCCTTGCTGTCCGCACCGCTGATAATCGTACCGGAAATATTGATTACGGCCACACGATCAGGTACAGTGACAGTTTTCTCGGCATTGTTATTCCCCTTGAGCAACGAAACGACAAAGCTCAGCACAGCCAGAATCAATACTGCACTGATAAAAATTTTCTTAAGCATTCAATCACTCTCCTCTCTAATTTTTAGTATAACATAAGCAAAAACTCCCCTCAGGCGTATGCCTTACGGCAATTGCGCCTAAGGTGCCTAAGAGGAGTATTCTTATTTTCCGAAAGCAACGTCGGCTTAAGCTCAGCGCTTTCAGGATAACCTTATTGGTGATGTTTTACCGCCGCACCTACAAACTCTCTGAATAACGGATGCGGATTTGTCGGACGGGATTTAAATTCAGGATGGAATTGCGCACCGAGGAACCACGGATGCTCGCTCTCAGGCAATTCAACAATCTCTACCAGACGGCCATTAGGCAGTGTGCCGCCAAGAACTAATCCCTTGCCCACAATTTCCTCACGGAAAGCATTGTTGAACTCATAACGATGACGATGACGTTCGTAAATCAGCTCTGCATTGTAAGCCTTGCTGGTCAGCGTATCGGGATAAACCTTACACGGATACAGTCCCAGACGCATCGTACCGCCCAAATCCTCAACATCAAGCTGTTCCGGCATCAGGTCGATAACAGGATGTGTGCTGTTCGGATTGAACTCTGAGCTGTTGGCATCAGCCATACCGCAGACGTGACGGGCAAATTCAATTACTGCGCACTGCATGCCCAGGCAGATACCGAAGAACGGAATCTTGTGCTCACGTGCATATTGAATAGCCTTAATCTTGCCCTCAATACCGCGGTTACCGAAGCCGCCCGGCACCAGAATGCCGTCAACACCGGCCATCACCTTAGCCATATCAGTATCATCTGCTTCGATTTCTTCTGCATTTACCCAATGGATATCAAGCTCGGCTTCATTGGCAACTGCTGCATGACGCAAGGATTCGGTAATGGAAATATAAGCATCCTGCAAAGCAACGTATTTGCCGACTACCGCGATAGTTACCTTCTTGTCATATTTTTTCAGGATGCGGGCCACCATATCATGCCAGCCCTGCATATCCTTCGGCTTGTCCTCCATTTCCAGCTTGCGCAGGACAATGGTATCAAGTCCCTGCTCCTCCATGAGCATCGGTACCTCATAAATGCTTCTTGCGGTAAGGTTTTGAATAACTGCGTCGGGGTCTACGTCGCAGAACATAGCCATTTTTTCGCGCATTTCCTTAGAGATAGGCTTTTCGCTGCGGCAAACGATAATATCCGGAGAAATACCGATGCTGCGCAGCTCTTTGACGCTATGCTGAGTCGGTTTGGTTTTCAGCTCACCGGCTGCGGAAATATACGGTACCAGCGTAACATGAATATAAAGCACATCGTTCTTGCCGACATCCTTTTTTACCTGACGGATGGCTTCCAAAAACGGCAGGCTTTCAATATCACCTACAGTACCGCCGATTTCCGTAATAACGAAGTCGGCATTATCCTGTTGGCCTACGCGGAAAACGCGCTCTTTGATTTCATTTGTGATATGAGGAATAACCTGTACGGTACCGCCAAGATAATCGCCACGGCGTTCTTTATTTATTACACTCTGGTAAATCTTGCCTGTGGTCATATTGGAGTTTTTGGACAGGTTGATATCAATAAAGCGTTCGTAATGTCCCAAGTCAAGGTCAGTTTCCGCACCGTCGTCGGTTACAAAAACCTCGCCATGCTGATACGGGCTCATTGTGCCCGGGTCAATATTGATATACGGGTCGAACTTCTGGATAGTAACCCTATAGCCGCGGCTTTTCAGCAAACGGCCTAAAGACGCAGCAGTGATGCCCTTGCCCAAAGAAGAAACAACGCCGCCTGTCACAAAAATGTACTTTGTATTAGTAGTCATGATTTTTAACCCCCTCAGATTTCATAAAATGCTACAAAAATATTAAATTGTATCTAAACTCACTGCAGGCGGCAAAGCCCAAGGACTCTGCCACCTGCAAAAGAATTTCTTAAATTACATTCTTTCCGGAGCAGAAACGCCCAGAATACCCAAAGCATGACGGATGGTGTGACCAACTGCCTTAACCAAAGCAATGCGGGCTTGTTGTAAGTCTGTATCTACGCCCAGAATACGGCATTGGTTATAGAAGGAGTGGAACAGGGTTGCCAGCTCGTAGGTATAGGTTGCCACATGATGTACAGCGCGTTCGCGGGCTGCACGGGCAAGCAGTTCCGGATATTCGCCCAGCTTTTTAACCAGCGCCAGCTCTTCGGGAGCCTGCAGAGTATCCAGCTTCAGCTCGTCAAGAGCAATAGCTTCAATGCCTGCTTCGGCCAGCTGACGGGCAATGCTGCAGATACGCGCATGCGCATATTGGATATAATAAACCGGGTTCTCATTGGATTTTTCGGTAGCCAGAGTCATATCAAAATCCAGCTGGCTGTCTAAGGAGCGCATGCAGAAGAAGTAACGTGCCGCATCAACGCCAACCTCATCCATCAGCTCGCGCAGAGTGATGGTTTCGCCGGTACGCTTGGACAGCTTAACGATATCGCCGTTGCGGTACAGGCGTACCATTTGCAGCAGCAGCACCTCCAGCTTATCGGCATCAAAGCCCAAAGCACTTACAGCAGCCTTCACGCGGGCAATATAACCATGGTGGTCAGCCCCCCACAGGTTGATGATGCGGTCGAAGCCGCGCTCGAATTTGTTGCGGTGATATGCAATATCGGCAGCAAAGTAAGTGGATACGCCGTTGTCACGGATAACAACGCGGTCCTTGTCATCACCGTAAGCGGTGGAATTAAACCATTTTGCGCCATCCTTTTCATAAACGCAGCCTTTTTCCTCAAGGAATTTGCAAGCCTCACGGATTTTATCGGCATCATGCAGGGATTGCTCGCTGAACCATACATCAAAGGTTACGCCGAAAGCTTCCAAGTCCTCTTTCAGGCCTGCCAGCTTTTCTTTATAAGCAATCTCCAGGAATTTAGCCAGACGCTCTTTTTCCTCTAAAGCAACGAATTCCTTGCCATAGATACGGATAATACGCTGAGCGGTTTCAATGATATCATAACCATGATAGCCGTTTTCCGGGAAAGGAATACCGGTCGGCATTTCGTCCAGCTGTTTAACGGTCAGGTCGGCAGGAACGCCGCCCATTTCCTCCAGCTTCAACAGCTGCAGATAACGTGCATTGACAGAAGCTGCCAGATTGTTCATCTGATTGCCGGCGTCATTGATATAGTATTCGCTTTCAACATCATAACCTGCAGCACGCAACAGGTTAACCATAGCACTGCCGACTGCGGCACCGCGGGCATGGCCTACATGCAGCGGGCCGGTGGGGTTAGCACTTACATATTCAACCTGCACGCGGCCCAAGCCGTTAGCAGGCAGATTGCCGTAGTTTTCACCGGCAGCCAGAATGCCTGCCAGCAAATCAGCGGTCCAGTTTTGTTTCAGATAGAAATTGATGAAGCCGGGGCCGGCAATTTCCATTTTATCTACGGAAGCACAGTCCAGATTATCTACAACAGCCTGTGCAATCTGACGCGATGCACAATGCAGGCTGCGGGCAGACTGCATTGCAAAGTTAGTCGCAAAATCGCCGAATTCCTTTTGTGGCGGAACCTCCAGCATAACCTCGGGCAAAGTACCCGGTTTCAAAGTGCCATTATCGATAGCTTTTTGCGCTGCATCTTTAATGGCAGCGGCTAATAAATCCTTTATATCCAAAGCAAAATCTCTCCTTCTCTTTATTTATTGCTTATTTTGTTTCGTAAATAGGGTCATTAGTCAGTTCAACGCCCAGCTTTTTAAATACCTTGAAATCTCCCTCTGTCAGCATAACGGTGGAATGTGCCTGGCAGCCCTTCAGCTCCGGCAGCTTTTCCAGCGCCAGCTTAGCCAGACTGTCCGTTGCAGCACACATAGAAAGCGCTATCAGCACCTCATCCATATGCAGACGCGGATTGCTGCTGCCAAGGTAGCGTGTTTTCAGATTCTGAATCGGGTTGATGTAGGTCGGCGAAATCAGGTGCATTTCATCCGCAATACCGCCCAGTTCCTTAATAGCGTTCAGCAGCACGGCACTAGCAGGTCCCAGCAAATCCGTAGTTTTGCCGGTAACAATTCTGCCATCGGCAAGCTCCAGCGCAATAACAGCGCACTTGCGTTCTTCCGCAACCTGCTTGGCTACGGTAACAACGCGGCGGTCATTTACGCTGACCTTAGCCTGCTTCATCAGCAGCTCCAGGGTATAAACCTCCTGCTTGCTGGCCTCATCCAGAGCCAGACGGTTCAGGGACTGATAATAGCGGCGGATAATTTCCTGACGGGAAGCCTCACAGCAGACCTCATCATCACAAATGCAGTTGCCTGCCATATTAACACCCATATCGGTAGGCGATTTGTACGGGCAATAGCCGTAAATGCCTTCAAAAATTGCTGCCAGTACAGGATAAATTTCAACGTCACGGTTATAATTTACCGTGGTTACGCCATAGGCCTCCAAATGGAAGGGGTCAATCATATTAACATCCTGCAAATCCGCCGTAGCAGCCTCGTAAGCCATATTTACAGGATGCTTCAAAGGCAGATTCCAGATGGGGAAGGTTTCGAATTTAGCATAACCGGCCTTAATGCCGCGCTTATTTTCATGATACAGCTGTGACAGGCAGGTAGCCATCTTGCCGCTGCCGGGACCGGGAGCAGTAACAACTACCAGCGGACGTGTAGTTTCTACATAGTCGTTCTGGCCATAGCCCGCATCGCTGACAATGTGCTCCACATTATGCGGATAGCCTTCAATCGGATAATGGTAATAAACCTTGATATCCAAAGCCTCCAGCTTATTCTTGAAGCTTTCGATGGATTTCTGCCCCTTATATTGCGTAATAACAACGCTGCTGACATAAAGTCCCTTAGAACGGTAAACCTTTACCAAACGCAGTACGTCCAAATCGTAGGTCAGGCCTAAATCGTGACGCACCTTGTTATTTTCGATATCATCGGCATTGATGGAAATAATCATCTCTGCCTGATCCGCCAGCTGCAGGAGCATCTGCAGCTTACTGTCCGGAGCAAAGCCCGGCAACACGCGGGAAGCATGGTAATCATCGAACAGCTTGCCGCCGAATTCCAGATAAAGCTTATCGCCGAATTTACTGATGCGCTCTCTGATATGCTCAGATTGCATGGTCAAATATTTTTGATTATCAAAACCTATTTTCATGTTAAATTTCCTCAACCTCAATTAAAATCTTCATCTCGCCGTAAGGCTTCTCATCATGATACAAGGTATATTCCATTTCCAGCTGCCACATGCCGTTGCGGAAATGAGTATATACATAACTGGTTTCCGTCGTCAGAGGAATTTTCATATAAGGTGTCTGATAAAGGCTTTTATCTACATATCCACGGCGGAATTCCTGTCTGTGATCTACGCTGCCGCTACGCATGACTATAACGTGCTCATCGTCCCATTTCAGCGTTGTCTTGGTATTATCCAGACCGGACTGTTCATCCTCCTTATAGATTACGTATTATTTGCCGCCTTTGTCCGTCATCATACCCGTATACTTTTGTTCAGAAGCCTGAGCCTCACTACCCTCATCCTTCGTTGTACTCAAAATACGAATTTTTACCGGCTGCATAGTACGTGCCTCCATAAACAAGAGAGAGCCTGCACCGTTTCGCCACACCATTATGATCGAAAGGTTGCAAGCCCTACAAGATTTTTGTCAATCTAATGCCATTAAACTTTTCTGCACTAAAAGACCTCTTATATTCTTCAATATTATATAACAGCTATAAAGCACAGTCAAGAAATTGCATAAGGAAGTGCAGTATTTCCCATAACAGCCAGCTAAAAAATTCAACCAAAAACGACAGAGTATACTGCCATAGTATAGCTCTGTCGTCAGCTTTTTAATATAAAATTTATTTTTTAGCTTCTTCTTTAGCTGCTTCTTTCTGCTGAGGCAGCATTACACTGA
>OJOQ01000580.1_pt1 | contig 11686 bp, 10 predicted proteins | sample 1598241 | NCBI WGS metagenome assembly OJOQ01 (sample SAMN03922466, study PRJEB24848) | human gut metagenome | isolation source: stool sample | host: Homo sapiens | place: Germany | collected 2010-11
CTGTCATTGCTGTCTGTGCCATAAGCCTATAATGTTTAATTGATAATCATTCTGACTGCAAATATACATCATTATGGCGTAAAATGGTGCGATAGTATTCATAATTTAATAAAGATTAATAGTTGAATGAATGATATAACTGCTTGTTTCGCTTTCCTGAGATATTGCCTTGGATATAAGGTTCCTTACCGTTAAAGAAGGCTCCACCTTTCATCTCGGTCTTCTTCTCTTAGGGAAGAAGAGGAAAACCGCCCTTAGTGCTATATTTGCCCCACCTGTCTTCAATAGTCTTTACGACCCTTTCGGTTCCCCTTGTAGGGGACAGAAACCCCTGGGGGAGGGTCCTTAACCCACTCCCAAGCCCTCGCCCTTTCCAAAAGGGCAAGGTATGTAACCGCCCTCCGGTGCTCGGAACCGCTACGCTCTAAGGTTGGCGGACCAAAGCGGTCTTCGCCATGTTATGCGGGATGGGACCGCCTTGCTAAAGGAGGATAGGATTATTGAAGTGCTGGTTTTGTAGTAATTCGCTGATGAGTTGCAGATTTCTTTTGATTTTCTTGGTGGTTTCGAGGAAAAAGCGTATTTTTGCGGCAGATTGCAATTAAAGAATTTAAAAGGAGAACTATTATGGATACATTAGATAAAGAATTTTGGGAAAAACGTGAAGCTGCTATGAAAAGATTTATGGCGGCAAAAGAGCGTAAAAAGGCTCGTGTAGCTGAAATTACTAAGAGCCTTTGTGAGGAATATAAGGAACGAACGGGGGTATATCCTAAATATATAAATGTTTGGTAATGAAACCACTTCCTTTGGATATAATTGTAAGCAGCATATGCGAAGCCGTCTGTTTGAATATTGGTTTTCCTCTTATCAAATGAAAGATAAGTTTATTTTGATGCCTGTCAGTATCGAAGATATGGAGGGAATTGAAAATTTTGCAGCTTTAATTATTCGAAAAGATAATCCGAATGTTTTAGATATTGTTGCAGAATTTTCAAACACTGTGGCTATGTTTAGGGTAAAACCTAATAGTCATGACTAATTTCTTTTGATATTCTTGATGGGCTTAAAAGTCTTTACGACCCCTTCGGTTCCCCTTCAGGGGACAGAAAAACTCAGGGGAGAGAGGATGTAACTGCCCTACAGTGCTGTTTTTTCGAAAATCACCCCGTCCCTCTTTACCCTTAAAGAGGGCTCCACCTCTCATCTCGGTCTTCTCCCCTCAGGGAAGAAGAGGGAAACCGCCCTACTCGGTGCTCGGAACCGCTTCGCTCTAAGGTTGGCGGACCATCAAAGGTCTTCGCCATCTTGTGCGGGATGGGACCGCCTTGCTATAGCTTGCTGAGGTAGGGAATAGCAGTTAATAGTTAATAGTTTACGATTGATTTCGTGGTTATTTGCTGATAACTTGCAGATTTCTTGTTAATTGCTTGGTGGTTTCGAGAAAAAAGCGTAATTTTGGCGGCAGAAGGTGTTAGATATAGAAGGTATTGATTATGAGAAATATGAATAGAATGTCGGCGGAAGATATCGCTAAACTTGGATGAATTAAGTAAAGCTGAGATAGAAGAGTTGGATGCCGCTATTGATAAATACAAGAATGTGGATACAAAGACTTTGTCTGAGTTATCTCATGATTCTGCTCGGTATGAGGCATGGGATAAGAATCATAATGCTGTCATGACCTCTCTGAATATTGCAAAAGCAGGTGATGCTTCTAATGAGTTTTTAGAGTATCTTCGGAACAGGAATTAGCGCTATAATCGTTTCAGAATGTTAAAAAAGAACGTTTTGTTGCTTAAAGATTTGCTTTTTCCAAGAGAAATCTTTATTTTTGCTTTAAAATGGAATTGTTATGAGCAAATATAGATTTAACATAAGCGATTATCATGCCATAGAAAATGCTGATATTCTGGTAGATGGAATAACAGTTTTGGCTGGACCTAATGGAAGTGGCAAAAGTACCATTTCCAAATGGTTGTATTATATGGTGGATGTTGCCACTAGATTCGATGAGTATGTAGGCAAGGGTGTAAATGATGAATTCAAACATAGTTTGCAGATTCTTGCACGTGCTATTCGAGAAATATGGGGGTATCGCAGTAGTAGAAGTGAAATCTTGACGTTATCGGCCAATATTGATGCTTTGAAAAAAGAAATTAATGTTGGAGCCGCTGTTGATGAGGTGGCTGAAAAATATAATTCTATAGTAGCCGAGTTTACAGAACAGGTAAGACCTGAGTTTCTTTCGGATAATGTATCTGCCTTTAGAAAGGTGAGGGTTATAAACTATTTAAATCAATTAATTGAGGATTCTGACAACATTGAAACATTTGATTATTTTGAGAAGAAAATATTTCAACAGACCGATAGGATGCTTGATGATTGGGAAAAGCGACTTAGTACACGCTCTATCAAAGACGTATATAGCTTTATTGAGGAGTATCTTCGTGAAGATGATGTAGCTCCTGAGTCGATGCAACTCTGGGAGGATGATGTCAATATAATCTCTGAGGAGAGTCTGGGTTCATTGTTTAACATAGAACGAGCTATTTATATTGATACTCCTATGGCATTGAATGCCAAAAACTTGGCAGACAATGTGTTCTTGCAGCGTCTTCATAGTAACATGACTCATTCTCTAGGTAGGACTTTGGATAAGTCAAAGATGCTTCTCTTGCGTATCGCTCGATTGCTTAATGGTAAAATCTCACAGAGTGATAGTCTTCTAGGCGAGACAGAACTCTATTACGAACGAAAAGATGAGCATCTTAAATTGCCTGTGGAAAAAATAGCTACTGGTATGAAGACTTTTGCTTATCTTTATCAGTTGATCAAGAATGGATATTTGGATGATAAAACTATCTTGATGATTGATGAACCTGAAGTTCATTTGCATCCGCAGTGGATTGTGGAATATGCCAGACTGCTAGTGTTGATACATAAGACATTGGGAACGAAACTGATTTTGGCTAGTCATGATCCTGACTTTATTGCTGCCATCAAGGCCATTGCCAAAAGAGAAGAGGTGTTGGAGGAGACAAACTTCTACATATCTTCCAGCGAAGAGCAAGAATGTTCTTATCGTTATAACTTTAAGTGGTTAGGTAAAGACATTGAGCCTATTTTCGAATCGTTTAACATAGCTTTGGAAAGGATTCAGCAGTATGGCGACACAGATATTTGACAATGATTTTCTTCATACTCATCCTATCTACCAGAATGTGCATTCCACCTTAGTGGATGTCTCGAACAGAGACTATGCTATGGCTCCTTTTGATAAAAGGATTGAATGCTTGGATATGGATGATTATGAGGCTCACTATATGCAAAATGGTGCTAATGATAGTACGATGGATACTGTGATTGGTATAGCCAATTATGATAATAATCATAAGAGTGGCTCTAGTCTGCTGATGGTGGAATTGAGATTGGGATATCAGTCAGCTAAGAACATAACGGCATTGAGCTTAAATAATAAGGTTAAGCATACGATGACTCTTTTGAATGCAGCTGAATTTCCGATTTCACAGGATGCTGTTTTTATCTTTAAGGCAGATGTTTGTCAGCAAGCCAAACATAAGTTGGATGCTTTAGGTCATTCCAATACTTCTAGAAGAAGATGGATAGTGATGAGCCCCGATATCTTCGGAAAAGCTTATATCGCAAAAGAAGATATTCCGTATGTTCCATTGCATGACTATAAAGCAGTATTGGCAAACTTTTGTCGTTTGATAGATTCGCATCTTTGGGATGAAGTGGAAAAGGAGTTTGAAACTTGGGGAAGCAAAACATATAGCAGAATTTCTTACATAAGCCAAGAGCGTGAATTGCTGGAAGATATGCTGCGTAATGTTTGGATTAAAATTGAATCAGAGAAAGATAAAGTAGATGCAGATACGTGGGATTATATCAGCCTTATCAAGGAGGATTACCCACATATACTTGGTTAGGGGTGCTTTTGCCCCACCTGTCCCTCACCTGCGGTTCTTTTGGGAAGTGTTTGAGTTGTGGGTGATAAGGGCTGATACAAATATGTTTGTATCAATGACTGCATATACCATTGCGTTCTTTTCTTAATCGTCTGACTTCTCTGATTTCTTCATTGATTTCATCAAGCGTGAGCTCTGGGGTTTCACCTCTTTCTGCTGGTTGTCCATACGGACTGTCATTGCTGTCTGTGCCATAAGTCCAAAATGTTTAATTAATAATCATTCTGACTGCAAATATACATCATTATGACGTAAAATATTGAGATAGTATTAATAATTTAATAAAGATCAATAGTTGAATGAATGATATAACTGCAATTTTCGCTTTTCTGAAGTGTTGCCTTGGATATAAGGGGAATATGAGCAGGATGATTGCTGGTATGAACTGGCATGAGCTGTATTCTTTTGCTTCTAAGCAAGCTCTGCTGGGGCTTTGCTTTGAGGGTATAGAGCGATTGGGGAAGGAGTATTCTGAGGAGTTGAAGCAGAACCCGATAGGGAGGGAACTGCTGATGACTTGGATGGGTAAGGCGCAACAGATTCGCAGGCAGAACATGAAGGTGAATGCTGTGGCGAGCAAGCTCTTTTCTATGCTCAGGGAGGATGGGATGAGGTGCTGCATTCTGAAAGGGCAGGGGAATGCCTTGATGTATCCGAATCCTTATTCACGTACTCCTGGAGATATTGATGTTTGGATTGATGCTAGTAGGGAGAGGATTATGGAATATGCTCAAAAGAAGTTTGAACTGGGGGATGATATCAGACTGCAGCATCTGGAGACTTCCTTGGATGGTGTGCCTGTAGAGTTGCATTTTTTTCCTTGTTCGATGAATAATCCTATCTATCATGCTAGATTGCAGAAATGGTTTCGAAGGAATGCGGATCTGCAATGCTCAAATGTTGTTGGGCTGCCCGATGGGGCAGGGGATATTGCTATACCAACGACGGCATTTAATGTTGTTTATCAGCTGACGCATCTGTATCACCATTTCTTTGATGAAGGGATTGGAATGAGGCAAATCATTGACTATTTTCTTGTAGTCAATGATTTCTCAAAAAATGTATTTTTGGATACTGATTTTTCGAATCACCCCGTCAATTTTTCGAATCACCCCGTCCCTCTTTCCAAAGAGGGCTCCACTTTCTCCCCAAGCCCCTCTTCCTCAGGAAGCGGGGATGTAACCGCACCTTCTCGGTGCTCGGAACCGCTACGCTCTAAAGATGGCGGACCATCAAAGGTCTCGCCAGATTGTGCGGGATGGGACCGCCGGGATGCTATTGGGGATATAGCTTCTGATGCTTCTGGCAGTTCTTCTTTCACTACTGATTCTTCTGCCTCTACTGCTTTGGATGTGATACAGAGAGAACTGAAGTATTTGGGATTATGGAAGTTTGTAGGGGCGGTGATGTATGTGCTGCATGAGGCATTGGGACTATCTGGGGAGAAGATGATAGCTCCGATCGATGAAAAGCGAGGAAAGTTGTTGCTGGCAGAGATTCTGGATGGTGGTAACTTCGGTAGGCACTTTACGAAGTATGCTGGGTTTACGCATCAGAGTATGGGCAAGAAGTATTTCCTGAAGATTTGGAGAAATATGCATTTCGTTAGATTCTATCCTGCTGAGGCATTGAGCGATCCTATCTTCAGAACTTGGCACTTCTTCTGGAGGCTTAAACACAGGAGATAATCTTTCGGAATCTTCTTTTCTTGAAGCCCTATTTGAGCTGGAGTTTGGTCACGCAGATTTCGTAGATGACGCAGATTTTCTTCTTTGCTGTTTATTAGTCCCACAGATTTCACGGAATTCCGTAAACCACCAATACAGCGTAAGGTGGGTTGAATGAAATATATTATCTTTGCAACCGTTTTAAAATTCGCATAAAATGGAAAGCAAAGAATATTTTGAAAAGGTGATGCAGGACTACAACCAGAACCGAAAGGGACGTAGCCTGCGTAAGTATTGCAAAGATGAAGCAGTGGATTATGACTGGCTCATCCAGTACAAGAAGAACTATCCTTTACAGGAGAAACACCAGGAACCATCGCAAGATGCTTTCATACAAGTTATCACAACTTTTGGATAAGGTGATAGAGAGATGTTTTTAGACATATCGCTATGGGAAGACGCAATTGGCTTCAGACAGGAAGACACTTCTCTGCCCAGAATTTGGCATTTATGTTCGGATTGTTGGAAAGTTGCAAATTGAACAAAGTGAACTTTGGTGAGTACATTGTGGATATCCTTACTCGCATTCTTTGTGGCGAGGAGGTTTACTGCCCTTGCCAATGCCATCATCGCTTTACTCAAAGATGAAGCAAAACGTGAGAAACGGCAGATAAACTTTGTGGGTGATAAGTCGTGGAAAGTCATTACAGAGAAGTATATAGAGTTTTATAAAACAATTATATAAGCTTATGGCAAATCTTTTTAATTTCGTAGATTCTGATTGTTCACCATCATGTAAAGAACAAAACTTTACCATCCAAGATGAAGATACCTTGGCACAGCATGTAGCTGAATTGTTAATGGGACAATATCGTCATGTTGGTAAGGTGCTAGATGCTTTGGACTCTACCCTGGCTGTTCAGTTTCATGAAAACCAAAAGAAGTCAATTATTTCCATCTTGCGGTTGGAAGAAGGCATGACAGTAGATAAAAGAGATGGTTGGATCTTCCAAATGATTTCTTGGATTATAGTATATCTCAATCATCATGGCAAGAACTTCCGCCAACAAGCTCCTCATCATCATCCTGCTCAGCAAGGCATTGATGGATTTGCTGTTGTCGTGAAGGATGGACATCTGAAAAAGATTCTTATTACCGAGGATAAGTGTACGACAAGTCCACGTGGAAAAATCACCCAGCAAGTTTTTCCTGAGTTCGATAAGTATGAAAATTTTAAAGATACGACGGCGATTTTTGATTCTGCGACAACTTTACTCGAACAAATATCTGATAAATATGCTGATTTGCAGAATGAGGTGAACGATTCTGCTAATTGGGTTTACCGCATCTGCGTGACTCGTGATGCATCTCATAAGGATGGTGAAAATATAGCTAAGCTTTATAAAGATTACGAGAAGCATGTTAGCGGTGATGTTAAAAGACGTACAGGCAGTTCTACCTATATTGACAATCTGAGGGAGTGGATGCAAGCTTTCTCTGAGAAAATTATAAAGAAAATAGAAGCTCTTTAAGCCTATGTTTGATCCTATTACAGAAAAACTGATAAAAGATATTCCTCAGTTTGATGATATTGATGTTGAGCGATTGCCTCAGTTGCTTTCAAGTGTTTATGCTCATATTGTCAGTGCAAAATCACAGCTTGCCAATGGACAGTTACCTTTTTTGATAGGTGACTTTGACAAAACAGTTAGAACGCTAAACAAATTGATTTTTGGACTTGAAGCATTGATGATTCAAGACCTGTATCAAAAGCATGTTGAATCGCTTGCTTTTGTGACAGCGACAGTTTATTCCCTGAAGGACATGCTTTTACAGCAACAAGAAGAAAGTGTAGTCTCTATGGATTATATTTCTTCTGATGTTAGTACAGTTTTGCATTACTTGATAGCTGATGCTGTAACAGATGCTGTAGAAGTGGCACGAAAGTTTCATACGGCTGATGATATTCAAGGTAGTTTGCTACGCTATATTCGAATGTTGGCGGAAGGTAAATTAAAAGAAATAGTAGAAAGCGAAACTACTAAAGAAGAATTTCATGGTGATTATCAAGAGTATGCCATCAATCTTCTGATGAATGAATTATGCGAGGGCATCAAGGATGTAGCTCTTCATTTCTTGGGAAATACAACTATAAAACCTACTGAGCGTTTAGAACAAGTTCTTTTATTATCGAGTTTTCAAATAAAAAAGTTTGACCAAATAGATACTTATGTTGGCATCAGAAAAATCGCAAGGCTCCTATTGGGGGTAACAAAGCATTTGGAACGAGCTGCCCTCATTAATATTCCTGTGCCAGAAGGGGTAGATGCAGACCAATGGAAAAGTTTCTTATATAAAAGGTGTATGCAAGGAAGACCTTTTATTTGGAGAAATCACGGATTTGCTATATATAATCGTTTCTTAGATTTGGGAGTATCCTCTATCTTCACATATCCTACAGGTGCAGGAAAATCCACGATTGTCCAGTTAAAAATTGCTTCTTCAATTTTGGCTGATAGGCGTGTCATCGTATTGGTTCCTACCCATGCTTTGGAAAGCCAAATGAAACGAGAACTATCTGCTATATTCAAAGAAAACTTTTCTGAACAAATGTTCGCAGGAGGAGAATTCTCTGAATACTTTGAAGAGGAGAATAAGCAAAGTATCGTGGTGATGACTCCAGAAAGATGTCTGACAGTATTGGGAGATGCTTCAGATAAGTTCAATGATGTAGGGTTGGTGGTTTTTGATGAGTTCCATCTGATGGGAGCTCAGGAAAGTGGCAATGATTCAAGGAGTCTGACAGCCATGTTTACTATGTTGGAAATCTTTGAAAAGTTACCTCAGGTGGATTTTGTCTTGCTTTCTGCTATGGTCAAGAATAGCCATGACATAGCGGATTGGCTGAAAAGTGTGACGCATCGGGAGTGCTTGGTGTTTGATGATAAGTGGAAACCAACCCGTCAATTGCAAGGGTGTTTGGTGTATGAACAAACTGAAATCAAGCAGTTACAAAATAAAGCTCGCACTTATCCTCAGCATAAGAGTAAGAAAAAATTGGTGGCTTCTATGCTTGCAACACCTTGGTGCTTGTTTTGTTTAAAAACGGTTTGGAATTCACAAAAAGTAAGGGATTATAGTAAAGTGAAGTTGTTGAATCATCAAATCTCGTTAGGAATAAGCCCTACAACAAGAAAATTAACTCCTAATAGAAATCAAGTTGCTTGCCAGATTGCTTCAGCCTTTGTGCAAAATGGGCTTAGAGTGATGATATTTGTTGATACACCAAGAAGTGCTCAGTCTATCCAAAAGAATGCTAAAGATGCAATACCTTTGGTGGATTTGTCTGCTTTATTTGCACAGAATCAAGCAAAGATTGATCAATTAACATTGGAACTTGGAGATTTTACTTATTCGTATTTGTTGAATCAAACTTCATGTGCTGTGCATCATGGCTTACTTTTGCCAGAAGAACGTGATCTGATGGAACAAAGTTATCGTCAAGAACATGGTGTGCATTTAATTGCTGCAACTCCAACTTTAGCTCAAGGTGTTAATCTTCCTGCTGATGTTGTTATTATTGCTGGTTATGACAGGTATGATGTCAATACTGGCGGTAGAGAAACTTTGAAAGCGCATGAAATTTTAAATGCCGCTGGTCGTGCCGGTCGTGCTGGATTCAACTCATATGGTGCAGTAATTTTGATTCCAAACCATGTGCTTGCTATACAAGATAACACTATTGGAAAAGAGTGGCAAAAAATCAAAGATGGAGTATTTGCCGGAGGAGATCAATGTTTTGTCATCAAAGATCCTATTGAGCGGATGGTAGGTGAGGTCCTAAATTATGGTAAAGCAGTAAATCGTGATGAAGAAATTTTGTTGTATCGTTTAGGGGATGACGAGAAAAACATCAAGAGAAAACTATCTTATTCTTTTGGCTCATATCTTAGACGAAAAGAGAACAAGGAACCTTTGGAGAATGATTCCGAAGCTTTAGCCAGACTGGTACAGTCAGAAGAGAAAGATAACTTTTTACAGAATGTATCTGTAAAGTATGGTGTTAATATGGATTCGCTTTCATTTATTCAGAAGTGGCTTGATGAACAGACACTTGACGTTTTGATTGGAATGCGTCCTGTAGAATTGGTCGGGGCTTTCTTTGAATTAACCAAAACAAGTGATGGGATTCTTGAATCTCTGATGGCAAATCCAACTGTGGTTGAAGTGATAAAAGGAATACTTCAAATAAAAGAGGAAAACTCGCCTTACATAGGCGACCTAGATATAGACAAACTGAAAGATTTGACAATTGCGTATATGGAAGGTAAAAACTTTCATGATATATCGGAATTGCTACCTCAATCAACAGGAAACGAGCATTTAAAGAATGTTCGCAGATTTGTATTATCTGTTATCCCATCTGTCTCGTATGCTATAGGTATCTTTAGTAAATTATTAAAGCGAAAGGCTGATAACGAAAATGTACACATTGATGGTGACATTCTTTTCCTTGCGACCATAGTTAAGGAAGGTGTTATAAGTGCAAGTATGCTGAGATATAAAGAAAAACATTTTTTGATGCGAGTTGCTTGTCATGAGGAATTTTTGAGTTTACATTAATCAATCATATAAATTTTAGAAAATGAAATAATCATAAGCCGTGATTGGAGGGTATGCTGCAACAAAAGGAAACTCTTCAATTGGTTTATGACGTAGTTGGGAAACTGCTATTTCTAACCTATAAAGAATGATAGGTTGATTTATGAGATTAATTGATAGTTTTTTACACTATAATCATAATATTACACTATAATCATAATATAAAATGGCACATCATTTTTGCATCATTGGCATTAAACCTTTAATGCCAACATTTCAAGACGAGAATCCTGTTTATGCAAACAAGGCTCAAGCTATACAGAAAGCTTTGTGGGAACACAATGTATGGCACATGTTGTATCAAGGCTATTCCATAGCTAATGATAACAGTTATGTAGATGTCACCAAAGAGGCTCTAAGAGATTATTCTCTATATGACACAGATGATTTGAAAATTTCAATCTGTGCCATAGTCGGGAAAAACGGCAGCGGCAAGAGTAGTCTTGTGGATTTGGTAATTAGAATGATAAACAATCTGTCTGCTGCCCTTCCCGGTGAAAAATTCAATTTCTCAGCCGCCGAACATCTGCATTTCATAGACCATGTATATGCAGAAATGGCATTCAGGATAGACAATGCCATTTATATATTGGAAGAAAGGGGACGAAAGGTCGTTCTAAAAAAATTCATGCGTAAACGAGTGACAGGATTACGCTTCGTACTTGCCAAGGAAGATATTATACTCAATGAAAGGACTACTACAGAAACGACAAGTAAGTTGCTTGACAAGCGCTCAAAAGGACGAGTAATTCTAAAATCGCTATTCTATACCCTTGTATGCAATTATTCTATGTATGGGTTCAACTATCGGGATTACTTTGAAGAAGCTACCCCTATTCAACGTCTTGAAAAATTATTCAAGAAATGCAATTTTGATGATAACCATATCACAGAAGACCAAATTTGGCTGAAAGGAATATTCCATAAAAACGATGGTTATCAAACACCAATAGTCTTACATCCCATGAGAGAGGATGGCATATTGAAGATAACAAAGGAAAACTTGCTTGCCAAGGAACGCATGGAGAACTTGCTGTTTTATAAGGACAATGCTGGTCATTATCCACAACGTGTTGTCAATGGAAATCTTCACATTGTAGCGATACGGATAAAACCGATAAGCAACAAATCGTTTTCAAGGGAAAATATGCTTAGCCAGATAGGTATCGGTAGGCAACAGAATATCTCTCAGAATTTTGATAATATATACAATTGGATTATCGGCTTCTGGGATAGCCTGTATCATTTTAGCACTGTCCCACAAGGACAAAAGCTACGCGAAGATGCCTACGACTATATTGTATATAACTGAGCCCACTTTAAAAAGTAAGGCCTGTTTAAAATGTTTATATTTCACGAAAATAA
>OJOQ01000587.1_pt1 | contig 11587 bp, 9 predicted proteins | sample 1598241 | NCBI WGS metagenome assembly OJOQ01 (sample SAMN03922466, study PRJEB24848) | human gut metagenome | isolation source: stool sample | host: Homo sapiens | place: Germany | collected 2010-11
ACAAAGTACAACTATCTCACTCATATATTAAAGAAAGTCAGGCCCGATGCTGAAAAGAATGCCAATGCAGAGTTTTACTTTGCCTATCTGCGTGCATTGAAAAATGCAGGTTTTAAAAAGATAACCATTGACGTATGCAATCCATATACTATTATATGTGAGTAATGTTTATAACATACAAAATGAGTATATGTTGATTGTTATTTTTACGATTATCATCACTGTGATAGTATTCTTCTTGTTAAGAAAGCTATCATGGATGTGGATATATAGAATAGCATTCTATATCTGCAGACGAAATGGAACGCCAGGCTCCCCATTTGCAGTGTACAGTCTATTGATGCTGTTGAAATCCGCTTTGAAAAAGGATTTGAAGAAAAAGACGTATAAGAACATTACTGGATGGAACTTGGTTCACGAAATAGCCAACCGCTACATCTGTAGTTTTTCTCTTTACGACCATGACTTCACATTCACAGTCATTGCAGATTCTCTTGGCAGCATAGACTTTCAAGGTTTGGATTTTGAGAAACTGGAGGAATTAAATAGGAAATAGTCTAAGAGAAGTTAATAAATCACCGACATTCATCTGTTTGTCGGTGATTTATTATATTTTTGCATAACGTAAGATGTTGTAAAGAAACAATATGGATAAATTACTTTCTTTTGTAGATAACAAAACTTTAGAAGATGCTTCTAGCGTAGGTGGGGACGGACTCAAAGAGATAAAGAATGACGTTTTCGTTCCTTCTTTTCTTGTTAATCCTCTTTCCTATTTGAAGAAAGGATGTATAATATGGATTCGTGCCAATGAAAATTACAGTGTTTATAAACTAACGCGTGATTCATCAGAAAGTGAGCTTTTATCTTTTATTGAAGAGAATATCGTATAAGGTATCATTAGAAATCCAGAAGCATAAAAAGGAGTTGCTTTATTAGTTGCCATATTTTCTCTTTCTTGGATACGCAATAAACTATAATCTACCACAATGAGATTATTGTCTTTATCATATTCATCAAGATTATATCCTAGTTGATGATAGTATTTTGCTATTATATTAGCTAATTTGTCTATGTCGTAATCAGTAATACACGTATTCATAATATCTTTCTTTTATATTCATAAATATAAGCCAATTGTATATTTATCTAATATTTTTCACATCAGCATAACGGAAAATGCCGATTGAACGCTGGAACATAATCCTGAAACGTTCTTCTTCAGATTCTTCTCTTGAATTGTAGCGGAACACAGCTTCATCAACATACCTTTGGAGATACTTTGCAGAAACAAAGTGGTAGATGCCAAAGATGGCACGTTTCAGTTGTGCCCAAAAACCCTCAATGGTGTTGGTGTGCTTGTCACCATCCACGAACTGTTTCGCTCCGTGATTGACAACAGCGTGGCTGTATTCGCTTTCAACAAGCGAATTGTAGCCAATGTATTCGTCAGTATAGATACGAGAGCCTTCCTTTACAAATTGTCTGATAATAGGCATTAGTGTTCTGCTTTTGGTGTCTTGCGTCTTCATGGCAACAATATTGCCGTTTCTTTGAGCCATTCCAAAGACGGGTGTCTTGGTCTTTAAGGAACGGCCTTGCGTACCTTCGGTTTTCTTGCTTTCGTGCTTGTTCTTCTCGTTGCCACCAATGTATGCCTCGTCACATTCAACATCTTCTGACAATTCGATGGAATCATCTTGGCTGTAAAGAGAACGTACCTTGTGCAGGATATGCCAAGCCGTTTTCTGAGTAACATTGATATCCCTTGCCAATTGGTGAGAAGAGATACCTTTCTTGTGGGAAGATATAAGGTACATAGCAGAGAACCATTTCACCAATGCTATCTTGGTGTTCTCAAAGATTGTTCCAACAAGGACAGAGAAGTTATTCAGGCAGTTCGGACAGCGGAACTGACCATTTGAACGTGAATAACAATGATGGTGTCCGCAATAAGGGCAAACCACTTCATCGCCCCATCTCTGCTCTTTAAGAAACTGCTTGCAGGTTGCGTTGTCCTTGAAGTAGGTTATCAAGGAAATCAAGTTATCAAATTTCTCCAATCCAATCATAATCGTATGCCTTTTTATCATTGCGCTGGCTAAAGTACAGATCCTTTTTGGCCAAACCAAATGATCTAGCAATCTTTAGCTTTAGATATCATACGATATCACAAGGGAACTTGAAATCCTCGATATTTATTGCTATATTAATGCTGGGTAATCTGGTATATCATTCCCTAAAAAAAACTCCATCCGGATGTATCTTAAAGACATTCACCCGGATGGAGATTATAGTCATAGACAGACAAGACCGTCAGTCAAGCCCCAATGTCTTCTTTATAGCCTCAACCTTTTCCGCACTTTCCTTGTCGCAACGCTCATAGCATCCGGCACATTTCATGTTGCCTTTTATCTCAAGGTAGAACTTTATCTTAGGTTCAGTTCCTGACGGGCGTACACTAACTTTTGTATTGTCCTCACAGAACCACTGCAATACGTTGCTTGTTGCAGGCATGTCTATCTTTTCAACATTGCCCTCAGCGTCTTTCTGCTCAAGGGTAAGATAGTCTTTCACCAATACCACCTTGCTGCCGCCAAGTTCTGTAGGAGGATTCTTTCTGAAGTTGCTCATCATAGCCTGAATCTCATCCGCTCCGCTCTTTCCGGGACGAACGACATTGATAGTGGTCTCTTTTGAGAAACCGTATTCAATATAAATATCCATCAACAGGTCATAGAGCGTCTTTCCCTGATCCTTTGCATACGCACATATCTCAGCCAACAGGGAGCAGGCAGACACAGCATCCTTGTCGCGTACGAAGTCTTCGGCAAGGAAACCGTAGCTTTCCTCTCCGCCACCGATATACTGCTGCTTGCCCTCAGACAGTGCTATCTCACGTGCTATCCACTTGAAACCAGTATAGCAGTCTCTCATCTCGATATGCTGCTTGTCGGCAATCTGCTTTATGGTCTCGGTTGTCACGATAGTCTTGACAATGAAGTCGGTCGGCTTCATCTTGCCTGTCTTAATGCGGTTTGTTATTATATAATAAAGGAAAATGAGACATGTCTGGTTTCCGTTTATGAGAATCCACTCTCCCTTGTCATTCTTGCATGCCATGCCCACACGGTCAGCGTCAGGGTCGCTTGCCATTACTATGTCCGCATCCATTTCCTTTGCGTCTCTCAGAGCGAGCGTAAGAGCTTCTCCGTTTTCGGGGTTCGGGCTCTTTACTGTAGGAAAATCGCCGCTTCTAACCATCTGTTCCTTGACACAGTGAACATTCTCAAATCCCCACTTTTTCAGACTTTGCGGAATAAGCATCATACCTGTGCCGTGCAACGGAGTATAAACAATCTTCAAGTCCTTCTGGCGTTTGATTACTTCCGGGTCGATAGAGACCGTCTGAACCTGCTCGAGGTAAGCATTGTCCACCTCTTCACCGATAATCTGGATGAGCGACTTGTCTCCAGTAAACTTCACATCATCAACCTTAACCTTGTTCACCTCATCTATTATACCGACATCATGCGGAGACAACACCTGTGCTCCGTCCTCCCAATATGCCTTATATCCGTTATACTCACGCGGATTATGAGAAGCTGTTATGTTCACACCAGCCTGACATCCGAGATGGCGTATCGCGAAAGAACACTCCGGTGTAGGACGCATGTCGTCGAAAAGATAGACCTTGATGCCGTTTGCGGAGAATATGTCGGCGACTGTCTCGGCAAACAGGCGGCTGTTGTTACGGCAGTCGTGGCACACGACTACAGAAACAGAACTGCGTCCGGCAAAATTCTTTTTCAGATAATTTGCAAAGCCCTGTGTAGCCATTCCCACTGTGTAAATGTTCATTCTGTTACTGCCTGCTCCCATTATACCGCGGAGTCCGCCGGTACCGAATTCCAGATCTTTGTAGAAACACTCTATCAACTCTGTCTTGTCACTGTTGTCAAGCATAGCCTGAACAGACTTGCGAGTGCCTTCGTCAAAAGAAGGCGACAGCCATTGTTTTGCCTTGTCCGTGCACAAAGCAACCAGTTCTGTATTATTTTCCATAATTAAATAAGTTATGTTTTTAGCGTTCTTTTATATATCTACAAAGATAGTGATTATATATGAGAATAGCCAACACAACGGGTTATTTTTTTATCTTTATAATCCTATAAAAGTCCTTAACCTGTAACAGACATACTTATTGCAGCCGCATATGTACAGACTGAACGCTAACGCCTGCGCTACAAGAACAAGAACGCCTCCGCAGGCAGTCTGTTTCCCTGCGGAGGCGCATACATTATCGGTTACAATATACGTGTGCTTATTTTGTCTTTGTGACTGTGTGCAGCACTTTTCCGGTCTTGTCTATCATATACATATTCAATGATTTCTTTGTAGCGGATATTACCGAGAAACCCGGTTCGGACGAACAGAACACCGTACCTTCAACAGGTTTCACGCTACGGGCAAGCGAACCTGCTGAATTGACAACGTAATCTATGCTGTCTCCCTTCATCTTTATATGTTGGAAATTATGTATGTGACCGCATGCATACAGTGATACGTTATTATATTTCTTAAGTATCGGAAGAAGAGTACGTTGCAAATCAGTCCGCTCAACATCATCCTTTGGCGTCTCGGCATATATCGGATGATGGCCGACAACTATCACCCAGTCTTCTTTCGCCTGACTGAGTGTGGCGTCAAGCCATTTCAACTGTCCGTCATTGTCCTGCTTGCACGCGTCCGGATATTTGTCGCTTTCCTCGCGGTATTTCGAAATAAGCGGTGTCGTGTCGACAAATACGATGCGGAGAGTCGTTCCGTCCTCATTGAATGTGCGGGTGTAGTAGCGTCCTCCCATCTCCCATCTGCGGCTCACCTTTCCATAATCCAGCACAGCCTGCGTATTGCCCCGATACTCATGATTTCCCAATATAGGATACCATGCAAGCATAAGCTCAGGATGGGAATATATCTGCTCGTAGTTTGTCATCCATAAAGGGTCGTCTACGGAAGCCACACCCTCAAAATGATGTACATCGCCTGCCGCAATCACGCACTCAGGTCCGAGTGTCTCTGCCATGACACCCATAAGCTCGGCTATGGGTTTCTGGTCATAATATCCGTTTCTTCCAAGGTCGTTCGCCATATACAACACGACGTCTCCTTTTAGTTTTTCCCAGTCGGCGGGAGTCTGCGCATATACTGCCAGACACCCTAAGAATGATAATATCACGGCTGCAAACACTGTATGCAGCCCTTTTCTGAAATCTGTCATACTACTTTTCATATTTTTATCTGTTTTATACAATATTCCGATACACACGTCAAGTTCCCGCCGTTTGGCGCATGTCACGCGGACGGCGGAAACTCAAAGCACTCTGTTTTAAAGGTTTATCTTTATGCCGGCATTCACTTTCACACCGTAATATTCAACCTGCATTGTGCGGTCTTTCTCTCCCTGATAGTAACGGAGCGGCTGGTTAAGCAGATTGTTTGCCTCCGCATAAACCGTGAACTTGGTTTTCTTGCCCCATGTATAGCTTGCGTTGAGGTCCATATAGCTCACACTGTCGTAATAGCGGTCGAGCGCACGGTCACCGGTATTCATCTGGTCTATGAAGCTGGATGCGAAGTTGTAGGACAGACGCACGTTCACTCCTGATTTCTCATAGTATAGGGAAGCGTTGGCTGTATGTTCCGGAGAGCCCGCCATCTTCACATCGTCGCCGTCCTTTATGCCAAGACGCTCGTTATAGTTCCTTGTGGAGCTGTGGGTGTATGTGTAGTTGGCATAAAGACCGAGACACTTCAGCGAAGGTGCGATAAATCCGAAATCGCGCTGCCATGCAGCCTCAACGCCGAATATTCTCGCGTCATACGCATTCATGTTCTGTGTAACCTCGAATGTCTCGTTATTGCCCGCGAGACCGAGCTCCGCACCGGTGTAATATCCGAGTGTCTCCACATTCACGTTGTGCACGTCCTTATAGAACAGTCCGAGACTGACAAGACCTACGCTCTTGAAGTAGTAGTCGGCAGAAAGATCATAATTGAGAGATGTTGTCGGCTTGGTGTCAGGATCGCCTATGGTAGCCTCCTGGTCAACCAGATTGAAACTCTTGTTGGCTATGAGAGCCGAATATTTGGGGCGTGAGAGTGTCTTCGTGAACGAAGCACGGATGTTTCCGCTGTCTCCCAGTTTATATTTCAGGAGCAGGCTTGGCAACAAGTCCGTATAATCATGCTTGTATTCACCTGTAGGCGTGAGTTTCTCAAACTCTTCCATTTCCACCTCACCGTCCTCGTCGAGAACCGGCTGGCCGTCAGCACCAATCACTTCGTTCTCACCAGCCTCATAGTTGAAACCGTTTGTGCGCAGAGACGTGCGCTCCACACGCAGTCCTACGGTAGCGTCGAAGTTCTTGCCGAGTTTCTGGTCGAAGCGTATATATCCGGCGAGTATTGACTCTTTCACTTTGTAGTTGCCTGCCTCTTCCTCAAGAACCTCCTCACCATAAGACTTGTCAAAAGCTATGCCGCCGAGGAATTCTTTTCTGATGAAAGGAGTATGGAGCGGATAGAACTCGCCAGGCATGAACCCGCTGCGTATCTGCGGATAAGTCTGTGTGCGCCAGTTTCCGAGCAGTTCCTCGTCATATTCATAAAAGCTGACGTCACGTTTTTTGTCCTTGCTTGTATATTTTGCTCCGAACTTCAGTTTGTTTCCATAGAGTCCGCTTACAAGAGGCAGCTCGAAATTGAGGCGTGCCTTATATTCATTCTCCACAATATCCTCATCCTGATTGGTCAGTTCGTCTATGCTCCAGCCGTCATCATCCAGATCTGGCAGAGGAACAGTACAGTAGGGCTGGCGTCCGAACACATCCTTGAAGCCCGAACCGAAGTCGATTCCCTCATACTCGAATGAGGCATAACGCTCATTGGGACGCTCTTCTGTGGCACGAGAGTAGCTTCCCGCCCAGTCTATTTTGAGATTGCCGATGTAATGCTCACCGTCAAGCGTGAAGTCCATAGTCTGCTGACGCTCCAGACGCGCGTTCTTCGTATCGTAGGCTCCTGCCTTTGTCTCAAGCACGACAGACTGCTTTGAGGCGGAAGAGTTGAGTTTCTTGTAACTTATGCGGTAACGGTTCTCCCAGTCGTTACGGCGGTTGTATATACCCTTGAATGATATTTTGTTCAACGGATTGAACTTATAGTCGAGAGCAAGCGAATAGCTCTGACGCTCACGTGTGACGTAATACTGGCGTGCCTGAGCCTCCTTGAGCTCCACACCATCATCTCCCAGCTCATACTCAAACTCCGTATTGTCAGAGCCTCCGGGCGCATACTGATACGAGGCAGACGCCATCACCCCAAGTCTGTCGTTGAAGAAACGGTCGCCCCATGTGGCTCCGAGGTTCCACTGCTGCTTGTCGCTGATCCATGTATGGCCTGTTCCGACAGTGAAATTAAGCACACGGCGCGACGGAGTGTTCTTTGTCACAAGATTTATAGCGCCTCCGATGGCATCTCCGTCCATATCCGCAGTCACCACCTTGTTCACCTCTATGGTCTGAACCATATCTGAAGGAATGAGGTCGAGCTGCACGTTACGTGTGTCGCCCTCAGCCGAAGGAAGTCTGTTTCCGTTGACGGTGACAGACGTGAGGTCCGCACTCGTTCCACGCACCTGACCGAAACGCGCCTCTCCCTGGTCATACTGCACGTTTATTCCGTTTATGCGTTTAAGCGCGTCGCCTATGTTCGAATCGGGGAACTTACCCACCTGATCAGCCGATACAATATTTGTTATACCCATACTGTTCTTCTGCATCTGCATAGCACGACGCTGACCGGAAAACGCTCCGTCGACAACCACCTCCTGCAAGGCGATGCCTTCGGTAAGGACAAAGTTGCTTTCCTTTGACTTGTTGCCTTCTATCACAATCTTTGCGACAATGGGCTGGAATCCCACATATGATATTTTCACTTCATATGTTCCCGGTTTAAGGTTGGGCAATTTGTAAAAACCGTTCATGTCGCTTGTGACTCCGGTATGCAGTTCCTCAATCATGATGGTGGCTCCGGGCAGTACACGGTGTTCCGCATCTGTTATACGTCCGGTCACACTTCCCACCACAGCAAGTTCACTGACATCGTTTGCAGCCGTGACACCTATACAACCGGCACCGAACAAAGCCGCGATAAACAACAATCTTTTAACCTTTTCCATATAATTTTTAATAAATTGATTTACGGATGCAAAGGTATTCCTGAACAATTACTAAAGAAAAACAAATAAATTAAAGCCTTACGACAATTGTTTTACAACAGCGTTACAGACGGTCACAATATTTCTTCCGGTGTCATAATTGAGGTTTTCAACCCAGACAGGTTATGAAACGTTCTATGAAAAAGCCAAACATCAGGCATTGCATTAAGGCTGGAACAATATGTATGTACAGAAACCGATATTCGTACGATAAGTTGAGTAATGGTGAAAATAAAGACAACGTCAAGTCGCTGAGATTCCTGTAAAAGCATGCGGCAAACGAACCGCAAGCGTACACGCCAGTTTTGGCAACCAGGCATAAGTTGTTGAATTTCAACACAAAACACAAGCGGCATCAGCATATGCATTTGTCCGTCTTACGGAAAAGGCCTTTCTGGATTGCAGGAAAGCCCATATGACGATGCGATAAAGCCCGTTCGGGATTACAAAACGGGCATAACCGTAGCACGTAACGGCTTGATGAAGGCTGCGGAATGACTGAAACAATGCCTGGAAATAGCAAAAACGGGGTAACAATTAAGGTAGCTACAAGGGATAAAACGGGCTATGACCGTTTGCGGAAAGGAGGAAACGTGCGTGGGAACGTGTGTATAGCCTTACACCGTTTCTGTTTTACAAAATAAAAATGTAAAGATTTTTTACTGCCCGTTATTTATGAACAGGAGATTATGGAATGCCGAATCAGACGTACGGAGAGCATATCCCATTTGTCAATAATCGGTCATCAGACTGTATAAACTGTTTTTTGCGCCTGTTTGTCCGATGCTTACATCCCATCCGCATAGCTCTCGCCATTTTGCCTCCATGTTTTTCCAGATGTGTCCCGCCAAGGCTTCGGCAAGACAGGAAATAAATGAGCATGACGGCATGGCAGTATACGGATGGGGCATAATTACCTGTTCGTAATGATAGACAAGCCCCGAGTCGTGGACCGATTACGATAGGACATCAGAACAATCAGTTTTGGTATGACGTCATTCCAAGACTGTCGGTATAACGGACGGCTGAAGTTTGTAAAGTCACAGAGAAGAAACGCGGTGCCGCAATCAGATTATCAAAGACAGACCTCAATTCTTTCTGATTTTCTTTAATTTCAATTTCGGGATATTAACCGTCTCTCCCTTTTTAAACGTTTTGCCTTCATTGACCGCCTCTACATAGCATTCCATACCAGGACCGAGATATCTTTTACTTATATACGACAACGACCTGTCCTCTTTCAGGGTAATGGTCTTGGCAATGCCTACTATCCTGTAAGCCCCTGTTCTTATCCTCGGGTCTTTGTTGTATTTGTCAGGATTGATTTCATTGCTATCGTCCGGCACGCTTTGTTTCCTTGCAACACTGTCCTTAACAGATTCGTTTGCTTTACGGTCAATGCTGTCGTGTGTCACAAGATGTTTATTGCTGTCGGCTGAAGGCACGTTTTCCTTCTTTACTTTTTCCTGAAAATTATCTATCACAATTTCCAGTTCCAATATCCGGTCCTCACAATGCGACAACTTATTCTGGTAATAAAACATACCGTATATGCCCAATCCGCACAACAGTACTATGAAAGCCAACAATGAGATAATGATTTTATTGCTCCTGCCTGAAGCGTGGCAGTGTTCTACGCTTGTCTGCGGCTGCACATCGTGCGCAGCTACTTGCGCTTCATTCCGGGAAACATCAGGAACGGAAGGGATGTCATTTTCGTGAGAATCGGTCTCATCCGGAGTCTTTTCGCTTTCGTCGTGATGCTCCGGTTCTTCAACGTCCTGTCCGACAGAAACGACCGGACTTTCAGCAAGCGCATTATCAACGTCACCCATGTCAGACGTTCTGTCTGAAGGAGTTTCCGCATCCTCATCCTTAGTCCGGCTCTCTTCAGTCGGGACGGGACTCTCATCCGCGATGCTGCCCTCATCATTGTCAACACCGTCATTTACCTCCGCGTTGTCACTGTCATCATTGTTTTCAATATCAGAAAAATCAACCCCGTCGTTGATTATCACAGTCTCAAACTGTGAAAACGGAAGGTTGACTCTGTTCTTAAGCGAAGTTTCCGGTGTGAACGAAATCTTGTTACGTCCCTCTATAACTATACGTTCACCGGTATTTACATCAATACTCTCACGCGCATTGACACTCTGAATCTTAAACGTGCCGAGTCCTTTCACCTTGACTTGCTTGTCACTACTCTGCAGACCGGAGTTAATGACGTCAAACATCTGCACGACAAAGGCGTCGGCTTCCTTTTGAGAAAGTCCGTATTTCGCAACAAGAACAGAAGACAGTTCTGATATTTTATTCATTTTCTGATTTTCTTAGTTTTTCTTTTATTGACGCTACAGGCTTAAAATTTAATACTATCTTTGGTGGAACCATCATTCTCTGACCGGTAGAAGGGTTCACAACGATACGCTCCATACGGTTTTTCAGCTCAAAAGTACCGAAATTAGGAACCGACACATTTTCTCCCTCATCAAATCTGGAAGCCATCACCTCAATCACGCTGCGTACATATTTCTGAGTATTTTCCTGTGTATATCCGCACCGCTGGGACAATTCGTATATATATTCCTTATTATTCATAGCGTAAGACGTTGCTAAATTACCTCCCCATATAAATCGAACTCACTGCTGTCTGTTATTCTGACATTATAGAAAGAACCTATTTTCAGATTTTCGTCTGATTTGATAAGAATCTCAGGATCGACCTCCGGTGAACTGAATTCCGAACGTCCTATGTAATAGTCCTGTTCTTTTCTGTCGACTATCACACGCACAGAGCTGCCTATCTTCTCAGCTTCCATCTCCGCACTTATGTCCTGCTGCAAAGCCATAAGAGCGTCAAGACGCTGTTGCTTTACGTCAGAAGGGACGTCGTCCTTATAATGCAAGGCACTGTATGTCCCCTCTTCCTCTGAATATGCAAACGCTCCCATCCTCTCGAATCTCGCCCATCTGACGAAATCCATAAGCTCCTGAAAATCTTTTTCGGTCTCACCGGGGAATCCGACCATAAGTGTCGTACGCAGATAAATGCCGGGAACGCTCTTTCTTATCTCGGAAATGAGGTCCATGGTTTCGCTTTTTGTCACGTTCCTATGCATTCGGGAAAGCATGTTATCAGATATATGCTGAAGCGCGATGTCAAGATATTTGCATACGTTTTTCCTTTCATTCATGACTGTGAGCAACTCTTTTGGAAACTTGTTCGGGTATGCGTAATGCAACCTTATCCATTCCACGCCCTCTATGTCTGACATTTTGCGTATGAGATCGGCAATGTGCTGC
>OJOQ01000612.1_pt1 | contig 11251 bp, 10 predicted proteins | sample 1598241 | NCBI WGS metagenome assembly OJOQ01 (sample SAMN03922466, study PRJEB24848) | human gut metagenome | isolation source: stool sample | host: Homo sapiens | place: Germany | collected 2010-11
TCATGCGTCCGGGGAGGACTATCTGGAAACCATCCTTGTTCTCCAAAAGAAACTCAGCATGGTACGCTCCGTGGATGTGGCCCGGCACATGGAGGTGTCAAAGCCCAGCGTGTGCCATGCGGTGGCTACCTTGCGAGACGGCGGCTTTCTCACAATGGATGAAGATTACTTTCTCCATCTGACCGATATGGGTCGCGAAGTTGCTGAGAAAATTTACGAGCGGCACCAGTTTTTTACGATGCAGTTGATCACTGCGGGCGTAGACCCGGAAATCGCCGAATACGAAGCCTGCCTGATTGAACACGCCGTCAGTCAGGACAGCTTCGAAAAAATCAGGGATGCGCACAAACAGGAAAAATAGAATAAAAGTTGCCCGTCGTTCCAACTGCGCGGACAAAAGCAGCCAGCGGGTTAAGATTGTGCGTCTATGCCCGCTGGCTATTCTATAAGGTAAAGCGGCTATCCGCATGGATGGTCGCTTTTACTCACCGTTTTTCAACTTCTCTGCGCTTTGGCACAATGCAATATACCGCTCCGCTTCTGCATCACTCTTTCCGGCAAAGAAATCTGCCACAACTTTTGGAATTTCACGCGGTTTTTCGTCGTGAAACACCACGGCGTCAAGGCTGATTCTCATCTCCTTGGAAATGAGAGCCACGGTTTCAAATTTCGGATTGCTCTTACACTTTTCAATCTCAATGACGGTTCGGGTACACATATTGAGCCGTTCTGCTAACTCGCGCTGTGTTATCTTTTTCTGCTCCCGCTTTTCGCGGAGTCTCTGGGCAAACAGGTCAAGAAAGTTCATTGTAAATCACCTCTACTACATTGTATGGTGAGCCTCAATTCACTTAAATACACATGAAGCTCACATTGAATGAGCCACAAATCACATTCAGCGAGTTGGAGGTAATTTTATGATGTCACGGATGAACAGGAGATACTGCTAAGGCCGCTCGCGGTCATGTAAAAAAGCATAAGCACCGATTAGCCGTCCACTTCAAAAAGCACGCGGCTATCCCCCAGACGAGCTGCACTCACGAAAGCGAGTTGCAGCTCTCTTTTTATGCGGTTTGGTTCATCCGTGATTTAGCCCCTCCCGGTACAGTATTCGTTACTCATGTTTTCACTCGCACGCAAGGCGCTCGTTCAGGTCATCATGCCTGTTCGAGCGCCTTTTTACGTTTTCCTGTCGGCTGTCGTTCTCCGCCGGTGTTGGTCTGGTTCACCACCCACCCAACACCGAAACGGAGGACATATTATGTTTAACAGAAAGAGCAGCTATGCGCTGAACAAGAAAGACCCCAACGCCATTGTTTACATGGATGCCAACGAAGCCATCACCCGCCTGACCTGTGAGGACTTTGCCAGCGAGAAAGAATTTCTGAAATGGAAATCCCTGTCAGACGAGGACTATCACGCCTCCGAGAAGGAAGCTCATGTCTATGCCAATCACACGCTTGCGCTGGATGAGCTATCCGAGGAAGCGGCCTCCATTCCTGCCGTGGATGTCTGCATGGAGCAGGCGCATGACCGGGCAGAGGCAATCCACCGCAGCGTCAGAAAGGTCACGCAGATTCGGAAGCACCTGACGGATACGCAGTTTCGCAGGGTGTGGATGTATTTCGTGGATGGGATGACGGTTGATGAGATTGGCGCAGCCGAAGGCGTCAGCCATCAGAATATTTCCAAGAGCATCGGTGCGGCGATGAAGAAAATGAAAAAACTTTTCCCTGATTGCTGAAAACAGGGTGCAAAAGTGGCCCAAAATCGGCGATAGGTGAAGGGACATTCTCCACGAAGCCTTTCGTTGAACGTTGAAAACTGAATAGACCATGATGCAGGCACAAAACCCGCGTGATAGCGGCATAAGGTGCGCCGCCACGACGATGGCTTCAAGGAGGTGATTCCGGAAAAGCCATCCGAGCGATCTACGCAGCCTTAGACCCGATTCGGCAAATCGGGCGCGATGACAGCGCGGCGGATAATGAAACTTGCTCACGCCCTCCCACAGACTTGAGGGGGAACCCTGCGGTATGCGCCAGCTCTTTGAGGCAGCGGTATCGTGGAGTTATGACAGCCCTGCCAAGGGCGGCCTGCATCATGCCCACTATCCGGGGCGCGTGGCAAATAGGATAGATTTTCTCAAATGGACAAGCAGAGCGGCTGCGCCGGTATTCGCCATTATGTTATGTGGCTCCAATTCTGCCCGCGCAGCCGCCTCTCAAAGTCAGATACCATGCGCTGACGGGCTTTCCCATCAGCGCATTCATGTGACCTTGAGGAAACCCACCAAACCGAGAAAGGAGATCGCCATGATGCAGCCAACGCCAAACGAATCCCGAATCCACACGGATGAGCTGGTGGACATCCGGGAAGTATCTGTTGACAAAAATCTTCCCAAGGAAGAACGCATTGCCGCCTTTATCCGCCAGATCAAAAATCCCTACCGCTTCCGCTGCGGCGATTTCGTGGTAAACGCCTGCTTTGCCGGGAACGGTGTTACGTTGGAGGAATGTCTGCAAGGCATTTTGCGCTGAGCGACATCCTCGCTTTTTTCCGCAGAGAGTGCTATGATCGGTGTGGAAAAGGATGAAAACCTAATAGCCAGATAACCACTCTTTTCATGCGGGAGCAGTCCGGGAGAAAGGAGTGCTTTTTCATGCCTAAATACAAAGCAACCGCTTATATCCGCCTGTCCTACACCGACGATCATTCCAGCGAAAGCGACAGCGTTTCCAATCAGCGCAAGCTCATTGAAAACTTTGTAGAGCGCAACCCGGATATTGAGGTCGTTTCCGAAAAGATCGACGATGGATACAGCGGCATCATCTTTGACCGCCCTGCGTTCAAGGAAATGATGCAGGATGTCACCGATGGCAATATCAACTGCGTCATCGTAAAAGACCTCTCCCGCTTAGGGCGCGAGTACATCGAAACTGGCCGGTATCTGCGCCGGGTATTCCCGGCCTACGGGGTGCGCTTCATCGCTATCACCGACAGCATCGACACCGCCCACGACAGCGGCGATGATCTGACCGTATCGGTCAAGAACATTATGAACGAAGCCTACTGCCGGGACATTTCCATCAAGACCCGCACCTCTCTGGACGTGAAGCGGCGCAACGGCGATTTCGTCGGTGCGTTCCCGGTGTACGGCTACATGAAAGCCGAGGACAACAAGAATTTGCTCGTCCCTGACCCCTACGCCGCCCGCGTTGTCTGCGACATCTTCCGTATGCGGCTGGAGGGCGCAAGCGCCTCCAAGATTGCATCAGAGCTGAACCGGCTGGGTATCCTCTCCCCGCTGGCTTACAAGAAGAACAACGGTCTGCCCTACGCGAAAAAGGGCTATGCGGACAAGGCTGACTGCAAGTGGTCGGCCACCACCATCATCCGCATCTTGCAGGACGAAACCTACACCGGAACGCTGGTGCAGGGCAAACAGGGTACGCCGCATTACAAGATCAAGCAGATGGAGCAGCGCCCCGCCTCCGAGTGGGTGCGTGTCCCGGATGCCCACGAAGCATTGATCGCCCGTCAGGATTTTGATCTGGTGCAGCGCATCAAGGGGCTGGATACCCGCACTTCTCCCAACGAGGACACGGTGTACCTGTTCTCCGGTATTCTGATCTGCGGGTGCTGCGGAAGCCGCATGACCCGCAAGACCAACCGTGCGAACGGCAAGGAGTACCACTACTATTATTGTCCTACCGGCAAGAAAAAGGGCTGCGCCCATCCGGTCATGCTGAAAGAAAGCAGCCTGATCGACTGTGTGCGGGACAGCCTGAAAGCCTATATCGGCAATATTGCTTCTCTGGAGGCGCTGCTGACCGGCATTGACCAGTCCAGCATCAATCAGGCGCTTGCCAAGGAATACAGCGACCACATCACCGACAACGAGCGCCGGTTGGAGCAGGTGCTGGAGTTCAAGGCACGGCTTTATGAGAGCCTTGTGGGAGGTATGCTTACCAAGGAAGAATACGCTTCCTATAAGGCAAAGTACACCAAGCAGGCCGAGGACATCCGCGAGAGCATCCGCGTTCTCAAGGAAAAACTCACGGAGGTTTTGGAAAACCGGAGTGAGCGCAACCGCTGGATTTCGCAGTTTACGCAGTTCTCCACGCTGGAAACCTTAGACCGCAGGGCGCTCATTCACATGGTACAGAGCATCCGCGTCCGTGGCAAAAAGGAGCTGGATATTACCTTTACCCATGAGGACGAATACAAAAAGGCGTTGCAGCTTTTGGCGCTGGCAGCGCAACAGAAAGATTACGAACAGAGAAAGGTGGGCTGAGCATGGCGAGAAAAAGCAGGAAAGAAACGGCTGCGGTAGCCGTGCAGGAGGCCGACGCCGCTTGCCGCGCCGCGATCTACGTCCGCCTTTCTGTGGAGGATACCCACACGCACAGCGTATCCATTGAAACCCAGCAGATGATTATTGCCCGCTATCTGGAGCAGTACCCGGAGATCAGCGTATACGATACCTATATCGACAACGGCGCGACCGGGACAAACTTCCACCGTCCGGGCTTTCAGCAGATGCTCTCGGATATTGAGGCCGGTCACGTCAACTGCGTCATTGTGAAAGACCTCTCCCGTTTGGGCCGAAACACCATTGACACCGGCTATTACATCGAGCAGTATTTCCGCATCCGCAACATCCGCTTTATTGCGGTCAATGAAAACTTCGACACCGCCGCCCCGGAGGACGCTCATTCCGGTATCATCATTCCGCTGCGGAACATGATAAACGAAGCCTACGCTTTGGACATCGGGCGCAAGATCAGGGCGCAGCAGCGGCAGGCCATGAAGGACGGCAAGTTCATCGGTGCGCGTACTCCCTACGGCTACCTGAAAGCGGAGGACGATTGCCACCAGCTTATCATCGACCCCGTTGCCGCCGTTGTGGTACAGCGGATGTTCCGGTGGGCTTCTGAGGGCGCTGGCCTCAATACCATCGCCGTGCGGCTGAACGAGGCTGGCATCCTCACCCCCAGCCACTACAAGAAGATGCAGGGAAAGATCACCCACGAAAATTTGCTCGGCAGCGGCAAGTGGCAGACCCGAACGGTCGGCGTCATTCTCCGCTCCGAGGTCTACACCGGAGATCTCGTTCAGGGGCAGACCAAAACCGTGGATCACCGGCAGGTCAAGGCTGATGCCGAGGAATGGACGGTGGTGCGGGACACCCATGAGGCCATAATCAGCCGGGAACAGTTCGCGGCGGTGCAGGAAATTCTCAATCAGACCGCCAGCCGCGCCAAGGCGCGGGAGATCAACGCATACACACCGAATTTGCTCAAAGGCAAGGTGTTCTGCGCCCATTGCGGCGGCAGCCTGCACCGGCAGAGAAACATCCGCAAGAAGTCCGACGATGTGTACTTCTACCATTGTCTGAGCCAGAGCCGAATCAGCAAGGATGCCTGCCCCGGCGTGACCATCCGCGAGGATATGCTGCTGGATATGCTGGCAGATATGCTTCAGGACGCGCTTGATACGGCGCTGGGGCAATACACCCTCTCCCTTGCAGAGCTACCCCGGCAGGCCGCTGAACGTGCCGAGCTGCGGGAGAAGATCACCAGCCGCAAGCAGGAAATCCAGCGGCTTCGCGGTATCGTGCGGAGCTTATATGAAAGCCTCGTCCAAGGCGTTCTTACCAAGGATGAATATTTCGACTACAAGGAAAAGTACGAAAGCCGCATTGCCGACCTCGCCGTGGAAATGGAGCAGTTGGAGGACGGTCTGCGGACGATGGATACGCAGATTGAGCAGCACCGGGCGCTGGAACAGGACGCCGCGCAGATCAAGACCGACCGTGCGCTGACCGGCGCACTCATCGAGCGGCTGATCGACCGCATCGAGGTATCCCACGACAAGCAGATCACGGTGCGCTATCGCTTCCAGAGCGAGTTTGAAACCTATGCGGAGGTGCTGGAACAATGCAGAAATATGTGATTGCCCTCTACATCCGCCTCTCCATCGAGGATTACAAGTACGACAGCCTGAGCATTGAAAATCAGAGCCTTGTCCTCCACGAATACGCGGCTTCCTTGCCGGAAGCTCTGAACGCGGAGATCATGGAGTTCATCGACAACGGGTACAGCGGCACGAATTTTGAGCGTCCGCAGGTACAGAAGCTCATTGAGCTGGTGCGGGCCAATCAGATCGACTGCATCATCGTCAAGGATTTTTCCCGCTTCGGGCGAAACAGCATTGAAACCGGCTACTTTATCGAGCGCGTGTTCCCGCTGTTCCATACCCGCTTCATTTCTATCAGCGACGATTTTGACAGCAGCAAATTCAAGGGCGACACCGGCGGCATGGACATGGCGTTCAAGTATCTCATCAGCGAGTATTACAGCCGCGATATGTCCATCAAAACCAAGAGTGCCAAGTACGCCAAGATGCAGCGCGGCGAGTATCAGAGCAAAATCTGTCCCTACGGCTACCGCAAAAGCGCCGATGGCAGAATGGAACCCGACCCGGATGCCGCAGCCATTGTACAGCTCATTTTCAGCCTCTCCGCAGGTGGCATGAACGCCGCTGCCATCACGCGGGAACTGTTCCGCAGGAACATCCCCACTCCCGGCCAGTACAAAGCGGCGCACGGCAATCACACCCACGATATTTCCCGCTGTCACGGGATTTGGAGTACATCCACTATTCTCCGCATTTTGGAGGATGAACGCTACACCGGCGTGTATGTGATCGGCAAGCGGGCGGTTCTCGAAGTAGGCGGCACCAGAAGCCACCTGAAGGACAGAGAATCATGGTACATCATCCCTGACCATCACCCGGCCATCGTAGAGAAAGCCGTGTTTGATACCGTGCAGGCCAGCCAGCTCCGCTTTTCCCAGCCCAACAAAAAGAAGCGGGACTACCCGCTGAAAGGCAAAGCCTTCTGTGGCTGCTGCGGTCATGCGCTGTCCCGCACCATGCAGAAAACCTCGTATTATTACTGCCGCCATTCCGAGGCGGACGTAGAAAGCCGCTGCCACAAGATGCGTCTGAACGCCGCAGAGCTGGAACAAGCGGTATTCCTGACGCTGAAAAAGCAGATGGAAGCCGCCGCACCGTTTGCCCCGGACGGTTCGCTCCGGGTGGATGCCTCCGTACCGGAACGCGCCGAATATGAGCAGCAGATCGAGACGCTGCAAGACGGCAAGCGCACACTTTACGAACACTATCTTATGGGCGAGATTGACCTGAACACCTACAAGGCGGAAAAGGCCGCGTGTAACGAGCTGCTGCTGAAAACAAAAAACGCCTATGCCGCAGTATTGGCACAGGCGAAACAGAAGCAGGACGAACAGGCACGGCAGGACAGCCGCAAGGAAGCGTCCAAGGCGATTTTCGATGCGGACACGCTGACCACCGAGCTGGCCGAGCTGTTGATCGACCGGGTGCTGGTATATCCCGATAAGCGCATCGAGATCGCATACAAAATCCAGGACATTTTTGATTGAGGTGGCAGTCATGAAAATCGCTTTCTATTGCAGAGTGGACGGACAGGGCTTTGGCTTTGTCCTCCCCGATGAAGCTGACAAGCTCCGCGAGTTTTTCGCCGAGCATCAGGATAAGCCTGCGCTTGAAAAGCCATCGAGCGCAAGCTAAAAATTTTTGTCGTGTGCTTGACATACGGGTGTCTAAGGTCGTGAAAGCGAATGTGCCGCAGACCGTTCTGCTCCAGCAGCTTGCTGAAATTGGCGGTAACGCTTCTGGGGTTGAAGATATTGCCCATGGCATCCACAAAAACATAACCGTCATACTTTTTGCTGTAGCAATTTCCGCATACCCGCCGATTTTCCTTTTGCTGCTCCCTCAGCGCCAGCAGCTTTTCCCGGATATTGCTGACCAGCGGCAGGGAGCGCAGGCTGGATTTCGTCTTGGCGCGGTCTGCGCAGACGATTTCACTTTTGCCGTCTATCTTTGCGTTGGTTACGATGTGCTTAATGGTGATGGTGTCCCGCTCAAAGTCGATGGCGTCCCATTTCAGCCCCAGTGCCTCGCTGCGGCGCAGGCCGTAAAAGGCGGTCATCTGAATCAGCAGGGAGTACGGATGATCCTTGGACGCTTCCAGCAGCCTCTCCAGCTCCTCCTGCCGGTAATAGTCCGCAATGTACCGCTGCTTCTTGGGGCGCTCCACCTTGTCGGCGGGGTTGAAGGGAATCAGGTCCATTTTGACGGCGTATTTCAGCGCCTTGTGGATATTGGCGTGATAGTGGATCACCGTACCGGGCGACACGGTTTTCAGCTCATGCAGATAAAAGCTCTGAATGTGCTTGGCTTGGATTCCGTCCAGCGTCAGTCCGGTGTTTCGGAAATACGGTGCGATCTTTCCCTTTACCATCTGCGTGTAAGAGGAAAAGGTGGTCTTTTCCACCGAGCTGCGGATAATCTCCAGCCACAGCTCCATGTAGTCGGCAAACAGCATATCAGAGGAGATGTCCTCGTTCTCCTTGCTCACAACCGGCGGGACAAAGCTCTTGCGGGTGTCCAGCAGCAGCTTCTCGGCGCGGCGCTTGTTTCCCTTTGCGGGAAGTCCTGTGGGAATCCACGGCTGCCTGCGTTTGCCGTTGGCGTCCGTGTAATTCAGCACCATGTAGTAACTGTCGTTTTTTATTTGCAGGTGTCCTGCTATCATAAACTCTACCTCCTTTGCGGATAGCACATGAACGGGCACCCTTTCGGACCGCTTTTATTATACGCCCGGCGGGAATGCCCGTCCAATGTGCCATACAAGTTCAAATCCCGGCTACGCCGCCGGCTGCGGATTTCCCGCCGAGAGTGCGTAGCGGATCACATTGATTTTCGGTACGCGGTATGCATTGCCGATTTTCATGCCGGGAATGTCGCCGTCGCCGATCAGCGCATAGGCCAAATGACGGCTGATGCCCAGCATCGCCTGCACCTGCGCCACATTTACAATGTCGGGGTAGTCCGTGAACATCACCTCGTATAGGGTCTGAATTTCGATTTTAGTCATCGGCACCACCTCCATCGTCACCAAGCACATGTGCGAGAAGCATATCAAGCTCTTCTTCTGTGTTCACCGGAGAGAGGCTGACGATACCCTCTTCGTTTTCATCCTCACCGAAGGGAGTGCCGCCTTCGCATACGATATTATCCAGTTTTTCCGAAATAGCATGGATTACATAGTGAACCTCTTCCTGAGAGAGAATAAACACAAGCTCGTGTCCGCACTCATCATCAAAGGTTGCCACAAGCTTATCGTCGCTGCGGTCAATACCGTTATCAGCATCGATGAGAAATTCAAGGAAAAGATCCTCAACAAAGAGGCAACCCGCCTCGGAAAAATCTGCGATCATACGGTCAAGCTCCTGTTTTCTGCTTTCGCTCAAACGGTTAAAATCAAAATTAGCTTTCATAATTTAATCTCCTTTCACCGGGCATCCCGGTCTTTGCGCTGACGCGCCAAATGTTTGTTGTAAAAATCCATGGCCTTGACAAGCGTCTCGGTCATCTGCTTCACGGAGGTGTCCGGACGGAAAAAGCTGCGGAGCTTGTCTACCGGCACCTTCACATATTCCACCTGATTGCCCTTAACCTCGGACAGAAGCTGCAGCACCGCGTCATCCGTGAGAGTCTGCGCCTCGCTCATGCGCCGCAGCCGCCGGGCCTGAGACAAGGACGGCGTTACCTCATCGCTGTCCATCACGGAGAAGAGCATTTCCTGCTCAGACGGCTGCAAATAGGACAGCTCCACCGCCGGAGTCAGGGCGATCTTGCCCTCGTCCACCAGCTTCAGGATGTCGGGGATTAGGTGGGTGAGTCGGATGTATCGGAACACTTGATCTCGGCTTTCACCGGCACATTTGCCGATTTCCGTCGCTGTGTCGAAATTCGTCGCAACTTGCGACGAATTCTTTTCAAGGCGACCCGCCTTCCGTTTCATCGCATCCATTTTCATCTTGTACGCAAAGGCCTTCTCCGACGGCAAAATATGCTCCCTTTGCAGGTTGCTGTCCACCATGGTGATAACAGCCTCCTCGTCTGTCAGGTCACGGATAATCACCGGCATGGTGTCCATCCCCAGTGCCTTGCACGCTGCCAGCCGCCGGTGGCCTGAGATCAACTCATAGCCGCCGTCAGGCAGCGGCCTTGCCAGCGCCGGAGAAAGCACGCCGGCATCGGCAATGCTCCGCATGAGCTGCGCCATTTCCTCGTCCTCCTTCACCTTAAAGGGGTGATTTCGAAAGGGTGTGAGGGCAGCCAGCGGGATTGCCTCTACCCTTGGCTTTTTCGCATTGAGCCGTTCCTCCGTGCTCATAAAAAGCTCCTCATACCCGGTCAGCCCCAAATCAATCAATCGGTCGTTCTTCATCGAATCCTTCCTTTCATCGTATAATCGTCTTTTCCTCTTGGGGCGGCCGCTGATTTCGCAGCGCCTGCTTCTCCCGCGGGGAGAGGTAGGGGTCGTTTTCCACCCACGCATCCCATTCACACGCCAAGAGGTCTTTCAGCTTTGGGTTATCCTCAATCATGTTATAGGCGGTTTGCTTTTGCTTCCGAAGCCGGGAAAGCTCTGCGGTGCAGGCGGCGCAGGATTTTTTCAGCTCGACCCTCTCCGCAGGATCGGCGCAGCCTCGCTGCTTATTGCGGATTTTGCTGCGTGCAGCGGATATTGCATCCATCTCCTTGTCCATTCGTGCAAGAAACCTCTGCACATCCTCCGGCGTGTCCAAATGCTCCCGACACACCAGCGTTATTTCAGCGGTGAAGCGATCCAGCCTGCGGCAAGCCTCCCGGCACTCCGCCGACAGGGGCTGCCGATACTCCTTTTCGTACAGCGGCGCAACGCCCAGCACGATTGCCACGCAGCGGAAGAAGCTCAAATACCCGGTGACGCGGGGCAAATGCAGATAGAAATCCCGCTGCCGGTAATATTTTTCCGTCGGCGGATTTTTCCTGGCATATTCCCGTGTGTAGGGCCTCATGAATTCAAAATAGCGCCGGGTCACACGGATGTCCCGCTGGTTCTCCAGCAGCCTGTCCTGCAGCGCCTCCTTGTCATATTCGGCTCCCAGCCTGAAGGTACGCATACACTTTTTGGAGCTTAGAGAACGGAGGGTGGCGTACCTGCGGTAGGGATCGCACACGAACACATAGCCCTTCTTCCGCAGCACGGCGCTCAGCTCCGTCCAGCTGCTTGACATCGTCAGTGCCTCGTCCAGCGCCCGCCGCATAAGGTTGTAGCGGGTGGGCTCGCCGTTCTTTTCGGCAAAGT
>OJOQ01000616.1_pt1 | contig 11185 bp, 10 predicted proteins | sample 1598241 | NCBI WGS metagenome assembly OJOQ01 (sample SAMN03922466, study PRJEB24848) | human gut metagenome | isolation source: stool sample | host: Homo sapiens | place: Germany | collected 2010-11
TTCTTCTATAAAGTAGTGTAATTATTCCTTTTTTATATTTACTTTTAATATACTTAATAATATTCTTATCAAAAGAGGCTAAATAAATATTTTTATTATATTTATTTAGAGTATTCATAAGAATATCAGAAAATACTTTATAGTTATTATTAGTTTTAATATCAATTAAAAATATTTTATTAGTATCAATATCAAGAATCTTATCTAAAGTAGTTAGATAATTATTTTTAATTAAATCACTATAGTTGGTTTCTTCAATAACATTTAAATTAACAAGAGAATTATGAGATAAAACTATTTTGTGATCTTTAGTTAATCTTATATCGAATTCTACTCCTATACTTTCTTTATCCTTAAGGGCCTTCTTAATAGCAGTATAAGAATTTTCTTTAATATCTTTTGAGGTTATACCTCTATGAATAATATATTTCATAATTAATTGTATGAAAAGTATTGAAAAAAAATTAATTTTATGATAACATTTAATCATAGGAGGATAAGAAAATGAGGAGTAAAAAAATATTAAATTTATTAATTTTTATGTTAGGGATATTCTTAATATCTAGTACCACTGTTTTAGCCGAAGATGTAAGTATTAAAATAGATGATAGCCCAAATGGTAAAGTTATCACTAAAGACCTTGGTACTTCAGTTGGGGATATATCTGCTCACGTAAAAAAAGCAACAACAGGAGAAATATTATATTGTTCACAATATGCATTAGGCAATCCGGGTATGGATTACACATGGAATTGTAATAATAAAATAACCAAGAATAAAGAAGAATTATTATATGTATTAAATCAAGAACCTAAAAATGCGCCAGCAGATTTTAATACAACAGAACAAGATAAATTCTTTATCAAACAAATGGTAGTTTGGCGTTATACCGAACCTGGTCCTGATTTATTTACTGGTTTTGACTATAACCGTGATTCAATTTCTAAAGCTATTCAAAGTATGATAAATGCTGCTGATACATACAAAAATAAAAAGTATGATATTGCTTTAACAATTGAAGGAAGCAAGACCATGAGTCTTACTAGTGATAGAAAATACTATGTTAGTAGCAAAATCAATTTAGGAGGAACCAATTTATCAGGTAATATATCAGTAAGTGTAAGTGGTGTAAATGGTGCCTTTGTTACAAGTGATGTTAATGCTACTAGTGGAAATACATCATTTGAAAGTGGAACTAAAGTATATGTAAAAGTGCCAGCAAGTAATATAACAAAAACTAGTACCATAAAATTAACTGCTAATGGAAATTATATAAGATATATTGGTGACATTTATAATTGTACACCTGGTACTGGAGATACCGGAATACAAAATGTACTTCATTACAAACCACAATCAGAAACAAAGACAATATCTGATGCTATTGATTTAAATGTAACATTAACAAATGTAACAATATCAAAACAAGATATAACATTTTCTAAAGAACTTCCTGGTGCTACCTTAGTTATTAAACAAGGTAATAATATAGTGAAAAAATGGGTTTCTACTACTATACCAGAAACATTCCAACTAGCACCCGGTACTTATACTTTAGAGGAGAGTATTGCTCCTAGTGGATATATTAAATCTACTGAAAAAATAGAATTTACAGTTACTGCTGAAGGTAAAGTAACAATAGAGGGAAAAGAAGCAACAACACCATTAGTTATGCAAAACAAACCAATCATGGTTTATATATCTAAAAAGAGTATTAATGGAAAGACTGAACTACCAGGAGCTAAACTAAAAATAACAGATAAAGAAGGAAAATTAGTAAAAGACCTAGATGGAAATGATTTAGAATGGATTTCTACTACTAAAGAAAAAAGTTTCCATTTAGCCGCAGGTACTTACTATCTTACTGAAACAAATGCACCAGATGGTTATGAATTATCTGATACTATAATAGAATTTATAGTTACTGAAGATGGTAAGGTAAAAATGGATAAAAAAGATGTAGATGGTAATCTAATTGTATTTACCAATACACCAGCACCTGAAGAAGTAAAAACAGGTAGCTTCATATTATATATAGTTGTAATAGGAATAATTTCCGTAGTACTAGTTACTTACTATGTTATGAAAAAACAAGAAGCATAAAATACTATGCTTCTTTTAATTTGACTTCAAACTAAAATTGTGTTATCATATAAAGCACTTTAAGGGGGAATTATAATGTCAGATTTAACAATACAATTATTAAAACTTATTAACGAAGGAAAGAACTTAAATGAAATAAGTGAAACATTACATATTTCACATAAAAAAATATTTAATTATCTAACAATGATAAAAAATAGTGGATATGATTTCAAAAGAAGTTATTATTCAAATGGTGATATAATATATACACCAGAACTTCGATATACCATACCACCTACTAATGAAGTAAATTTATTGATGTCACAAAACGATGAAACATTAAGAGCAGTAGTAATTTCTGATACTCATATTGGTAGTGAAAAAGAAAGATTAGATTTACTCGAAGACGCTTATAATTATTGTGTACAAAAAGGAATACATATTATCTTTAACTGTGGTGATTTACTAGATAATATAGCTAATCAAGGTAAAACACCAAGTGAAGATAGAGTCAGTTATTTATTAGAAAAATATCCTTTTGAGAAAAACATTTTAAATTTTATCATTTTAGGAAATCATGATATTAGTCCATTAAAAGTTTATGGTCAAAATCTTATGACAATACTAAATAATTATCGTCATGATCTAGTTACAATTGGTTATTGTGAAGGATTAATTAATGTTAAGAACGAAGCAATTGTACTTAGTCACCCATATGTTGATAGTTCTCTTAATACAGATAAAAGAAGTAAAATAGTACTTTATGGTCATTCCCATTTCTATCGAATAAAAAGTTTCGCTCAGCAATCACGTTATATCGGAATAAATGTTCCTCCATTATGTGATATATTTACCAAAGATATAAGTTATCCTAGTATTCTTGATATGGAACTATCATTCGATAAAGGTAGTTTTGATCGCTTAATCTTAAAACAATTAATCCCTATGTATAGTTCTTTTGTTCCAGTTAATGAAAATGTTTACTATTTTAAAGGATATTCAAGTACAAACACAGAAAAAATAACTGAAGAAAATTCACCTAAAGTAAGAACATTAACTCCAGGAACAAGTCAAATAGATAAATTTAATGCTAGATGGAATAAATAGTTTATAACAGAAAAGAAGATACTAGTTATTTTCTTTCTAATATTAAAATATAGGTTAGAAAGTATTTCACTGTGAATATAATATCTAATAATTATTTATGACTAGATTATAAGCTAGTCATAACCAAGAAAGACATAGACTTTCTTGGAATAAAATATAAAAAATACATAAAAATAGTTGTAATTTAATATAATATATGGTACAATTATATTCGTTATGGGATAATCCGCCTATATAAATATATAGTGATTATCTGAAAAAGAAAGGAAGTGTATATACGATGGACATTATTGAAAAAATAACTGCTAGTCAAATGAAAAAAGATTTACCTGAATTCAGAGTAGGAGATTCTGTTATAGTAGGATGTATTATTACTGAAACTAAAGGTGGAAAATCTAAAGAAAGAGTCCAAGACTTCAAAGGTACAGTTATTGCAAGAAAAGGTAAAGGAGTATCTGAAACTTTCACTGTAAGAGGAGAGTACTCTGGTATTGGAGTAGAAAAAACTTTCCATGTACATTCTAATAAGGTTGCTTATATTAAGATTGTTAAACCAGGTAAAGTTAGAAGAGCTAAATTATATTTCTTAAGAGACAGAAAGAGTAAGTATAATATTAAAGAAAGAAGATAATAGCTTAGCTATTGTCTTTTTGTTTAGAGGTGGAAAATGAAAAATATAATTAAAGAATTATTACCATATGTTTTAATATTGGGTGGAGTTATCTTAATTAGAACTTTTATTGTTACTCCAGTTATTGTAAGTGGAGACTCAATGAAACCTAATTTACATAATGGTGAATTATTATTAGAAAGAAAAATTGGTTATAATAGTACTAATATTAAAAGATTTGATATCGTTGTAATTAAAGAAGGTAAAGAAGAGATTATTAAAAGAATAATAGGCCTACCTGGAGAACATATTAGTTATAAGAATAATAAATTATATGTTAATGATAAAGTATTAGAAGAAAACTTTGATTTTAGAAAGACTAATGATTTTAACTTAGAAGAAATATGTTCTTGCAATAGTATTCCTGAAGGTAAATACTTAGTATTAGGAGATAATAGACCAATATCAAAAGATAGTAGAATGATTGGTCTTATAGATGAAAAAGATATTTTAGGTAAAGCAGTATATCGTATTTGGCCAATATCTAAATTTGGAAATATATATAATTAGATGTAATTTATAGTTACATCTTTTATTATATTTAGACAATAGTAAATAATATTTTTATCTTCTTTCATAAAATAAATTGAAAGGAGATTATGATGAATAATAATTGTTTTGATAATAAAATTAAAAAAATTTTAGATTGTGGTAAACATTGTAATTGTATTCCAGTTATTGTAGGTCCAACAGGGCCAACAGGACCGCAAGGTCCTGCTAGTATCACTGTAGGAGTAACTACTACTACTGATCCTGGTACCAATGCTAGTGTTACTAATGTAGGTACTGATGATAACGTTATTTTAAATTTTAATATACCAAAGGGTGAAACAGGTCCAATTGGTCCTCAAGGAATACCTGGAACAGAGGGCCCAACGGGGCCAACTGGACCACAAGGTCTTCAAGGAATACAGGGCCCAACGGGGCCAACAGGGCCGCAAGGTCTTCAAGGAATACAGGGCCCAACGGGGCCAACAGGACCAACAGGTCCAGCAGGACCTACCGCTATTGAAACTTATGGTCGTAAATACAATACTAGCACAGATAATATTTCTTTAGAAACTAATATTGCTCAAAATATTCCACTTGGTAATAATGGTCCTACTAACAATATTACAACTGCTACACAAAATACTCTTACAATAACAGAAAATGGAGTTTATTTAGTAGAATATGGTTTTTCTGGAAGTTCAAGTACTAATGCTACATTGACTGTTGAGGTAAATCAAAATGCTAATGCTATAGGTGGTACTTCAATTGTTAAAACTGTAACCGCTAATAACAATACAGACTTTAACAGTAGTACTATTAATTCATTTGCTGTTGGTGATGAAATAGGATTAAGTATTAAGTCTTCTACTACTGCTACAATAACACCTGCTAATGGTACTAATGCTTATTTGAATATTATTAGAATATCTTAAGAAAAAGCATCTCTTCGGAGGTGCTTTTTTCTAGACAAATTATTAGAATTATGTTATCATTATAGTGTAAAGGAGACTAGATATGAAAAAGAAACTATTGATAGGTAGTTTAGTTGTAGTAGTAATATTATTATGTCTATTTTATTTTTTAGTATTAAAAAGTGATAAGCGTAGAATTACAACTAAAGGAGTAGAAGTAGTACCTACGATGAACGATAAGATAGATAGTGACAGTACTTGGTGCGGAACTTTTCAATTAGTATGGAATGACATGATTAATGAAGTAGTAGGACAAGATATTTCATTTGAAGATAGTAATGATATGGTTACTAATTTAAATAAAAAAGATTTTAATACTTCAATGATATCAGAAGAATATTATTATAAGAAGTATGGTTTTAAGACATTAAGTTTAAAGAAAGAAATTGAACAAGGTATTAAGAATAAATTTAATCAGACAAGTGATATATTAGATAGTTTTAATTGGGAACAAGATGATCTTGATAGTGATAATGATGGATATTTCTTTTATACAATGTTATATAGAGAATTTGAGTATAATAAGAAATTTAGTGTATTAGATAAAGATAAATTTAACAATTATGAAAATATCAAATATTTTGGTATTAATAAAAAATCTACTGACGAAGTAAGAAATCAAATAGAAGTATTATTTTATAATGATAAAGACAATTTTGCTATAAAATTGCATACCAAAAATGGAGATGAAGTTATATTATATAAGAATCCTAAAGGTAATACATTTAATGAAATATATAATAATATGACTATAGAGAATAATAATTATAAAGGAAATAAAAACTTTACAAAGAATGATGAATTTAAAGCACCAATGATTGACTTCAATGTCAAAAGAGAGTATAATGAATTATCCGGTAAACCATTTATTTCCAAATCTGGTAAAGAATATGTTATTGATACGGCGATTCAGACAATTAGTTTTTCGTTAGATGAAAAAGGTGGAAGAATTAAAAGTGAAGCCGCTACTGACGTGAAGACAACGGCAATGCCTAATATGAATGAGCCTAGATATTTTAATATTGATAATACATTTGCTTTATTCTTAAAAGAAGAAAGTAAAGATAAACCATATTTTGCAGCTAGAATAGAAGATATAACAAAGTATCAAAGTTAGGAGGTCCCCAAGTGATAATTACATCATTAACAAATAATAAAATAAAAGAATTATGCAAATTAAAAGAAAAAAAATATCGTAACAATACCAATACATTCTTAATTGAAGGTAGAAATATAATTAATGAAGCCCATAAAGTTAAGTTACTAAAAGAAATATATTTACTTGAAGGAAAGAATATTGATATAGATGTACCAATTACTTATGTAACAAAAGAAGTAATGAAAAAAATATCTAGTACCGATAGCATTCCAGATGTAGTAGGAGTCTCGCTAAAAAAAGAAATTTCCTCACTAGGAGAGCGCCTTTTATTACTAGATAATATTCAAGACCCAGGTAACCTAGGTACAATAATTAGATCATCTAAAGCATTTAATATTGATACAATCATAATGTCTCCTAATACAGTAGATATGTATAACCCCAAAGTACTTAGAGCAACAGAAGGAATGATTTTTCATATCAATATAATAGTAAGAGAATTACCAACTTTTATTCAAGAAATAAAAAAAGCAAACTATAAAGTATATGGTACCAAAGTCGATGGCGGAATAAACGTAAAAGATACAACCATTACCAAAAAATATGCTTTAGTAATAGGTAATGAAGGAAATGGTATGACCGAGATAGTAGGTAATCTATGTGATGAATATCTATATATAAAAATGAATAAAGAAGTAGAAAGTTTAAATGCTGGAGTAGCAACTTCAATACTTCTATATGAAATGGATGATAAATATGACACTAATTAAAATAGGGAAAATAGTAAATACTCATGGTATTAAAGGCGAACTTAGATTATTATCAAAATTCCCATATAAAGACAAAGTATTTATAAATAATATGAAAATATATATAAATAAAAAAGATGAAGAAATAATAAATACATATCGTAAACATAAAAACTTTGACATGATTACCTTAAAAGGCTATAACAATATAAATGAGGTATTAAAATATAAAGGAAAATATGTCTATGTTGAAGATAGTGATATCACTTTAGAAGATAATAAATATCTAGATGAAGAACTAATAGGTCTAAATGTTATATATGAAAATAATAATAAAGGTCTTATTACAGATATAGAAAGATATGATAAAACAGTGTTATTTAATATTAAAAATAATGATAAGAATTACTTAATACCATATAATGATAATTTAATAGATAAGATAGATATTAATAATAAAAAGATCTATATTAAAGATATTAAAGGTCTATTTAATAACTAGTTTATACTAGTTATTTTTTATTAAAAAATACATAACCCCAAAATAATTCATAATAGAGACTCCCTAAGAGGCTCTATTATGCCATATGGAGACTATCTAAGGCTCCATCGGAATAAAAAAATAAAAAATATTTAGCAATCTCTATTGACAATTGCTAAAATAGTGTTATAATTATAGATGTAAATACAAAGGAGAATGATAGTATGAAGAAAAGACAGTTTAAGACAGAAAGTAAGAGAATATTAGATTTAATGATAAATAGTATATATACTAATAAAGAAATATTCCTAAGAGAATTAATATCCAATTCTAGTGATGCATTAGATAAGTTATATTATTTATCACTTACTAATAAAGATATAAAAGTAAATAAAGATGATTTATTTATAAGAGTAGATTATAATAAAGATAAAAGAACTATTACTATTAGTGATAATGGTACTGGTATGACTGAAGAAGAGTTAGAAAATAACTTAGGAGTAATAGCAGAATCAGGTTCTCTTAAGTTTAAAGAAGAAAATAAAGAGCAGAATGATGTTAATATAATTGGTCAGTTCGGCGTAGGTTTCTATTCAGCCTTTATGGTAAGTGACAAAGTAACCGTAGAATCAAAATCATATAAAGATGATAAAGCCACTATCTGGGAAAGTACTGGAGTAGATGGCTATACCTTATCACTTTCTGATAAAAAAGATAATGGTACTATTATTACATTACATTTAAAAGAAGATACTGAAGATTATAACTATAGTGAATTATTATCTGAATATAAATTAAGAAGTATTATAAAGAAATACTCTGATTATATTAGTTATCCAATTAAGATGGAAGTAGAAAATAATAGAAAGAAAGAAGATAGTGATGAATACGAAACCTATAAAGAAGTAATAACTATCAATAGTAGAATACCTCTATGGAAGAGAAATAAGAAAGATATAACTGAAGAAGAATATAATAACTTCTATAGTGATAAGTTCTTTGATTATGATAAACCTTTAGATGTATTACATTTTAATATTGAAGGTAATGTTAATTATAATGCACTATTATATATACCTAGTCATGCACCATATGATTATTATAGTAAAGAATATGAAAAGGGATTACAATTATATACTAATGGTGTACTAATAATGGATAAATGTAGTGAGTTACTTCCTGATTATTTTAGTTTTGTAAGAGGAGTAATTGATACTGAAGATATACCTCTAAATATATCAAGGGAGACACTACAAGATGATAAAAATATCAAACTAATAGCTAAAAGTATCGAAACTAAAGTAAGAAATGAATTACTAGATTTACTTAAGAATGACAGAGATAAATACTTAGAATTATATAAAGCCTTTGGTATGCAATTAAAGTTTGGTATTTATAATGATTATGGTATGCATAAGGATAAGTTAGAAGATTTAATTATGTTCTATTCATCTAGTGAGAAGAAGTTAATTACTCTAGATGAATATGTAAATAAATTAAAAGAAGAAGATAAGAATATCTATTACTGTGCTGGAGAAACAGTTGATAAGATAGATATGTTACCTCAAGTAGAAGGAATTAAAGATAAGCATGAAGTACTATACTTAACTGATTATGTTGATGAGTTTGCAATAATGGCAATTCATGAGTATAAAGGTAAGACTTTTGTTAATGTTAGTAATGAAAGTACTGATTTATCTACAGAAGAAGAAAAAGAAAAGATAAATAAAGAAAATACTGATAATAAAGATATGCTAGAAGAAATGAAGAAAGTACTAGAAGGTAATGTAGAAGAAGTAAAACTTACTAATAAACTAAAGAGTCACCCAGTATGTTTAACTACTACTGGAGAAGTATCTACATCAATGGAGAAAGTAATTAATGCAATGCCTACTGATGAAAAGATAAAAGCAAATGAGGTACTTGAAATTAATGCTAGTCATAAGATTGTAGATAAATTAAAAGACTTATATAAAAATAATAAAGATGAGTTTACTAAATACACAAAGGTTATTTATTATGAGGCAAGATTAATTGAAGGACTTCCTATTGATAATCCTACTGAGTTATCTAATCTTATGTGTGATATAATGGCAAATAAATAATATAATTTTAAAGGAGATGATTTGTATGTTGCCAAGTAGATTATTTTTTGATGATAGTTTTTTCAAAGGAGATGAAAATATTAAGAGTGATATCTATGAAAAAGATGGTAGACTAGTCGTAGAGATGGAAGCACCAGGATATACTAAAGATGATATTAACATTTCTATTGATAAAGGTACATTATCTATTACATTTGAGAAAGAAGAAGAGGATGAAGAAAATAAGAAATATCTTCATCGTGAAAGAAAGAGTTATAGTAAAGTATCTAGAAGTTTCTATCTAGGAGATATTGATGAAGAAGATATTGATGCTAGTTTCAAGAATGGTGTATTAGTAGTTAGTGCTCCTAAAAAGAAAGAAATAGAAACTAAGAAAACTATTAGTATAAAAGACTTTGAATAAGAGTCTTTTTTCTTTTTATAACCCTCTAAGCCTAAGTCTTAGAGGGTTAACTAAAGCCTTAATATATAAGTCTTTAGTTAAAGTATCAACCATACATATCATATATAAGCAGTTATTTTATATAAATATTTCTTGTCAATTATAAATGTAAAAATAATAAAAAATGTCAAAATATCTTGCTAAAAATATAAATTATGATATAATTGTATTAAAGATAGGAAAGCTATCTAAATAAAGAAAGGGAGATAAAGAAAATGAAGAAGAAATTATTATTTCTAGTAGCAGCTTTTGCATTATTTGTTCCAAGTGTATTAGCTGCTGAACCAAACTATGATGAATCAGTTAAAGCTTTCTTTGCTAATGGTACACCAGTAACAGTAGAAGCAAGAACTGATGGTCATGATGGAGCATTAATTAAATGGGATGGTGGTGAAAAAGCTGTACCAGCTGATACATCAGTATTCGGTGGAAGTCATGAGAGTGATGAAAAATTAGAATCAACTAATGTAACAGTTAATGGAGGTTCTCTACACAATGTATTTGGTGGTGGACTTCATAAGAGTTCAGTAGGTAATTCTTTAGTAATTATTAATGGTGGAAAATTCACTGGCTTCATTCAAGGTGGTGGAGCATCTTCTTATACTGCTACATGTGGACACACTCAATATGCTGGTGATAAAGATGGTGCTACAACAGTAGTAGATAATGCTATTGTAGTAATTAATGGTGGTGAAATTGCTAAAGATGTATTTGGAGGCGGTGAAGGTATTAGTTATACTAAAAAAGCTTCTGTAACAGTAAATAAATCATTTACTGGAAATATCAGATATGTAACATTAGGTGGTTCTAATGGCTATACTGATGATGCTACAGCCTTATTGAAAGGTGGTAAAATTAAAGTATTACAATCAGTAAATAGAGGTTTCATGGAAACTGCTGAAATAACAGTTAATGGTGCTGAAATTGAAAATGCATATGCTTCAGCAGAAGGTGACGATCAAAAACTTGGAGTTAATAAAAAAG
>OJOQ01000620.1_pt1 | contig 11148 bp, 7 predicted proteins | sample 1598241 | NCBI WGS metagenome assembly OJOQ01 (sample SAMN03922466, study PRJEB24848) | human gut metagenome | isolation source: stool sample | host: Homo sapiens | place: Germany | collected 2010-11
ATAATATAGCACACCGCGCAAAAAAATGCAAGAGGGAAATGCGGCTTTTGGGCAGAAAGTTTTTCGTTGCATTTCTTTGCGATTGTATCAGAATTTTGAATAGACAGGTTTCGAAATAATCATAAATTTTTTAAATAAATAAATTGAAATTTTTTGGGTGATTTGTTAACGTGTTCTTAACACCTATGTGAGATGATAAAGTCCCATGCATGCGGGGCATGCAAGATCCACTTGGCGAAATAGAAACAAAGGAGGAAACATCATGACAGGTAAAAAACTGCAGCGTCTGCTGGCGTGTCTGCTGGCGGTGCTGCTGCTGTCGCAGGTCGGCGCGTTCTCGCCGGCCGTGTTCGCGGCGGATGACATCGACTACACGCTGCAAAACGGTACGGCCATCATTAAGTCCACGATGACGACCGATGAAGTGAACCATGCGCTGACGCGCGCGCTGGTCAAGGATTTTGATCAGTTGAGCCCTGAGGATCAGCAAACACTTCTGGATAGTCTTCAGTGGGAGTACGAGTGCGAGGGCAAGGGCAAGGGCCTTTTTGGCTTCCCTGTCACGCGTACCGACTGGGGTTCCATTAATGGGTTTACTAGCGTAGATAAGAAAATCAATTATACCCACCCCGCGCTGGCCGCTAACAAGGATGGCGACTACAAGGTCCGCCTTGCCGGCACGACAGCGGAAGTGACGCTGACGAAGGCGGAGAAGCTCTCTTCGTCTATCACGCTCAAGGAAGGTGTCAGCGTGAAGCTGCCGTATAAGGAAGACGGCACGCTGGATTTTGACGCACTGCGTGCAGCCATTCTCCAGCAGGTCGTGGACGAGGGGACTACCCCGTCTCTGACGACGGAGAATACGGAGATCAAGTACTATGCGACGTCTTCAACGGGATGGACTCAGGAATGGGTGAAACTGGATGGCGATAAGGTCAATCTTGCAACTTACCCCGCCATTTCTGCGGGTGAGCAGCAGATCCAGATCAGCTTCAAGGGCGACAATACTTACAAGGCGTCCTCTGAAACGACGACGGTGACCTTCACCGAGCGCCCAAGCATCGAAGCGGTGACGAAGGAAAACCCGACGTTCAAGCTCGCCTTCACTGCCGACGGCGCGGCGATCTATGACAACATCCGGCAGCAGGTCTGGGATGCGGTCGTTGTGAGCACGAACCCGGCTCTGACCGTGGATGATGTGACCATCGAGTATTATGCTACGGCTGAGAGCGGCTCTTGGGGCAGCGTCGGCAAAGCATGGATGCCGCTGGAAGGCGGCACAAAAGATTTGCTGACCTATCCCGCCATCGGTGAAGGTACGCAGGAGGTGCGCATCACCTGGGGCGGCAGCAAGGACTACGCCGCCTGGCAGTGGCAAGGGAATGTGGCCGTCACCGGCCGCGCGGCAGCTCCGTTCACGCGCAAAGAGGGCGTGACCGAGGTCTCGATGGTCTATAACAAGGATCAGAGCATCAACTACGAGGCGACCGCGCAGGCTCTGCGCGAGGCGCTGCTCGTGAGCGCTGATCCGAACGTCTCCATCAACGACGTGACGGTGGAGTATAACGCCGGCACAGACATCGCCAAGAATTTCCAGCCACTCGACTTTGACGGTTTTGGCTTCAAGTTCGGCCTGAACGAGCAGACCATCCGCTTCACCTGGCGCGGCAACGCAGACTACCAGGCTTATACGGCGGAAGTCACCGTCGAGATGACCGACAGCCGCGAGGCCAGCGCCGTCGTCCTCAAGCCGAGCATCTCTCTCATCTACAATAAGGACGCCGCTGCCATGACGCAGCAGATTTTTGAATACGTCATTGATTGGGACGATTCCACGCTGCCCGACAAGAGCACGCTGAGCGTGGACGACTTTACGATCGAGTATTACGCAACGGCTAAGGTCGTGGCCGGTGATCTTGGCGGCGACGTAGGACTCCAAAAGTGGGTTCCGATCGAAGGAGAAGATGGAATCAGTGTTGGCAAACTCCAGTATTTCTACCCCCAGATGGGTGCCGGCGAGCAGCAGATCCGCGTGACCTTCAACGGCAGCGAGACCTATCGTCCCAGCGAGGCTGAGGAAGGCTCGCTCACGGTCAAGAAGGCAAATGTCTCCGTCAAGGTGCACTCGACGAGCATCTACGCCGATGAAGTGCCGGGCGAGGGCTTCGTCACCACCGATCCCGTGGACGATTTTGACATCTTCACAGTCTATACCGGCGTGTCCAGCGTGTTCGTGCAGCTGCCCGAGCGCTACACAGACAACGCGTTTATCAAGGCTGTTGATCCTGTGCTCGAAAAAGTCGGTCTGCGGACGATCCAGGATATCATGGACAAGGGCATCACCGTCGGCGAACTCAAGCAGAATCTGGACAAGATCGCCAATGGCAGCGAGTATGCCGTAGTGCGTGAAGCGCTCAAGCTGATGGGTGTTGACGTCACTACGCTGCAGCAGATCATCAACGTGTTCAACAAGATCACGCTGCTGGACAATGTCCGCATTGCCCTGCGTACACCGGATCAGGTGGGTATCTACACCGTTTACGCGATCACGAACAACGATAACTACAACACCGGCTTCGGTATGGGTGCACTCGTTGTGAAAAAGCACTACTCCGGTGTGAAGCTCGACTGGAATCAGGACTTCACCAATGGCAAGATCTCCGCTGCGGACGTGAAGAACTTCGACTTCGGTGCGACGCTGAGCTATAACGGGGAACAAGTCGAGGATCAGTCCTCTGTGCACTACCTGTACTCCGGCTTCACCAGCAGGTGGAAGCCGTACTCCAGCACCACGACACCCCCGACTGAGCCCGGCCGCTATGTTGTGACGGTCGTGACTCTGGGCGGCAACTATCAGGCAGCGCCCATCACGCGCGCTTTCCAGATCACCAAGTAATTTTCTCGCGTGTGTCTCCCGGGCTTTTTTGCCCGGGAGACATTTTTGCGCCGGAGGAGACCGGCCGGAGCTGAAAATGAAAATCGCCGAAAATTTTTTCAAAAATAACTTGACAGCAGTCGAATCGTCTGGTATATTAAACAAGCGCTGAGGCGACGAGGCCGAGTAGTTCAGTTGGTTAGAACGCTAGCCTGTCACGCTAGAGGTCGAGGGTTCAAGTCCCTTCTCGGTCGCCACCCGCGGGGCGAAAGCTCCGCGGGCTTTGTATGCTGCTATAGCTCAGTCGGTAGAGCGCATCCTTGGTAAGGATGAGGTCCCCGGTCCGAATCCGGGTAGCAGCTCCAGAAAATCCTGCAACCGTTGCGGTTGCAGGATTTTTTGTTTATCAAAGACCGCGCAAAAACCACGACGCCGGACAGGGAAGCCCTGTCCGGCGTCGTTTTGCCTATGTTCGGTTTCAGCCGCCGAAGCCGATCACGGTGTGCGGCCCCCGCCGTTTGGCGGGGGCTTACGTTTTCCTTGCCGCGGGAAATCGATATGCGAAAGCCTGCCAAAACCGTCTGTGTCAGACGCTTTTGACAGGCTGAGCGAGCGGGCCTGTAAGCCGGGTTCTGTTATCGACAGCCATCTATCTAGACGCACCGTTGCCGGTGCGTTCCAGCCACCTCCATGGGACGGCCGGGCCGGCCATATGTCCCTCCGCGGTGTTGCTCCGGATAGAGTTTACAGCGCCGCACTGTCTCCAGCCGGCGAGTGAGCTCTTACCTCACTTTTCCACCCTTACCCGATCGCTCGGGCGGTTTGTTTCTGTTGCACTTGTCCGAGGGTCGCCCCTGGCGGGTGTTACCCGTTATCCTTGCCCTGTGGAGCCCGGACTTTCCTCACGCACAGCCTTTCGGCTCGTGCCCGCGGCTGTCCGGCCCGCTCGCCCGACTATTTTACACATCCTGCTGCACCGCGTCAAGTCCGGCAGCGATTTATTTTCTTGTAATCGGCACGAATGAGCGGTATAATCTCCACGTATGATTACCTTTTGGAAAAGGAGTGTCTGCATGACCTTTTCGGACTATATGGACTATCTGCGCGGCAAGCGCATCGGCGTCATCGGCTTCGGCGTGAGCAATCAGCCGCTCGTGCGCGTGCTGCTGCGCAACGGCTGCGACGTGACGGTGTGCGACCGGCGCGACCGCGCCCAGCTCGGCGCGACCGGCGACGAGGCCGCGGCGCAGGGCGCAAAATTTATCCTTGGTGCGGATTATCTGGAGCATCTGGACTTCGACGTCATCTTCCGCACACCGGGCGTGCTGCCCATCGTGCCGCAGCTGCGCAAGGCTGCGCAAAGCGGCGCGATCCTCACCTCCGAGATGGAGGCGTTCTGCAATCTCTGCCCGTGCCGCATCATCGCCATCACCGGCAGCGACGGCAAGACCACGACCTCGACCATCACGGCCGAGCTCCTGCGCGCGCAGGGCTACACCGTGCACCTTGGCGGCAACATCGGCACGCCGCTCTTTGACCGCATTCCGGATATCCGTCCGGAGGATTTTGCCGTGCTCGAGCTCAGCAGCTTCCAGCTGCACAGCATGCACTGCGCGCCGGATGTGGCCATCATCACGAACATTTCGCCGAATCATCTGGATGTGCATCCGGATTTCGAGGACTACGTGTCGGCCAAGTGCAGCATTTACCGCGGCCAACGGCCGGACGGCTGCCTGGTGCTCAACGCGAAGGACGCCCACACGCCGCGCTTCGCGGCCGAGGCGCCGGGGCGCGTGCGCTATTTCAGCAGCATCGGCCCGGTGGAAAATGGCGTTTACTGCACGGATGGTGTGATTTACCGCGCGCACGATGGCAAGGCGGAGAAGATCCTCGACGCCACCGAGATTCGCATTCCCGGCGCGCACAACGTGGAAAACTATATGGCGGCCTTTGCTGCGACTGACGGGCTGGTCGGCAATGCGGCGTGCGTTCAGGTCGCGCACGCCTTCTCCGGCGTGCCGCACCGCATGGAGCGCATCCGCGAGCTCAACGGCATTACGTTCATCAACGATTCCATCGCCTCGAGCCCCACGCGCACGATCGCGGGCCTGCACGCGCTGCCGAAGCCGCCGGTCATCATCCTCGGCGGGCATGACAAGCACATCCCGTTTGATACGCTCGGTGACGAGGTCTGCCTGCACGCGAAGGCGGCGGTCGTCGTCGGCGAGACGGCGCAGCGCATTGCCGCCGCCATCCGCGCGTCGAAATGCTATGACCCGGGAAAGCTGCCGCTCGTTGAGGCACCGGATTTTCGCGCAGCGGTCGAGACGGCCTACGGCCTTGCGCAGCCGGGCGATATCGTGACGCTCTCGCCGGCCTGCTCATCGTTTGATTTCTTCAAAAACTTTGAAGAGCGCGGCAATACCTTCCGCGCCATTGTGGAATCTCTGCACTGAGCGCATGAATCGTCCCGCCGCTGCATAGCATGGCAGGGGGGATCTGCTATGATTTGTGCACCTCGCCGCTGGAGACCGGCTGCCCGCCGGCGCCCGCTGCGGCCGAACCGGAAGCTGGCGGCGCTGCTGCTGGTATGCATTCTGTTGGGCGGCATGGCGTATTTTACCGTGTCGGTGCTGCACCTGATCACGCAGCTGGCCGTCAACTCTGCCTGCGACCTCATGCAGCTGAAGATCAACGCCGCCGTCACGGCGGCGACGGCGCAGGTGCAGGGCGACTATTATACCTACCGCACGGACGCTGACGGGACCATCACGGCCGTGAGCATCGACACCGAGCACGTGGGGCAGGTGTCCTCGCTCGTGCTCGAGCACATGATGGACGGGGACGACGGGCAGGTCGAGCTGGACATCCCGCTCGAGACGCTCTTCGGCGTGAATTTTCTGCCGGGGCTCAAGCTGCCGCTGCCGGTGCGCATCCTTGTGCTGACGACGTCGGACGTGAACTATCACAACGAGCTCATGTCGGCCGCGATCAACCAGAGCAAATATCAACTATATCTGAACGTGAAGATGGATCTCGACATTCTGGTGCCCTGGGAGCACCAGACCGAGACCGTGGGCACGAACGTCCTGCTGGCCGAGACGGTCATCGTCGGCAAAGTGCCCCAGACGTATGTGGAAGTGGAGTAGACAACATGGATGTACGCGAAGAGATCCTGACGCTGCGCCGTCAGCTGGAACACGCAAATTTTCTCTATTACGTGAAGGATGCGCCCGAGATCAGCGATTTCGAGTATGACGCGCTTATGCGCAGGCTCGAAGAGCTCGAGGCGGCGCACCCGGAGTACGCCTCGCCCGATTCGCCGACGCAGCACGTCGGCGGCTACGCGCTCAACACCTTTGCGCAGGTGCGCCATCAGGTGCCGCTCGAGAGCCTGCAGGACGTGTTCTCGTTCGACGAGCTGCGCGCGTTCGGCGCGCGCATGGACGGGGCGCTCACGCAGACGCATGATTATTCCGTCGAGCCGAAGATCGACGGCCTGTCCATGTCGCTCGAGTATGAAAACGGGGTGTTCGTCCGCGGCGCTACGCGCGGCGACGGCATCACCGGCGAAGACGTGACGGAAAACCTCCGCACGCTGCGCAACCTGCCGCTGACGCTTGAAAACGCGCCTGCAAAGCTTATCGTGCGCGGTGAGGTCTATATGTCGCACGAAGTATTCGCAGCGCTCAATGCCGAGCGCGAGCTGCTCGAACAGCCGCTGCTGGCCAATCCCCGCAACGCGGCGGCGGGCTCTGTGCGCCAGCAGGACCCGAAGGTCGCGGCGGCGCGCAAGCTCGATATCATCATCTTCAACCTCCAGTTTGACAGCGACCGCACGTTTGCCGCGCACACGGAAACGCTGGACTATCTGGCGTCGCTGGGCTTCCCGGTCGTGCCGTATCAGCGCTGTGAAACGCTCGATGCCTGCTGCGCGCGCATTGACTGGATCGGCGACAACCGCGAGACGTTCCCGTTCGACATCGACGGCGCGGTCATTAAGATCAACGATCTCGCGCAGCGGCAGTATCTCGGCAGCACGGCGAAGTTCCCGCGCTGGGCGGTGGCGTATAAATACCCGCCGGAGAAGAAGGAGAGCCGCGTGCGCGACATCGTCGTGCAGGTCGGCCGCACGGGTGTGCTCACGCCGAAGGCGGTCATTGAGCCGGTGCGTCTGGCCGGCACGACCGTCACGAATGCCACGCTGCATAACCAGGATTTCATCGACAACCTTGACCTGCGCATCGGCGACACGGTGCTCGTGCAGAAGGCGGGGGAGATCATTCCCGAGATCCTCTCCGTCGTGCGCGAGAAGCGGCCGGAGGGCACGGTGCCGTTTCATATGCCGGATACCTGCCCGGAGTGCGGCGCGCCCGTCGTGCGCGACCCGGACGGTGCGGCCCTGCGCTGCACGGGTGCGGAGTGCCCGGCGCAGCGGCTGCGCAACATTGCGCACTTTGCCTCCCGCGAGGCGATGGATATCGACGGCCTCGGCATCTCGCTGTGCCAGTCGCTGATTGAGGCGGGGCTCGTGCACTCCCCGGCGGAGCTGTATGCGCTCGAGCCGCAGTCGGTCGCGGCGCTGGACCATATGGGGAAGAAGTCGGCCGAGAATCTCATGGCCGCCATCGAAAAGAGCAAGGACGCCGGCATGGCGCGCCTGCTGTGCGCGTTCGGCATCCGGCAGGTTGGGCAGAAGGCGGCCAGGGTGCTGGCCATGCACTTCGGCACGCTGGACAAGCTCATGGCGGCGACGGAAGAAGAGCTCATGGCCATCCCGGACGTCGGCCCGACGACGGCGGCGTACCTGCGTGCATGGTTCGATAACCCACAATCACAGCACCAGATCCGCCTGCTGCGCGATGCGGGCGTCAGCTTTGATTCCAGGGAGCAGGTCGTGGACCGCCGCTTTGCCGGCAAGACATTTGTGCTCACCGGCGCGCTCGAGCACTTCAGCCGCGACGAGGCCAGCGCCATCATCGAGCGCTTCGGCGGCAAGACGAGTTCTTCCGTGTCGAAAAAAACGTCCTATCTGCTCGCCGGCGAAAACACCGGCTCGAAGTATCAGAAGGCGCTCACGCTCGGCACGCCTATCATTACGGAAGCTGAATTCCTGGACATGATCCAGGAGTAACGAAAGAAACGGAGTGGAAATCATGCGAGATTACGCAAAAGAATTTGAAAACCGCGTCGCCTTTATCCGCGACCTGCACAAAAGCAGCGGCGCCAAAGGCGTCATCTACGGCAACAGCGGCGGCAAGGACAGCGCGCTCGTCGGCATCCTCTGCAAGGCTGCGTGCGACAACACGGTCGGCATCATGATGCCGTGCGCGTCCAAGCGCAACTTCGGCGAGGACTTGACCGACGGCCTGGCCGTGGCCGAGCAGTTCAACATCGAGACGCGCACGGTCGATCTCACGGCGGAAAAGGAGCTCGTCATGCAGACGGTCTCCGCCGTCACGACGCTCAACCAGATGGCGACGTCGAACATCGCCCCGCGCCTGCGCATGCTCACACTCTACACCATCGGCGCGGCCGAGGGCCGTCTCGTCGCCGGCACCGGCAACCGCAGTGAGGCATACATGGGCTATTTCACGAAGTGGGGCGACGGCGCGTATGACTTCAATCCCATCGCCGACCTGACCGTGACGGAAATTTACGAGTTCCTGACCTGGCTGCATGCGCCGGAAAACATCATCCGCAAAGCGCCGTCCGCCGGTCTCTTTGAGGGTCAGACGGATGAGCAGGAGATGGGCGTGACCTACGCCGCCATCGACAAATACATCCTCACCGGCGAGGCCAGCGAGCACGACAAGGCCATCATCGACCGCTACCATAGCCGCAGCGAGCATAAGCGCCGCCCGGCCGCGACCTATCACGCCGAATGACGCAGTATTTCGATACCCACGCGCACTACGACAGCGGAAAGTTCAACGCCGACCGCGAAGAGGTGCTGCGCGCCGTGCATGAGAGCGGCGTTGCGCTCATCGTGGATCCCGGCGACTGTGCTGCGACGTCCGCGCGCGCCGTCGCCATCGCACAGGAATATGATTTCGTCTATGCCGCCGTCGGCTGGCACCCGGAGGAAGCCGCCGGCTGGACGGACGACAGTCTGGAGCAGATCCGCGCGCTGGCGGCGCAGCCCAAGGTCTGCGCCATCGGCGAGATCGGTCTGGACTATTACTGGGATGCCTCCACGAAGGCAACGCAGGAGATCATGCTGCGCGCGCAGCTGGAGCTGGCGCTGGAGCTGGATCTCCCGGTCATCATCCACGACCGGGAGGCGCACGGCGACAGCCTGCGCATCGTGTGCGACTATCCGGGCCTGCGCGGCGTGTTCCACTGCTTTTCCGGCAGCGTGGAGATGGCGCGCGAGCTGCTGCGCCGCGGCTGGTACCTCGGCTTTGACGGCCCGATCACATATAAAAATGCCGTCAAGGCGCTGGACGTGATCGCCGCCTGCCCGACGGACCGGATGCTGCTCGAAACGGATTCGCCCTATCTGTCCCCGGTGCCGAACCGCGGCAAGCGCAACGATTCGCGCAACCTGCCGTACATTGCTGCGCGCATAGCGGAGATCAAGAGCATGACCACAGAAGAAGTCGCGGAGGTGACACTGCAAAATGGAAAACAACTCTTCGGCCTCTGAGCGCTGGCTGCTGCGCGGCGCGCCGAATGCGCGCGACCTCGGCGGCCTGCCCACCATGGATGGCCGCACGATCCGGCCGGGCCTGTTGCTGCGCAGCGGCGAACTTGCCGGCATCACAGAGCCGGACGCACAGACACTCACGGAATATCCGCTGCGAACGGTCGTGGATTTCCGCACGGACCTCGAGCGGGAGCAGAAACCGGACCGTGTCCTGCCGGGCGTGCAGTATGTCCACTGCCCGATCGTGCAGCAGGCGGCGGCCGGCCTGACGCGCGAGGAGCACGCCGACCCCTATGCGGCCGTCGTCGCGCACGCGAAAGCGATGGCCGGCCGGGAGCGGGCGTTCATGTGCGAGCTGTACCGCAGTCTCGTCACGCAGGCATTCTCCATCGCGCACTACCGGCAGTTTTTTGCGCTTCTGCTCGCGCAGACGGACGGCGCGCTGCTCTACCACTGCACGGCGGGGAAAGACCGCGTCGGTGTCGGCACGATGCTGCTGCTGACGGCGCTGGGTGTGGACTGGCCGGTCATCGTGGAAAACTATCTGATCACCAACGAGCGCATGGCCGCCTCGACCGACTGTCTGCTGACGGCGGTCGTGGACTATGACCTGAGCGAGGCGGAGCGGGAGGTCATCCGCACGTTTGACCGCGCGGACGCGGCGTTCCTGACGGCTGCGCGCGATGCGGTCGCGGAGCGATACGGCAGTGTGGACGCTTTTCTGACGCAGGCGCTTGGTGTTGGCGCGGCCGAGCGGGCGGCGCTGCGCGCGCGTTACCTGACAGCAGAATAAAAAGACGGCGTGCTGCCCATTTGGGCGGCACGCCGTTGTGATGCTGTGTGTTTGCTTACAGCTCCTGTTTCGGCATTTGATCGGACAGGTAGATCCGGATGGGATCTTCCTGCGCGTGACCATACGGCACCTTCGGCGCACGGAAGAGATTCGTTTCCGGCAGCACCGTGCTGAGCACGACGTGGAACGTGGTTCCGCCCCATTCGTTGCTCTCCAGGAGAATGGTGCCATCGTGCTTTTCCGCAATGCCGAGTGCGACCGTCAGGCCAAAGCTGTTGCTGCTCAGATCGGAAAAATCCACGCCGGTCACACGCAGCGGGATAAAGATCGTCCCGAGTTTTTCCGGCGGGATGCGTACACCGTCATCCCGAATGGTGATGTCGGCGTGGTCGCCCTCCTGCGTGACGGTAAAGCGGATGCGGTCGCCGTGCTTGCAGCGCTCCGTGCAGTTGGCAATGATGTTGAGCAGCATGCGCTGGATGAGCGCCGTGTCGAGCGCGCAGTTGATCGGCTCGTCCGGAATGCTGACCTCCAGCACGATGCCGTTGGCGTCGGTGATCGGCTGGATGTTATCCAGCAGCGTCCGGCATTCCTTGCCCAGGTCGCACAGCTGCGGCATGAACGCAAGCGTGCCGTCGTACAGGCCGGAGGCCGTGGAGGCGTTGAGCGTGAAGCGCAGCAGCCGGTAGTAAAACTGCGTCAATTCGGCGGCGTTGCGCCGGAAGCGCACGTCGCTGAGCTGCATGGCGTAGTCTGAAAAATACGTCGTGAGCGTGCGGAAAGCGTTGAGAGATGCCAGAAACGGTGCAAACTGCGCGCCGGCCCGCAGGG
>OJOQ01000630.1_pt1 | contig 10998 bp, 11 predicted proteins | sample 1598241 | NCBI WGS metagenome assembly OJOQ01 (sample SAMN03922466, study PRJEB24848) | human gut metagenome | isolation source: stool sample | host: Homo sapiens | place: Germany | collected 2010-11
CCTTCGACTTTTCCTTCTTGGAACAATCAAAAGCGTTCTTAAAATCTATAGTAATCTGCTCCATGATTATTTGGACTTTAAATTAAACATCTATTTTAATACTATCCGTTACACTTATTCAGAATAAGGCGTTCTCATATGCTCATGCTTCCATTGCTCAATAGTTTCTTCATCTATCAAGCCCTCATCCCACAATGCATCTGCGGCATCAATCGCTTTTTGCGCAAAATATCGACTATCTGTCGCCATAACACTATCATTTTAAATATTTACCCATGTTTTACTTATGAGTAATCAACGCTTCCATATCTTTGATAAAATTCTCTACTTTCTCAAAATACGGCAAGACCTCTTCTTCTGTAGCATCAAAGGTATCATCATAATCACCAGACTGCCGAAGCTCATAAAGACGAGAGAACAATTTTCCATAAGTTCGATCCAACAAACCTGTTGCAATAAATTTCTCTCCAACTAAATGTATTACACCGGCATGAGTCTTTGCAGTAAAGCCCTTGTCAAGTAACAATGCAGAAGCCATATGGAATACAGTATAATACAAACGATTTCCCGTCAAATTCCAAAACTTCAATTTTGCCACACCTTTAGCCTCTTCAAAACTCTTATAAGCTTTTTCTATCCTGTAGCGTACAAGATCTCTACGTTGTTGACTCTCTAGCATAGCATCACCCCTTCCTCTTCCACGTTATTATAAAAAGGACTGCCTTTTTTGCTGTTCCAATCCTTCATCGAATACACTATCGGATGAATCATCTGATTAATTTGCCAACCCAATTCCCAAAGAGGATAGGTATAATTATCATGATCCTGCTCGTCTATCTTATCCTTATTCAGAAGCACAAGGATGTCCCAGTCGGAATCTGCCTTGGCATCCCTTCTGGCCCTTGACCCGAAAAGAATAACCTTGGCATCTTTCGGCATAATCGACTCCGCTTTCTTCTGAATCGACTTGAGTACCTCATCTTCAAGATGTTCCCTTGTTACTGTTGTCATAACACTACCATTTAAATTACACCGCAAAAATACGAAAAAGAATTGAAACTAACAAATATTCTGAGAGATATTTGCATTTATTCTTTTCTCTTTACCCAAACCTTATGGCTGCCGCGGCCTAGTGAATCTATCGGTGAAGTCTTGTCATTTGTCAGCTCCTTCAGTTCCATAGAGGCAGCAGTACGGCTCAGGTTGTTGATGGAGGCATAATCGCCTAGGGTGAGGACTCCGTTCTTCTCTATCACCTCCAGGGCACGGGCGATGCGCTCTTCCTTGGAATACAGCTGCTTACGGATAACCTTTACACCACCCATATCACGCTCCAGGTCACGGTCGGTTTCACGCTTCACATCCTTGATAAACTCAGGAGACGCCTTGAAGTTGATGTCCTTCACTCCCACCTTGCGATACGTCATCTTATCATCTGGATTCAGAATTTCCCTAGGCTTCTCATCCTCGAAAGCGAGGGAGAGGGAGAAGGTGCCGAAACCTTCCAGATTCACGTTGTAACCCATGGAGAGCATATCTGTCAGCATATCAACCACATCGGTCAATACAGCCTCCGTGGTACTTTCCGAAATACCGCGATGGTAGTTCTGCATCATCTTGACGAACTCTTTTCGGGATAGTGTACGGTTGGTCACCATCTTGGGATAAACTCTGCGCTTGCCTTCATCACGCAAATCATTCAACTCTTGCAACTTGTACTTAGCCATATCAGTTTCCTTTCTTATTAAGATTGTTATCACTCCTTATTGCAGCAGCCTTTGCATCCTACAGTATTTATGATCATACCTAAGAAGAAAAGACCACAAACCTAGGAAGAAAAGTATTTAATCCTAGGAGAAATCTCCGTTCACCGACGCTGAATATCCGTTCAACGGCGATGAACGGCGGTTCAACGTCGGTGAATGTCGGTTCAACGTCGGTGAACGAAGATTTCTTCCTTGCAAAGATACAACTTTATCAGATATAAAACAAGACTTTTCCTGAATATCTTTACTTTTCCGGCCATAATTCTTCGTTTTTTGAGCTTATTTCTTTGCGTATCCCAAATAATTGTGTTAACTTTGTAGTCAGATTGCAAACCAAAGGCTAAAGGATTGCAAGCAAAAGACTAAGCAAAAGACTAAGATTAGACATTCTTATGAGTATGAAGATATTAGCAACCAGCGACTGGCACCTGGGCAACCTGTTTCACGGCAACGACCGTCTGCCGGAACACAAGCATTTCCTGAAATGGCTCCTGGAGCAGATAGCTGGACAAAAACCCGATGCTCTCCTCATCGCAGGAGACATCTTTGATAACGGAAATCCATCGGCAGCGGCACAGACCGTTTATTACGAGTTTCTTGCCGATGCTACCCAACTGTGCCCGAACATGCAGGTCATCATTACCGCCGGCAACCACGATTCCGCCAGCCGACTGGAGGCTCCACGTCCGCTGCTCACCCGATACCACGTGGAAATAAGAGGAAACGTAAGGAAAATCTGGAAGCAGGGAGAAAACGAGGGCGAGGATAAAACCGGCGGACATTGGATCTATTCCTTCGATGACCTCATCATCCCCGTAACCAACGAGGAAGGAGAAGAAGTCATCATCCTCGCCGTACCTTTCCTAAGAAGCGATGTGGTGCAGAACGCCAGCTACTCGCAGGGTGTCAACGACTTTCTGAGAGAACTGACGGCAGAGGCTCGAAAGAAATACCCGGGCAGGAAATGCATCATGATGGCACACATGTACGCCAAGGGTTCGGATATCGCCAAAAAGGATGCGAGCGAGAAAATCATCATCGGCGGACAGGAGGAAGTGGACCTGGAAGGATGGAACGACCATCCCGACTATATGACTTGCGGACACATCCACAAACGGCAACATATCTGGAACACCGACTGGGCAAGATATACGGGAAGTATCCTACCGATGTCGTTTGCCGAGAAAGACTACACCCACGGCATCGACCTCATCACCATTGAACACGGAGAAGAGGAGGAAGGAAAGGAAACCGGCAAGAGCAAGGAATGGAAAGTAGATTTTCTGGAATACAAGCCTCAGCACGCCCTCCGCATCCTGCCCGAAGATGAGGAAGAGCTGACCTTCAAGAAATGGCAGAAACTCATCAATTCTGAACTCTCGGAGAGAACAGACGGCAAACTGAGCGACCATTTCGACTACGTGATGCTGAAGGTGAAACAGGAGAAACTGACCAGCGATGACATCAAGGAACTGGAGAAACTCGTCAACGAAAAGGATGCCGTGCTCTGCAAAATCCAGCGCATCATCCCGCAACTGGACCTCTCCACCATCCAGGGTTCCCAGCACATCACCAGCATAGAAGACATCATCAACCGTCCTCCGCTCGACACGCTGAAGGAAGCCTTCGCCATCAGGCACAACGCTCCGATGAACGAAAGACAGAAGAAAATGTTATCCGATTTATTAACGACATCATCAATATGAAATTCCTACAACTCGAAATACTCAACCTCGCTTCGCTTGACAAACAGGGTGGCGAGGTCATCAACTTTGAAGAAGGTGCCTTAGGCGAGAGTACCATCTTCAGCATCGTAGGTCCGACGGGAAGTGGCAAGTCTACCCTACTCGATGCCATCTGCCTTGCTCTCTACAACCGCGCCCCTCGCTATCCCAGGAAGAAAGGCGACAAGAACCAGAATATCGAGATTTTCGGAGCTGCCGATGCCAGCGAAAGTAACCGTCTGGCTCCTACCGACAGCCGAAACATCCTGACACGTGGCAAGAAAGAGGGCTACAGCAAGCTTACCTTCCTTGCCAACAACGGCAGCATCTACCGCGCAGAATGGCACGTCAGATTCCAGAGAGTGCGCTACGAGAACGCCAAGACTGCGCTTTATAAAATCACGAGAAACGGAGAAGAGATAACAGAGGAAGCTGCCGACTGGAACGAGCTGCCGAACATCATCGGACTCGACTACGACCAGTTTCTCCGCACCGTGCTCATCGCCCAAGGCTCGTTTGCCAACTTCCTGACGGCAAAGGAAAACGAGCGGTACGAACTCCTGGAAAAACTCATCGGATGCGAGGAAACTTATACGAACATCGCGACTGAAATCAAGAAGGCAAAAGACCAGGCGACGGATGCCTACAACCAGATGGCTGCATCGGTGGAAGCCGTTAAACAGAACTTGCTGAACGATGAAGAACTCGCCCAACTGAAGGAGGAAATCGCTCGGTTGGAAAAGGCTGAGAAGGAACTCGACAGCCAGTTGCAAGCCATCTCGAAAGACCTGCAATGGTTTGAGGAAAACGATAAGCAAATCAAGCAAATCGCTATCTGCCAAGCAGATATGAAGCAAGCAGCAGATGCCATCAAAGCGATGCAAGCCCAGATTCTCCGTCTGCAGTTGCACGATGAAGTACAGCCAGCCGTCAACCTGCTGCAGGAAGTAGAGCGACAGACGCAAAGCATCCACGAGCAGGAAGAAAACATTCTGAAAGCGGAAGGAAATATCAAAAGCCAAGAGTCTGCCATCAGCGAAAGCGAGAAAACTCTCACCAGTCTGAAGGAAGCAGTAAGCAAAGCACAGGAACAGCTGGAAAAGGCCTTGCCGGTCATCGCTGAAGCAAGGGCGCTGAAAACCAAAATGGAAGCGGCTATGCCGAATCTGAAAGAAAAGAAAGAGGCATTGGAGTTGGCTCAGAAAGAGAATCTAACTGCCCAGAAAGACGTGGAGGAAAACGCCCGAAACATCCAAAAATGGGAAGCAGAAACGGAGAAAGCGAACCTTGCCCTCAAAACGACAAAGGAAGAGATTGCCAAGCAGAAACAGGTTCTTCACGAAGCGACGCAAGCCGCTGAACAGGCTTGGGAGACGGAAAGAAACAAGACTGCCGGACAGAATATAGAGGAACTGCAGAACAGCAAGACTGTAGCTGACAGGAAACTACAGGATGTCCAGCAAGCCATCAAGGTTGTGGCTCATCTCGATGCTGCCACAACAGAAAAGCAGAAGAATGAGGAGCGAATCCAGGTCTTGGGAAAGAGAAACGCGGAGATAGATGCAGCCCTGGGCAAGTTGACCATCGAGGCGCTGACACAAGAGACCCTGACGCTGAGAAATGCCTATACCCTCATGGTGAGTGAGAAATGGGAGATTCATCGTGCCAACCTGACCGAAGGCAAACCTTGTCCGCTTTGCGGCAGCACGACTCATCCTTATCATACCGACAACAGACAGTTTGAGGAAACCACCACGGAACTCTCGCAACTTCTGAAAGCCAAGGAGAATCTGCTGAAACTGCAGCAGAAAGAGGAGAAGAACCTTTCCGGCGAGAGAAAACTGAACGATGGCGAAGTACAGACGCTCCAGAAACAACAGGAAAAGCTGTCGGGTGAAATCGCAACTTACGAAGAGGAATGGAAGGCGCTCATCGCCCAGTATCCAAAGATTCCAAAGGCTGAGGCAGAACTGAAATCACTCTTGCCTATCTATGAAAACAAGGCGAAAGATGCGAGCAGCAAACTGAGCCTCTTTAACAAGATTCAGAAAGAGATAGAACGGCTGACCCAACTCAAGGATAAGGCTGTAAAGGATGAAGCTGCGTATGAAAGCAAGGCTTCTACTATACAGAATAAAGCCCAAGAAAACACTTCAACCTGCGCCACAAAACTGGCTGAGCAGAAAGCACTTACCATCAACCTCATCTCACAGCAAAAGAGTAAGGAAGAGGCTTACGAGAAAGCCCTTCAGACATGGAATAGCGCCAAGAAGGAAATGGAGGAATGGCAGGAGAAATATAAGCAGATTCTGAATGGAGAAGAACCAGATGCGGCTGAACAAAGACTGACAGCAGCAAAGGATGAGGCAACGAAAGCAGCAGATAACCAGAACGAGAATATCAACAAACTGAAGGCTGAACTCGCCAACAGTAAAGGTTCGCATCAAACCATGCTGTCTCAGAACAAAACGATGAAAGAGAATCTGCAAGCGAAGGAAAAGGAACTCGACCTTTGGATTGAGGAATATAACAAGCAGTTTGAAGAAAAGAGCATCGAAGGAAAAGACTCCGAAGAGGAAGGCATCGAGGAAAGAAGTATCGAACCAAGCCTTATCGACCGAAATATCATCCGAGAGATGCTTCACTCTGTCGAAGACTGGAACGCTATCCGACGGGAAAAGGACGAAAAGGAGAAAGCCGTGGCTTCAACTACTGCCCTTTACCAGAGCGCAGAAAAGGCGCATCAGCAGCATTTGGAACATCAGCCTGCCCAAACCCGTGATGCTCTCCTAGCCATTCAGCAGGAGTATCAGGAAAGAAGCCAGCGCAACGAACTGATTGCTGCCAACGCCAGGATGCAGAACCATCAGGAAGCCGTGAAGCAGTTGGGTGACAAGGCTGAGGCTCTGAAGCTCGTAACGCAGGAAAAGGACGACTGGACAGCCATTACGGATGCTATCGGAGCTGACGGCAAGACGCTGCGCAAGATAGCCCAATGCTATACGCTCAGTTTCCTGATAGCGCACGCCAACCAGGAAATCAGAAAGTTCAACAGCCGTTACGAACTGCAGCAGGTAAAGCATTCGCTGGGCATCCGAGTCATCGACCACGACCGTGCCGACGATATCCGAGACACCACCTCCCTATCAGGTGGCGAAACCTTCATCGTGAGTCTCGGTCTCGCCTTGGGCCTGTCGGCATTATCCTCCCGCAACATCTCCTTCGAGAACCTGTTCATCGATGAAGGCTTCGGAACCCTCGACCCCGATACCCTCGCCACCGTCATCGACTCCCTCGCCATGCTGCAAAGTTCGCAAGGCAAGAAGGTAGGCGTCATCAGTCATACCGACACGATGAGCGAGCGCATCACCACCCAGATAAGGATTATCAAGAATGGCAACTCCGGCAGCAGCCATATCGAGATCTATCCTTAACCCATCGTAATTACACCTTAAATTATATAGTAATAAAACAAAAGAAAGGGTGTGCCATAAGTCCATGACACACCCTTTCTTTTGTTTCCATTGAATATTAAACCCTGTTTCCCTCTTTTGGGAATACCACGGTTGGCTTGAAGGTCTTAGCCTCCTCAAAGTCCATCAGGGCATAAGCGATGATGATAACGGTATCGCCCACCTGCACCTTGCGGGCTGCTGCACCGTTCAGGCAGATACAACCGCTGCCACGCTCACCCTTGATAATATAGGTCTCCAAGCGCTCACCATTGTTGTTGTCTACAATCTGAACCTTCTCGCCTGCTATCAGATTAGCAGCGTCCATCAAGTCCTCATCGATGGTGATGCTACCCATATAATTCAGGTTAGCCTCAGTTACGGTTACACAATGGAGCTTACTCTTCAATACTTCTATCTGCATTGTTCTGTTATTACTTGATCTGTTACGGATTAAACTTAATAAAGAATATCTATCGAGGAATTATCCCTTATACTTGATATGGTCGATGAGACGGATAGGAGTCTTACCGCAATAAACGGTGATGCAACCTACCACGTATGCACTATCCTCCCATGAAGAAACATCCTGCAGGCTGTCGCCATCCACAATCTGGAAATACTCTACCTCCAGACCCTCTACAGCATTGATGTCGGCAACCACCTTATCGTGAGTTTCCTGTACGGTATGAGTCTTGGCATACTCCACACTCTCCTTCAGGGCCTTATAGATGTTTGGCGCAATGGCACGCTCATCAGGAGCCAGCAAAGTATTACGGCTGCTCTTAGCCAAACCATCCTCATCACGGACAATAGGACACTCCACAATCTGCACATCGCTGTTGATGTACTTCACGAGCTGCTTGATGACAGCAATCTGCTGCCAATCCTTCTCACCGAAATAAGCACGAGTTGGTCGAACGATATAGAAAAGACGGCTCACTACCTGACATACACCATTGAAATGACCCGGGCGCTTGGCACCTTCCATCACGGTAGAAACAGGTGGAAACTCAAAGTGGCGTGTATCTGGTGTAGGATACATCTCCTTCACCGATGGTGCAAACACATAGTCAGCACCACAAGCCTCCAAGAGCTTGCAGTCAGCATCGAGGGTACGAGGATAGCGATCCAAGTCACCCTGATCATTAAACTGTGTAGGATTCAGGAACACAGAAACTACAGTCACGCCATTTTCCTTTACACTGCGCTTAACAAGAGAGGCGTGACCCTCATGCAGCGCACCCATAGTTGGCACAAGGCCGATTTCCTTTCCCTCCTTACGACACATGAAGAGTTCGTTCTGGAGGTCAACAATCTTATTGAATACTTTCATCGTCATAATCTGTTTTCGGGTGCAAAATAACAACTTTTTTCTCAAATGAGAAAGAAAAAACCTAAAAATATGCGAATTATTGCCGAAAATAATGAATTTCGGAGAAAAAATGCCCCTATTTGAAGTTTTTTTTGTACCTTTGCACGTAATTCGTAAGAATAAAATTTAAATTTTATGGCAAAAAAAGTATTATTTATCAATCAGGAGATCGACCCATACGTAGCCGAGTCTCACATGTCAATCATGGGACGCGAACTGCCTCAGAAGATGCAGGAAGCAGGTTTTGAGATCCGCACCTTCATGCCTAAGTGGGGCACCATCAACGAGCGTCGCGGACAATTGCACGAGGTCATTCGCCTGTCTGGTATGAACCTTATCATAGATGATACAGACCATCCGCTGATCATCAAGGTTGCATCTATACCAACAACACGACAGCAGATTTATTTCATCGATAATGACGACTATTTCAAGAGCCGCCAGATGGGCACCGATGAAAACGGAAAGGAATATGCCGACAACGGAGAAAGAGCTATCTTCTTTGCACGTGGTGTATTGGAAACCGTAAAGAAGCTCCGCTGGCAGCCTGATGTAATCGTCTGCCAGGGTTGGGCTAGCGCAGTAGTGCCATTCTATGTAAAGACAGCCTACAGCGAAGAGCCTTCATTTGCAGAATCAAAGGTGATTACCGCTCTCTATACCAACGAACTCAAGGGTGAACTGGGTACCAACTTCAAACGTTGCGTTGCCTTCCGCGATGCCAAGTCTGAACTGCTCGACGGCTATCAGGACGACTTCAACTTCATTGAACTCGGCAAACTCGCCATCGACTATAGCGACGGTGTGGTAGAAGGTGAAGAAGAAGCTAACCAGATTCTCTTTGATTATGCGAAGGAGAAGAACAAGCCTGTACTGGCGTATCCGGGAGAAGATATCCAGGAGCCATACGCAGACTTCATCAACAAGGTTTGTCCTGACGCAGAATAAAATTCCGACAACAGAGACACATACATACAAGGATAATGAAAATTTTAAGACTCTTAACAGTATTAGTAATAGCAGCGCTTACTTTCGCTGCATGTGATGATACCACCGAGGGAATCGGTGGTAGCATCACTAATAAGATAGACAACATTAACATTTCTAACTCAGCGTTCAATGTTACCACAAAGTCTATAGTAGCAGATTCCGTATTGAGCCGCAACAACACGGGACTCATCGGTAAGATGAAAGACCCGGAAACCGGCAACTATGTAAAGGGTGACTACATGACCCAGTTGAGCGTATTGCCTACTTTCTCTATAGATACACTCGATTACATCAAGCAGGCAAACAAAGGTTCTATCGAAGCAGACTCATGCTACCTCCTGGTTTCATACAATGCCAGCTACGGCGATACTATCGCCCCAATGAAGGTGACAGCCTATGAGATGACAAAGCCGATGGCAGAAGATAAGGAGTATTACTCTGATTATGATGCCTTCAAGGAAGGCTGGGTAAGCGAAAACAACCAGCATTGGAGCAGTAATTACAACTTGAGCAATACATCAGATGTCAAGAACTTCAAGATTTACTTGAATAAGAAGTATGAGAAAGATGGTAAGACATACAAGAACTATGGTTCTTACATCATGCAAACATACGCAGAACATCCTGAGTACTTCAAGACCAACTACAAGTTCCTGCACAACGTCTGCCCTGGCTTCTTCATCAAGAATGTAGGCGGTACGGGTAACATGGCTAAGATCTGGAATACAGAGCTTATCTTCTACTGGACCCGCAAAAAGACCATCAATACAGACAGTACAGCTGTAAGCATCGGATACAACCGTTTCGATGGTACAGAAGAGGTATTGCAGCTCAACAAGATTGAGAACGATACCGAGAACTTGAAGAAGTTGGCAAGTAAGGATCAGGAGAAATGTACTTATCTCAAGTCACCGGCAGGTATCTTCACCGAGGTTACCCTCCCTATCGAAGATATCATGAAAGGTCATGAGAAGGATACGCTCAACACTGCTACCATCTCTTTCCCACGACTCAACAATGACAACGAAGACAACCCATACAACTTTGCTACACCAAGCACCATCCTGATGGTTCAGAAAGACAGTTTGCAGTCGTTCTTCGAAAAGAGCAAGTTGGCAGATAGCCGTACTTCTTATACGGCAAGCTACAGCAGTACCGGCACCTACAAGAATGCCTATACATTCCAGAATATCGCCAACCTGGTTTCTGCCATGTATAAGAACAAGGGCAAGGGGGAAAACTGGAATAAAGTAGTACTGGTTCCTGTAAACATCATCACAACCGCACAGGGACATACTACCGTCATCTCCAAGATTAATCACGATATGTCACTCGCTTCTACCCGACTGAAAAGAGGTGTAATAACCACCGACAGCAACGGCAAGGAGACAAGTCCTATACAGATAAAGGTGATTTACAGTAAGTTTAAAGAAGAATAAGCATTCATAACGCAAAGTAAAAAAGGAAACGAAACATGGCTGATAATTTTTTGGAGCGTCATCGCGAAGAATACGAAATACGCAAGGCTGCATGGCTCAAGAAAAAGAAACTATTCATGAAGTCAGGCAAGAAACAGAAGCCCCAGACACAGATGCCACGTCCTGAAGACGAAGCGTTATAAACACGAAAATATTCAGAATCCTGAGAAAGAGGGTGTATCATAAAGCATTTGAATGTTTATGATACACCCT
>OJOQ01000644.1_pt1 | contig 10823 bp, 9 predicted proteins | sample 1598241 | NCBI WGS metagenome assembly OJOQ01 (sample SAMN03922466, study PRJEB24848) | human gut metagenome | isolation source: stool sample | host: Homo sapiens | place: Germany | collected 2010-11
ATCGCCAGATAGGCAAGCGTGTAAAAATGCAGCGCATTTCCGCTAAGGTATCTCAGACAGAATTGGCGAAAGAGTTGGGGGTAACTCAGACGCATTTAAGCAATATCGAAAACGGACGCGCGGGTTTGACAATACCCAATCTGATTAAGCTGCATCAGATTTTGGAATGTCCTATCAGTTCTTTTTTTGTGGATATCGAAGGGGAAAAGGAAACTGATAACAGCAGCGATATAACTCTGGAAAATGTTATGGAGCTGGCAAGACTCCTGAAAAAGGCACGTGCCTGAAACAAAAAGCAAAGTCATTTTATGGCTTTGCTTTTTGTTTTTGCTGTGGCAGTATTTTTAGGAAAGCTGTTTTTTACTCAGGCAGGAATTTCGGGATTCATGGCGAACTATCCATATATTACATATTTTTTAAAGGAGCAATTAGATGAGTACATTCACCAAGGTCCTGTTGGCCACAGATCTGTCCCCGCAGGCTGATAAATTGACCGAGTGTCTGTTTTGCTTATGCCCCGATACGGAAACGGAAGTGGTTTTGGCTCACGTCTTTGATGATGACGATGATGCCGACCCTGACGGTAGCAGCTTTAAAAAAGCGCGCAGCCGATTGGATGGGTATAAAAATGATATAGAGCAGGCAGGCTATGAAGAAATTTCCATTGTAACCCCGGCAGGCGAGCCCTGCGAAACCTTAAGCAGGCTGGCGGAAGAAAACGACGCTGACCTGATGCTGGTAGCATCTCACCGCAAGGGCTTTTTGAAGCGTGCGCTGATGGGCAGCACTACCTATGAGCTGGCACGGGCTACAATGATTCCCCTGCTAATTAATAAGGATGAGGAAGATGAGGTTACAGAAAATCTGCTGGATACTGTGCTGATACCGACCGATTTTTCCCGTAAATCCTTAGAAGCGCTGAACGTTATCCGTAGCCTGCGTGAATATGTAGGCAAGGTGTTGTTTGTGCATGTTGTTGAGCATAGCAGAAACAAACATGATTACAAGGAAAAATACGGCAGTGCCAAGATGTTTTTGCAAGAGCTGGTAGACGAAATGAAAATTTTCGGTATTGAAGCCGATTACCGCATTGCACATGGCGTAGCCTCCAGAAAAATTACCGCTATCTGTGAGCGCGACAATGTCAGTCTGATTATGATGACTAAAACCGGTGCCGATATGACTAACGGTGATGACTTGGGCAGCACCTCGGAAAACGTGGTTCTGAATTCTGATTGTGCGGTAATGCTGCTGCCGGCTGAAGACAGTGATGAGGAGGATATCTTCTCCTAAACTGCCGCAGAAGAATTTTTTTGATGATTTTATAAAAATTTTTACAAAAAACGCTTGACTTTCATTAAAAATGCCAGTATAATATTACTTGCAGTTATGTTGACTGCGGGTACGTATTGTGCTGGCAAATTGAAAATAGTTTAAAGTTTTCAACCTTGGAGAGATGACCGAGTGGTTGAAGGTGCACGCCTGGAAAGCGTGTGTACGGGAAACCGTACCGAGGGTTCGAATCCCTCTCTCTCCGCCACTTAAAAATCTGCCGCACTGAGCGGCTTTTTTAATAAAATCATATAGCTTGTTTCTCTGTAGGATCGTAAAGCTGGGTCCTGCGCAATGGGAGCCTGTGAACCAGGTCAGGTCCGGAAGGAAGCAGCCTTAAGCGGATACTTTCATGTGCCGCGGGGAAGCCCGTCTTTGCGGTCCTACAGGGAAATAAACGAAGAAAATCCGTCGCATGTGCGACGGATTTTTTTGTGTTGCGCTTATTTGCTGAGCAGCTCGATTTTTTTCATATAGGGAGCAACGATAGTAGCGATGGCCTGAGGATTTGCTGCCTGCCAGGCGGCAAAGTCAAGACCGCTTTGGGCGATATGCTTGCCGATTTCCAAAAGCACGAAGGGGATATCTTCGGCGAGCAGTGTGCCTGCTTCTTCCCCTAGGCGTTCGCTGCCCTGCAGTGAGCAGCCGTTGATGTACATAGTGAAGGCTGGGTGTGCTGTACCCTTGATGACCTTAACTGTACCGCGGAAGCCGAGTTCGCCTATTTGGTGGGTGCCGCAGCTGGAAGGACAGCCGGAAATATAAATCTGCGGCAGAGCATCACTGGCGGCGTACTGCGTAGCCATTTCTTCGAAGCAGCTTGTCAGCAGGCTTTGGGAATCTCCCATGCCCATCTGGCAGACGGTGGAGCCGATGCAGGCCACGCTGCTTGTGAATGCATTATAGGCTGTGTCAGGCGTGAGCGACATTACCTTTGCTGCTTCGGGAGCAGTGAGGTTGATAATATAGACGCTTTGGTCGGGAGCAAGGCGCAGCTCGGCGGCTTTAACATTTTGCAGATAATCGGCCAGGGCGAGGAAGCTTTCAATTTTGGGCAGTCCTGCCTGCGGATGATAATTTACTGCGTAAAGACCTGGCTGCTTCTGGGAGGTAATACGGAAGCCGGTGATGAGCTTGAAGTCGCGCTTGGTGATTTTTGTTGCCTCAGGCTGCAAATCAAGACCGCCCTCCTGCAGTGCCTGCAGGAGGCGTTCGCTGTAGGCTGCTTTGTAAGCGGCTTCGCCGCCCAAAAGCTCAGGCAGATAACGGGTGCGTGATTTGGATCTTTGCGTATAGGTGCCGCATTCGCGGAAGGTGGCGAGCATTGCTTTAATATGATACAAGATTTTTTCGGGAGCAACAGCCTCGGCCATTTTTATACCGATGCAGGGAGCAGGTCCCAGACCGCCGGCGCTGTAGACATCGAAGCGACCGTCGGGACGGGCGGCGAAGCCTAAATCGCGCATGGTAGCGTGCGTAAGATTTTGCGGGGAATTGGAAAAGCCGGTTTTAAATTTGCGTGGCAGCTTGCCGTCGGGAATGGCAGCGACAAGATATTGCGCTGCTGCTTCGGCGTAAGGCAGCACGTCAAAATATTCCTCGCGCTCCACACCGCTTAAGGGTGAGCAGAGGACATTACCGGGATAGTCACCGCCGCAGCCGAAGGGGATGATATCCGCGTCCAGGCATTGCTCCAAAATTTCAGCGGCAGCCTCGGCGCTGAGATCATGCAGCTGTATAGTCTGCCCGGTTGTGAAGTGAATGCGGCTGATGTTATATTTGCGGATCATCTTGGCTATGAAGGCCAGCTTTGCAACAGTGATGCGTCCGGCGCTGCAGCGCAGGCGCAGCATATTGCTTTTGCCGTCGCGCTGGGCGAAGCTGCCGAAGTAGCCGGAAAACTCCTTATAGGCAATTTTGCCGATTTTTTCATTATGGTAGTCAGCAGTCTGCCTTTCAAAGTCAGGTAACTGCTTGCGTAAAAAGTCCTTGTCAATTTCGGGTATGGTCATTGCTGTAGCCTCCTTTTGATTAGCTGATGATATTATATAATACTTCAGTGCATTAGTAAAATATTTGTTTTGATGGTAAGCTGGAGCATCTAAACTGTAATTTACTTTTTAGGCTATTTTGAGTATAATAGTTATGTATGTAATAAATTCCGGGGAGGTGGCAGCGATGGCTTATGTAGCTTTATATCGCCAATGGCGACCGCAGGACTTTGACGCTCTTGTGGGACAAAAGGCTGTAAAAACAACCTTGAAAAATGCTTTGGCAAGCGGAAAAATAGCCCACGCTTATTTGTTTTCCGGTCCTCGCGGCACCGGTAAAACCAGTATGGCGCGTATTCTGGCCAAGGCTTTGAACTGCGAGCAGGGGCCTACTGCCGAGCCATGTGGTCAGTGTAGCAATTGTCAGCGTATTGTGCAGGGAACCTCTCTGGATGTAATTGAAATTGACGCTGCATCCAACACCAGTGTAGATAATATCCGTGACCTGCGCGAGCAGGTAGCCTTCACGCCGGCGGAAAGCCGCTACAAGGTTTATATTATTGACGAGGTGCATATGCTGTCTACGGGCGCTTTTAATGCCTTGCTGAAGACATTGGAGGAGCCGCCGGCACACGCTGTATTTATTCTGGCGACGACGGACCCGCAGAAGGTGCCTGCGACAATTCAGTCGCGCTGTCAGCGCTTTGAATTCCGCAGGGTAACGGTAGACGAAATTGCGGAGCATCTAGCCATGGTAGCCGCTGGCAGTGGCATTGAGGCAGATGCGGACGCGCTGCGCTTAATAGCGATTCAGGCTGAGGGCGGCATGCGAGATGCGCTTAGCCTGCTAGACCAGTGCGGTGTCATGGCCAAGCGTGTTACGGTGGCAACCGTGCGCGAGGTGCTGGGTATCGTAGGACGCGAAGCGCTGCACGAGCTGACAGGAGCAATAGGCCGCAGACAGCTGCCGCAGGCGCTGGCTACGTTGAATCTGCTGCTGGAGCAGGGTAAGGATGTCAAGCAGGTGCTTACGGAGCTTATTGAGTATCTGCGGGCGCTGGTGCTTTATCTGGCTGTACCTGACTATGAAGAAATTTATCTGACGGATACCAAAGAAGCGCTGGCAGAGCTGGCACCGTTATTTGGGCGTGATCGCTTGCTGGCGGCGGAGGAAAGACTGCACAGCGCTATTCAGGAGCTGCGCGGTTCTATGCGTCCGCGCATTACGGCAGAGTTGTGCCTGCTTGATTTGTGCCGCGTAGAGGGCAGCACATTGGCTGCTTTATCGGCAAGAATAGAACAGCTGGAGCGTCAGCTGGCAGGCGGTGTGATGCCTGTTTATCAACAGGCTCCGGTTAACGTTCAGCCTGCGCCTGCTGTGGCAGCGCAGCAGCCAATCGTACAGGAATATGCCGCACCGGCAGCACAGCAGCCGATTGCACAGCAAGTTCCTGCGGCAGAACAGGTGCAGGCAGCAAAAGCTGCTCCGGCTAAGAAGCCTGCAGTTAAAGCGCAACCGCAGCCTGCTGCCGATACGCTGGCTGCGGCGGTGAACGCCGCACCTAAGCCTAAAAGTGCAAGAGTGCAGCAGACAGAGGAATATGCCGGTGATTTTGCAGCCGGTGAGGATTTCTGGAAGCAGGCTTTGGAGATTATGAAGGCCGAAAAGAAGAATTCTATGGTATCCTGCGCTAAGAACGGCAGAGTCTTCAGCTTTGCCAACAACATTCTGCAGGTTGCCTTCAAGGCACCGTTCCTTGCGGACAGGATGAACAAGGATGATTATCGCAAAGCCTTCGAGGAGGTCCTGTTGCGTCTGGCAAGACGTGAAATCAGACTGGAAGCTGTTATCGAGGGTAAGGCCAAGCTGCCGCAGCCCACTGTAAAGCAGCAGGAGGTGCAGCAATCGCCGGAAAGCGAAACGCAAAATCTGCAGGAAGCGCAGCTGCCGGAAAACCTGCGCAAGGCATTTAATGCCTTAGGCGGCAGTGTAACGGATATATCAGACCAATGAAACCTAATTTAAGGCTCTGAAGCCTTGGCTTATGTTTCTGAGAATATATAATATCAATATATGTAAATATCAAGGAGGAATTTAATTATGTTTCCAGGTGGCATGGGTAATATGCAGGCAATGATGAAAAAGGTACAGAAAATGCAGGCTGATATGGCAAAAATGCAGGAGGATCTGAAAAGCCGTACTGTAGAAACGTCTGTCGGCGGCGGTGCCGTAACCGTTGTTGTCAGCGGTAAAAAAGAACTGAAATCCATCAAAATTAATCCGACCGCTGTAGATCCCGAGGATGTAGAAATGCTGGAGGATATGATTCTGACAGCTGTCAATGACGCTATGAAGCAGATTGACGAGCTTACCGAAAAAGAAATGGCTAAGGTTACCGGCGGCATGAAGCTGCCTGGCATGTTCTAAGCTGATGGCAAGAATGATCAGGCCGCTGGCTAATTTATATGAGCAGCTCAGGCATTTGCCGGGCATCGGCTCAAAAACAGCTATGCGACTGGCCTATCATGTGATTGACATGCCTGCGGAGGATGTGAAACAGCTGGCGGCGGCCTTGAGCGGTGCCAAGGAGCAGATTCACTACTGCAGCCGCTGCTTTAATCTTACTGACAGCGATGTATGCGAGATTTGCCGTGACAGCTCGCGCGACAGATTTACTATCTGTGTAGTGGAGCAGCCGCAGGATATTGCGGCGATGGAGCGCAGTCATGGCTATCACGGACTGTATCACGTGCTGCACGGTGTGCTTTCGCCGCTTGACGGTATCGGTCCGGAAAAGCTGCGCATCAGAGAGCTTCTCTTGCGCCTGCAGCAGGAATCGGTTAGTGAAATTATTATTGCGACTAACTCGGATGTAGAGGGTGAAGCGACTGCTACCTATCTGGCACAGCTGCTGAAGCCTGTAGGAATAACCGTCAGCCGTATTGCTCATGGTCTGCCGATGGGCGGCGATTTGGAGTATGCTGACGAAATAACCTTGTCTAAAGCGCTGGAAAACAGGCGCACAATGTAGAAAGGACCGGCGTTATTTAATATGGAATTTAATGCTATTTTGACACCGCTTGGTGCCTTAGGACCGATGATTGGCGGCGTACTGCTGCTTTTGCTGGTAGTAAAGCTGCTGTCGATGCCGTTTAAGCTGGTGTGGAATGGTCTCTGCGGCGCACTGCTGCTGTGGTTCATCAATCTGGTAGGCTCGTTGGCGGGCTTTACCATGAAGATTACGGTTATCAAGGCTTTGATTGCCGGCTTCTTCGGTGTTCCCGGTGCTCTTGCCGTAGTGCTGTATGAGCTTTTAGTTAAATAAGATAATTTGCTTTTGCCCCTGCACGTTGCTGCAGGGGTATTTTTATGCGCTTCGACGGGATAATCGTAAATAATATTGTATACAAACCAATAATACTGTATACAATCGGACTTTTCCATGATAAGTTGCTATAATTATCTTAACAGTTTTTTACTTAAATATCTGGGGGTTGTAAAAATGAACTTATCTACAAAAATTTTAATCGGCCTTGCGCTTGGTATTATTGCAGGCCTGGAGCTGGGTGCTGAAGGTGCCGGCTTCGCCAAGACCTGGATTGGTCCTCTGGGAACAATTTTCATGAACATGATCAAAATGGTTATCGTACCGCTGGTATTCTCCAGTCTGGTAATCGGTGTCACCAGCCTTGGTGATATCAAAAAGGTAGGCCGTATCGGTGTTAAAACCGTAGCGTACTATCTGGTAACTACTGCTTTTGCTATCGTTATCGGTTTGGCAATCGGTACTATCATGCAACCGGGTGTTGGTTTGCATATGGCTGCTGATACTGCTAAAGTTGCTGCTAAAGCTGCACCGCCTATTTCCAAGGTTATCATTGACATTTTCCCGACTAATCCGCTGGAAGCTATGGTTAAAGCTAACATGCTGCAAATCATCGTTTTCTCGCTCTTCGTTGGTGCCGGTATTACTGTTGTCGGTGAAAAAGCTAACGCTCTGAAGCACACCATCGATGGTCTGGCTGAGGTTTCCTATAAAATCGTCGGCATGATTATGGCTGTTGCTCCGATTGGTGTTTTCGGTTTGATTACTCCGGTAGTTGCATCTAACGGTCCTGCTGTTCTGCTGCCGTTGCTGAAGGTTGTTATCGCTGTATATCTGGCTTGCCTCCTGCATGCAGTTCTCGTTTATGGCTCTATGATTAAATTCCTTGCAGGCATGGGCTTCATCCAATTCATTAAGGGTATTGCTCCGGCGTCCCTGATGGCTTTCAGCTCCTGCTCCTCCGGTGGTACTCTGCCGCTGACCATGAGCTGTGCTCAAAAAATGGGCGCTTCTAAAGAAGTTTCCAGCTTCGTTCTGCCGTTGGGCGCAACCATCAACATGGATGGTACTGCTGCTTATCAGGGTGTATGCGCACTGTTCATTGCTCAACTGTACGGCATTGACCTCACCGCTTCCCAATACATGACCATTATCGTTACCGGTACTTTGGCTTCTATCGGTACTGCAGGTGTTCCGGGCGCAGGCTTCATCATGTTGACCATGATTCTGACCAGCCTTGGTCTGCCACTGGAAGGCTCTGCTCTTATCGCAGGTATCGACCGTATCCTGGATATGCCGCGTACCTCTGTTAACATCACCGGCGATGCTGCTGTAACTCTGCTGGTTGACAAGAGCGAAAAAAAGCATGCAGAAGCTGAAGCTCCTCTGTACTAATTAAAATCTGTCTTTCCCTTGGCGTCAGCTGCATTAGCGGCTGGCGCTTTCCTTTTATGCAGAAACATAATGTTTAAAGTGCAGTTTTCAAGGATTGTTACCTGGATTTTACAGCTTAGTTACATTTGTTGGCAGGAAAAAACTTTTGCTGCGCAGAAATTTATAAATACTATTTAATTTTGCAGGCAAAGGTGTTAAAATAAGGTGTTATTATGAATGAGATGGAAAAATTACAGTATGTATTGTTTGAGCGACTGCACCGTCGTGCTCCTGGCATTGATAAGCTGGACCGCTTGTGGGATGCTGCCGTGCTGCTGCCCTTAGTGCGTACTCCCGAAGGCATCAGTGTGCTGTTTGAGGAAAGGGCACATACGCTGCGCAGTCAGCCGGGTGAGGTGTGTTTCCCCGGCGGCAAGTACGAATGTGAGGATAACAGCTTCCGCAATACCGCAGTGCGCGAAACCTGCGAGGAGCTTGGCCTGCAGCCGGAGAATATCACCATCTGCGGTGAACTGGATTGTCTGGTAACGCATAACGGACCGATTATCCACCCCTTTGTTGGTCTGATTGATGATATCAGCAAGATTACGTACAGCAAGAGTGAGGTGGAGCGCATCTTTACTGTGCCGCTAAAGGTGCTTTTGGAGCAAAAGCCGCGGCGTGGCTCTGTACAGCTGGCAGATCATCCGGGTGATGATTTCCCATTTGACCTGGTGCCGCAGCGCAAGCGTGGCTGGCGCATGAACAAATCCTACTATGTGTATTTTTACCTGTATGAGGATAAGGTTATCTGGGGCCTAACTGCACGCATGCTGTATGCTTTCCTGTACCGCAGCCGCAAGGAGCTGACGGAATATCTGGCAGAAGAAATTGATTGAGAGGTTATATAAGGATGAAAAGCATTCTCCAGACAAAAATTTTAATGATTGTAACGGCTATCTGTGTAGTAGGCTATATTGCCTTCGGTTATTTCTTTCCGGAAACGGGATTGGATAATCTTGCGCCGACAGACAGGCTGAATCTGAAAAAGAATATCGTTGTTATGGGTGTTGACGAACGCTCCGATGATGTGGGGCGCAGTGATACGCTTTTTGTCGTAATGTTCGACAGCAGCAACAAAAGCGCTTCCCTGCTTTCGGTACCGCGTGATACACGTGTACGCATTGACGGTCACGGCTGGGATAAGATTAACCATGCCTACGCTTACGGCGGACGTGAGCTGACCCAGAAAACTGTAGAAGAGCTGCTGGGTATCAAAATCAACAATTACGTAATGGTTGATTTTAAAGGCTTTACCGGTCTTGTTGATGCTATCGGCGGTATTGATATCGATGTGGAAAAGGACATGTACTATCATGATACCTGGGACGGCTTTACCGTTGATCTGAAAAAGGGCCGTCAGCATCTGGACGGCAAAACAGCCATCCAATATGTACGCTTCCGTGATGAAGAGGGCGATATCGGTCGTATCCGCCGCCAACAGCATTTCCTGATGGCAGTTTACGACAAGATTACCTCTGCTGATATGCTGCTGCATATCCCCGGCCTAGCTAAGCAACTGACCTCTATGGTGAAGACTGATATGCCTCTTGGTGATATGATGGATTTGGGCAGAGCGCTGCATTCCATGGTTAAGGAAAAGGGCCTGTCTATGGCGATGGTTCCTGGTACTCCGAAGTATATCGACGGTATCAGCTATTGGCTGCCGGATATTACCGACCTGCGTGAGCTGATGGTTAAGATGCAGGGTGCAACCATGACGGAGCACTACAAATCTGCAGCTGAGCTGATGGAGAAGGAATACAACAATGCTGTGGAAAAGGTAGAAAAGGGCGATGACAGCGAGGAAAACAAGGAAGCTGTCAAGGAAGAAAAGGAACTGAAGGCTAAGAAAGAAGAAAAAGCGAAGGAAGAAAAGAAGAAGCAGGCTGATAAAGACAAGGATGCAGGTAAAAATACTGCTTCCCAAGAAGCTTCCTCCGACAGCCGCGGAGTTGTACGTCTTGTTAACTGCAGCGGCAGCAAGACAGCAGGCGCGGAGGCTGCCGCACGCTTGCGCAATGCTGGCTTTGAGGTTATCAGCGGCGGCAGCGGCGAAATAATTGCCAATACTGTTGTTGTTTCTACAACTAATAACGGTGCTGTTGTCAATCGTCTTTCCAACGTTCCCTTTGCGCATCAGATGCGTATCAGCCGTGACGGTGCTGCAGACTGCGATGGTGTAATTATGCTGGGCTCAGACTTCAAATAAGCTGTAAGCGGCCGCAGGTTTGATACTGCGGGCTATGATAATCAATAATGTAATTGTCCACGAATCAGAAGACTTGCCTGAGGTTCGTGGACAATTTAGTCAGCTAACGTAAAAAAATTTACAAAAAACTCTTGCATTTTGTATACAAAGATGGTATACTAAGAGCATCAAAACAGCCCCTCATTTGGCCCTTCTTCGTAAGGGCTTTTTTTTTTGCCATTTTTAGAAATTTAGTATTTAATTTTGGAAATATTGTCAGTTAGCCATAGTCAATGTAGCAATAGTTTTCAGAATATGGTACAATATAATATAATATGGGAGAAGAACGGATATAACTTATATAGAGAATATTCATAATTAACAGGAGGCTTATATGCACGATGAAATACATGTTGTCGTAGATAGTCTTTCGGCAGCAGACGAAACAGCTTTGAAAGATGATCCCCGTTGTCACATTCTGCGTTTGATTATCCGTCATGGAGATTTGGAATGGCAGGACGGTGACCGTTCCCTGGCAGAATTATTTGG
>OJOQ01000652.1_pt1 | contig 10691 bp, 10 predicted proteins | sample 1598241 | NCBI WGS metagenome assembly OJOQ01 (sample SAMN03922466, study PRJEB24848) | human gut metagenome | isolation source: stool sample | host: Homo sapiens | place: Germany | collected 2010-11
GCGAAAACCATGGTAACAGGCAGACTGACAAAGGAAACCAGTCCGTCCAGACCATCTGTCAGATTTACGGCATTGGTTGTGCCAACCAAAAGCAAGAAGGCCAGCACATAATAACCCCAGCCTAAATCAATGACAGCATTGATGCCGGGAACCCACAGCTCCGTATTGCGGATATGCGTTTCAGCGAAATATACATAGGCACCGGCCAGAATGAACTGCAGTAAGAATTTCTGCTTGGCAGTCAGGCCCAGATTACGCTTCATTACAACCTTGATGTAATCATCTATAAAGCCTATGACCGCATGGCCTACTGTCAGCACCAGAGCAATAATTACATGGGGAGTAAAGTTACCCCACAGCAAAGCAACCAGCAACGCTGCCAGCATCATAAGTCCGCCCATCGTCGGTGTGCCGCTTTTCGCCATATGGCTTGCCGGTCCGCACTCGCGGATAGACTGGCCGAACTTCAGCTTATGCAGATAAGGAATCAGCACCGGGCCGATTAGAGCACACACGATAAACGCAGTCACAGGAATTCCGATTAATTTTAACATCTACTAAAATCTCACTCTCTTAAGTTTACTTGAACAGCTCCAGCATTTTGTCAACCTGCATGGAATGGCTGCCCTTAAGCAGGATAATATCACCTGCGGAAGCCATCAGACGCAAAGCATCCGCTGCCTCCTGACGGTCAGCGCAATGCTTGCTCTTGCCGCCAAGCTTTGCAGCCTCATCCGCAATATAAGCAGCCTGCGGACCGTAGGTCAATACAAAATCCACACCGTTTTCTACAGCCCAGCGGCCTACACGACGATGCGCATCCTCACTGATATCTCCCAGCTCCAGCATGTCTGCCAGCACAGCAATAGTGCGGGCCTTGCCGTGCGCTGCCTTCTTGGCCTCCGCCAAGGTTTTCAGCGCAGCCTCCATAGAAGCAGGACTTGCATTATATGCGTCGTTGATAAAGGTGATATCGCCGATATAAACGATTTCCTGACGGCTGCCTGTCAGACGGGCAGTTGCCAGTGCCTGTGCGCTTGCTGCCATCGGCACACCGTAGCAGAAGGCCCCGGCGATAGCGCTCAGCGCATTATAAACGTTATGCTCACCGATCAGCTGCAGGCTTACCTTGACAGCTTCGCCCGTAGCCTTATGGGTACAGGTAAAGGTGGTGCCTGCACCGGAGGTCACAATATTGCTGCCGCGGAAGTCGCAGTTTTCGCCCAGGCCAAAGTAAACAACCTGCGCCTTGGTCTTACCTGCTGCCGGCAGTACGTATTCGTTATCGCCGTTGAGCACAGCAAAGCCATCCTCCGGCAGATTAAGCACGATTTCGCTTTTGGCCTTGCCGATGTTTTCCATGCTGCCCAAAAGCTCCATGTGGGTTTCGCCCACGTTGGTAATCAGACCGCTGTCAGGCTCGGCAATGCTGCACAGCTCGGCAATCTGGCCCAGACCGCGCATGCCCATCTCCACAACGGCAATATCGGTATCAGGCTGAATGCTCAACAAAGTTTTCGGCAGACCGATTTCATTATTGAAGTTGCCCTGAGTTTTAACAACATTATACTTGCAGCTCAGGCAGGCAGCCAGCAAATCCTTTGTAGAGGTTTTGCCGTTGGAGCCTGTGATAGCAAAAACCTTCAGTCCCTGCTTACGCTGACGGTAGGCATGCGCAAGCTGTTGGTAAGCAAGTAGCGTATCCTCTACCATGAACACAGCAACGCCTGCAGGCAGGCCGCTAACCTCATGGGATACAACAACGCCCGCAGCACCCAGCTCCACAGCCTTGGCGCAATAGTCATGGCCGTCAAAATTATCGCCCTTCAGCGCTACGAATAATTCTCCTGGCTTTACTGCACGGGAATCGGTGGTTACGCCGGTAAACTCAAAATCTGCACAAACAGCCTTAGTAGCTGCTAAAACTTCACTGGCCTTCAGCATTTTTTATCACTCCAGTATTCCATTACAACTTCTTTATCATCAAAGTGAATAGTTCTGTCCTTCAAAATCTGGTAATTTTCGTGGCCCTTGCCGGCAATCAGAATAACATCATCGGCAGCAGCCTCTGCCAAAGCATAGCAGATTGCTTCACGTCTGTCGCTCAAACGGGTAACGTGCTTGCCCTCGGGCACATTTTGCAGCGCCGTAAAAATTTCATCGATAATCAGTTCCGGATCCTCGGTACGCGGATTATCGGAGGTAACAACGATATTGTCAGCCAGCTCCAGCGCCAGCGCACCCATCAGCGGACGCTTTTTGTTGTCACGGTCACCGCCGCAGCCGAACACAACCCACAGCTTACCGCGGGTAATGGAGCGTGCGGTTTTCAGCACGTTCTCCAAGCCGTCGGGAGTATGTGCGTAGTCTACAATAACAGTATAAGGCTGTCCTGCCTCAACGAGCTGGAAACGCCCGGGGACGCCGTCAAAGCCGTCAAGTACGGAGCAAATGATATCCTTGTCAATCTTTTCAGCCAGCATTGCACCGATAACACCCATAACATTATACACGTTGAACTCGCCGGTAATCTTCAGCTCCAGGTCCATTTCGCCCACCGGAGTATGCAGCAGCAGCTGCATATGCTTAGGTTCTACCGTAAAGCTCAACGGATAGATGTCATTATCATGGCCTTCGCCGTAGGTCAGCACGTTGGCCTTGGTGCGCTCGCGGATAATTGCAGAGCTTGCGTCATCCATATTGAATACAGCGTTTTTATTCGGCTTGCTGCCGTCGGTCAGATGCTCAAAGAGCAGGCTCTTGGCATCGCGGTAATTCTCCATAGTTTTATGGAAGTCCAGGTGATCCTGAGTAATATTCGTCAGCACAGCGCAGTCATATTCAATGCCTGCCACACGCTTCAGTGCTAAAGCATGACTGGATACTTCCATTACGCAGTAATCGCAACCGGCACAGCACATAGCGTAAAGTGTTTTCTGCAGGTCAACTACGTCCGGAGTAGTGTTATGAGATTCGGTGATCTCATCGTTAATCATAATATTGATAGTGCCGATCAGGCCAACCTTGTAGCCTGCCTTGCGCAGAATCAGACGGATAATATTTGTTGAAGTTGTTTTGCCGTTAGTACCGGTCACACCGATCATTCTCAGCTTGCGTCCCGGATAATCATAAAAATACGGCGTTACCAGCTCCATAGCCTCACGCGTATCAGCAACCTTAATAAGAGTAACACCCTGCGGCACTTCAGCGGGAACGTCCTCCACCAGCGCAGCAACAGCGCCCTTCTCGGCAGCCATCGTCAAAAATTTATGTCCGTCTACAGTTGCACCCTTCAGGCAGATAAAAAGACTGCCGGCTACCACCGCACGGGAATCGGCAGTTATATCAGTAATAACTTTATCAGCACTGCCAATTACCTCAGCCTGCGGCAATAAGGCAAGGAGTGAAGCTAATTGCTTTTCCATTTATTAACCCCCCTGTTTTACGTTCCGCCCCTCATGGAGCAAAGCCGTAAATTACTTCTAGTTTAATTATAGTATAGAATTTAAATTGAAACGGCAGCCAAAAGGCTGCCTCCCAAAACCCATTCAAATTATATCACAATATAAACTGAATGGCTATGTTTATTTGTTATGCACAGCCAAAGAATTGCTGCTTCCGCCAGCCTTAACATAAATATTGCTGCGGGCAACACTCATACCCAAATACTGTTCGGCCAAACCAATAATACGTTCCGGTCCCTTCAGCTGCTCAACATCGATTTTCAGCTCATTGTTTTTGGTGATAAGCTGAGCCTCCTGCTGCTGCAGGCTCACCAGCTCATTGCCATATTGCACCATAGCGTTACTGCGTAAAACAACAATAAAATAAGCTGCCATAATAAGTAAAAATGCTTTAAGAATTCTGTTGCGCAGCACTCTTCTCGGATCAGGTCTATGTACTTTTCTGGGGGCAGGCTGCTGAACCTCATATTGCTCGGCAGGCTGCTCCTGCCATGCATAATTATCGTATTTTCTGGCAAGCATCAAAATCACCCTTCATCAAAACATCAAAATTTATCTCTTATCTATTATCTGTCAAATTTTAATTGCATAACGCAGGCGCGCACTGCGGCTGCGCGGATTTTCCTCTACCTCTGCCTTAGATGGAACAATGTTGCCTGTTTTGCGCAGCAAAGGCTTTTTACCGCATACACACACCGGCAGCTGCGGCGGGCAAGTACAGCCCTTAGCAAGCTTGGCAAAGGTCTGTTTAATAATTCTGTCCTCCAGCGAATGGAAGGTAATAACACCGATACGGCCGCCGCTCTTTAAGCGGTTTACGGCTCTTTCCATCGTATCTGCCAAAATTCCCAGCTCGTTGTTTACCTCGATGCGGATAGCCTGGAAGGTACGCTTCGCCGGATGCGGACCGTCAAGCCTTGCTCCCTTGGGAACAGCCTTCTTGATTACATCCACCAGTTCAAAGGTAGTGGTCAACGGCTTTTCCTTGCGTGCCGCCACAATAAACTGTGCGATACGCTTCGCCCAGCGTTCCTCACCGTAACGGTGAATAATATCCGCCAGCTCTTCTTCCTTGTAGTGGTTGACAATGTACTCTGCATCCAGACTTGCTTCTTTATTCATGCGCATATCCAAAGGTCCGTCATGCATATATGAGAAACCACGCTCCGGTGTGTCCAGCTGATAGCTCGAAACACCAAGGTCAAAAAAGATACCGTCAATTTCATCGATTCCCATGGAATCCAATACCTGGGAAAAATTTTCAAAATTGGACTTCGCAACTGTGGTTTTGCAGGTAAATTTGTTCAGCAAGCGCTCGGAACCGGCAGCAATAGCATCATCATCCTGATCAATGCCAATCAAAAGACCGCCTGCCTCCAGCTGTGCGGCAAACGCACTGCTGTGCCCCGCACCACCCATGGTGCAGTCCACATAAATACCGTTTTTATCTGTTATCAGAAAGTCCACGCTCTCAGCGAGCAGGATACTTGTATGCTTAAATTCCATAGCCAACACCAATCTTATATTCCTAAATCAGCAAGCTGCTCTGCGAGCTCACTCACATCATCGGCATTTTCTTCGTTATATTCGTTCCAGCGGCCTGCGTCCCAGATTTCGGCTCTGCTGCCTACGCCGACAATCACGGCATCCTTTTCCAGACCGGCATGACGACGCAGGTTTGCCGGCAGCAATACTCTGCCCTGCTTGTCACATTCGCCCTCGCAGGCACCGCCAAAGAGGAAACGGGTAAAATCACGCGCTGTTTTGCGGCTCATAGGCAAGGCTGCCAGCTTCTGTTCCAGCTGATGCCATTGCTCCATATCGTAAACAAAAAGACAGCCGTCCAGACCTTTGGTAATAATAAACTTACTGCCCAAACTTTCACGCAACTTAGCAGGCATAGCAAGACGACCTTTTGCATCCAGAGTGTGTTCGTATTCACCTAAAAGCATTTTGTCGCCCCCTTTTTACCCACATTACACCACTTTTCTCCATTATATCGTTTATTAGCCGTAAACGCAAGTATTTCACAGCTTAATATGAAAAAATAATCAAAAAAACGTGAACTCTGTCAAGCTTAATTCGCAAAAAATTTTCAGTAATAAATTTGGCTTTTAGAAGCACAGATGATATAATGAATGAGTACGGATTATGTGTACAATTTTTATAAAAAGGAGACTTATACAATGATTACTAAAGATACCGGCATTATTGAAGCCGTTCAAAACCATCCTGAAATCATGGAGGTTTTCGCTGAATATGGTCTGGGCTGCATCGGCTGCATGGCTGCTCATTTCGAAACCATCGGTCAGGGCGCAGGCGCTCACGGCATTGATGTTGATGCTCTTATCGAAGATATCAATAAGGTTATTGCCGAAGCAGAAGCAAACAAATAAAATAGCGAAGCGGGATAAATACTGCACCGGCATATTTTTACCGCATAGAAAAAATGAGGGAACTATCTCCAGCACAAGTGGGGACGGTTCCCTGTTTTCATAAGGAGGTCTCTGTTATGTTAAAAACTCGTAAGGTTGTAATCGTCGGCGCAGGTCATGTCGGCTCTCACGTTGCTTTAGCGCTCATCCAGTCCGGTGAAGCAGATGATATTGTACTGATTGATATTCTTAAGGAAAAAGCTGCAGCACAGGCACTGGATTTGGACGACTGTGTCAGCGGTGCTCTTTGCGGTCATGACGCAAAAATCCGCGCAGGTGAATACAGCGAGCTCAACGATGCTGATATTCTGGTAATGGCCTTCGGCCGCAGCCGTCGTCCCGGCGAAACACGCCTGGATATGTTTGACGATTCCATTAAAATGGCCAACGAGGTTATCAGCCATCTGAAGCAGGTTGACTTCAAGGGTATTATGATCAGCATTTCCAATCCGGCAGACATTATCTGCGAGCATATCCGCCGCCAGATGAACTGGGAGCCGAATCGTTGCTTCTGCACCGGCACCAGCCTTGAAAGCTACCGTCTGCTGCGTGTACTCAGCGCTGCAACAGGCTACAGCCGCAAATCTATTCAGGCCTTCTGCATGGGCGAACACGGTAATTCCAGCTTCGTTGTCTGGTCTGCCATCCGCATCGGCAGCAAGAGCTTTGCCCAGTTGCGCGCCGAACGTCCGGAGCTGGCAGCACTCAGCCTGGACGATTTGCAGCTGCAGGTTAAAAGAGCCGGCGATATTGAAGTTGACGGCAAAGGCTGCACGGAATTCGGCATTGCCAATGCTGCCTGCATGCTGATTAAGGCTATCTTCCACGACCAAAAACTTATCTGGACCTGCTCCACCGCACTCAATGGCGAATACGGCCAGAAGAACGTTGCTGCCGGCGTACCCTGTGTCATCGGCAAGAACGGTATCGAAGAGATTCTTGAACTGAAGCTTACGGAAGAAGAGCAGGCTAAGTTCGCTGCCTCCTGCGACATTCTGCGTGGATTCTTGGAGAGAGCAGGCAGCTTGTAAGCTTCCACTTCCCCCAGCAAAAAACACCGGCATCCGCCGTACTCCAAGTACGGCAGACGTCGGCGTTTTCATGTTTTAGCATATATTAAACTCTTACAGACTTTAGGCTTAATACTCCCAGCTCAGGCCAACAGCCACCAGCTTGCTGGTGTCATCCCCCAGCTTGCCATAGCCAACAGCAGTATGCAGCAACAAATCCTTCTGCAGGCTCTTACTGTAGCTCAGCTCCACCTCCTGCAGCCTGCCATCATGCTGCGCCGTCGGCTGCATATCAGCCCAGGTATAGCTCAGTCCCAGCTTGCCGCCATCAGCCAGATAATGGTTAACCTCCGCATAAACGCGTTTCGCATCTGCGCCCAGCCAGTCTCCTAAAATAGCATCCTTATATGTCCAGCCATTCTTCAGCACCCAATGGCCATACCAGGCGTCATTAGTTTTGGCAGCCTCCACGCGCAAATCCCAGCTGCCGTCAGGCACCAGCTGCGGAAAGTACATGCCAACATTATAAGCATTTTCACAGGGGAAGGCATGCGCCTGATCCTCGCCATACAGTGAAGCATAAACCTGCACGCCCGGGAAGCGGTATTTAAAATCAAGGCCCGCAATATCGTTCCAATTATCCTTTTCAGCATCATCTGCATTATCCCCCAGCAGCCAATGCTTGTTGAACTTCTTGAGCATCGACATACGCTCCAGGCCAATCGTAAACGCATCCGTCGGCATAATATCTACGCGTACACCCACAAGAGCTGCATGGTCCTTTTCCAGCGCCGAACCGGAACTTGCAACTCTGTTGCCCTCCAGCCTGCTGGCGAAGACGTTGACATTAGCCTTACCCAAAAACTTCAACGCACCGTTGTCAAAGGTGTGCGGCTCCAGCAAATTCAGTTTAATTGCTGTCTGCGGTGTTGCATTGCTGCCAAAGGCCAGCTGTCCTGCACGCCCTACGCCCCAGGACATCGGCTGCCTGCCGGCAGTAATCCCCCACACGCCCAAATGCGTTTTGGCATAGCCCTCAACAAGGCTGGCATCGCCATGCTCGTCCTTGTCCCAGCTGAAGCGCGGCGTAACGCCTACAGCCAGGTCCTTGCTCAGGCTGCCGCTGATGTGCAGCGTGCCCACAGCGTTAAAGCCATCGCCATAAAGATAGCCATTATTATTGTGGTTCAAAAGCTGCCACTGTGCCTTGGCGTTATTATACTTATACGCAGCACTGTCCTGCTGCAGATAGGAAAGGTCAACGCTCGCACCACGCAGCTTCACATTATTGATTTTCCCTGCACCCTGCAGGTAAGCAATCTCCTCTGCCAGTCCCTCGCGCATTGCATCCAGCCTGGTCTGCAGGTATGGCGGCAGCGGCTTGCTCTGGGCAATTGCTTCAGCCTGCAGCACCCATTTAGCCATGTCCAGGCGGCTATAAGGCTTGGTATTGGCAGGCATATCCTGGATATAGCCCATGCCCTCCAGCTTATCAAGATAACCGTAATAGCTGCTGTCCAGCGGCACGTCAGCCGTAACCAGCGGGCTGGCGGCGGCACAGCTGCAGCCCAAGGCTGCAGCAATTGCTATAGCACTAAGTAGTTTCTTCATCAGTTAGCATCTCCTATGCTTATAAATTTGTTCATTGCAAGTGTATATTATATCGCTTGCTTATCGAAAACAGTCTACAGTAATATATTGTAGCAAACTATATTCTATGTTTCAAGATTATTTTATATGCTGATGGCTAAACCTGTATGTCGCAATATTATCATGTTTGTGTGATTTTTCAGAATCTTCACTTGACTTTCGTTGTCCTCTTATTTATACTTAGCTTAGCTTCACCTTCACAACAAAATAAGCAGGGCCTACCGTCTCATGTCGGTAGTATTTAGCAGTACCTACGGTATCCGGAACTTCCGGATGCTATGTGTACTGCTTTTTTCTTAAGCACCTCATGTTGTATTTTGCTGAAGCAAATATTATAATTAAAGGAGGAAACTATGACCAAAAAACTATCCAAAAGCAGTCTTTTGATGACACAGGAAGAGCTGCAAAAGCACATCTTGGGCATGACCTTGTTCAACGACCTGCTTGCCAGAGCTGTTTTAGAGGACAAAGAGGCCTGCGAGCATATCCTGCGTGTTCTGACCGGTATCAAAACACTGGTAATCAAAAAGAACAAAACACAGTATGTCATCAGCAAGCTCTCCTCGCACAACATCATCATGGATGTACTCGCTGAGGATGCCAACAACAAGCTTTATGAAATTGAAATTCAGAAGGCAGATGGCGGCATTGCACACGAAAAGAGGATGCTTTATTACGCATCAACTATCATCAATGAATACTTTTTTAAAGGGGACCAGACTTATGCATCTGTACCCGAGCTGCACATTTTTTATATCAGCCAGACAGATATCTGGAAACTCGGCAAAACCTGCTACCCAATCTTAAAATTTTTAGGCGATACCAATACTCCCTACAATGACGGACTGCATATGTGCTATATCAACGCAGAGGTTGACGATAACAGCAGTATTGCGCAGCTTATGCAATATTTTGCTACCGCCGACGCAGGTGATTTTAGCCAAGGAAAGCTTTCACAATGTATCAATAATCTCAAAACCACAAAGGAGGGACTCGCAACTATGGATAATTTCAGCAAGCAAATTTATGAGGCTGGCATTAATGACGGAAGAGCTGAAGGCAAGGCTGAAGGTTTAGCTGAAGGCAAAGCTGAAAGCATCAAAAATCTTATGTCTACAATGAATGTCTCCATTGACCAGGCCATGGATATTTTAAAAACACCGCCCGAAGAGCACCAGTACTTCAAGGACCTGTTAGCTAAGGAGCAATAGGCTCCTGTTCAAAAAGCGCCTGCCATCCGGCAAGCGCTTTTTCTATTGCACGATATTCGAGTATATATTTGCTCTTCTTACTCTTTTCTCCAGACCATCTTATTAACCACACCAGTGTAGCTTTGGATAATCTTCACAACCTTAGTAGATACGTTCTCATCTACATAATCAGGCACCGGCTGTCCGTCATCGCCATCAAGGTTCATCTGCACCGCTGTGTCTACAGCCTGCAGCAGGCTTTTTTCGTCAATGCCTGCAAGCACAAAGCAGCCTTTGTCCAGCGCTTCCGGGCGCTCCGTAGAGGCGAGGATGCACACTGCCGGGAACGGATGCCCCACACTGGTGAAGAAGCATCTTTTCTCCGGCAGTGTACCGGAATCAGATACTACAGCAAAGGCGTTCATCTGCAGGCACTTGTAATCATGGAAGCCCAACGGCTCATGCTGAATTACGCGCTTGTCCAGTTCAAAGCCGCTGGCTGCCAGACGGTTACGAGAACGCGGATGACAGGAATACAGAATCGGCATATCGTATTTATCCGCCATTTTGTAGGATTCAGCGATAATATTGCTAATGGTCTCGCCCAAATCGCTGCCTACGACGTTCTGATCCACTTCAGGATCTGCCAGCTCCAAATCATGGAAGAAGACGCCGTTCAGTGTATAATATATAATTAAGCGCTTTAAATACTTTTTAACGCTTTTTGTCAAATTCGCCTAAAGTACGCTGATAATAAACATAACTATTGCTTGAACGCAAAGAAGAGATCGATTGTTTCATTGAATATAGTGTTATAAGCAAACGACTTGCTAGAATAATTCACTTTATAACCCATTATTTCTCAGGCGCATATTTTTGCATTAAACATTGTCCATCAATTAATGCCTTTAAGTCAATAATGCCCATGATATTAAATAAATC
>OJOQ01000671.1_pt1 | contig 10554 bp, 14 predicted proteins | sample 1598241 | NCBI WGS metagenome assembly OJOQ01 (sample SAMN03922466, study PRJEB24848) | human gut metagenome | isolation source: stool sample | host: Homo sapiens | place: Germany | collected 2010-11
GTATCCACTCAATGGCCTTCTCGTCTCGGTGGATGTCAAACACCTTGTTCAACCAAAGCAAATCATTGGCATCACATCCACCCCAAGAGCGGATAGCACGGAACCTCAACGCATCATCGGAATACTTCCTATTGGACTGCCATTGCGAGATATTGCCCCACAGGGATAAGACACATGCCACACCCAATCCCACAACGAAAGAAAAAACCTTGCTTGACTTGATGTCAAAACTATGCCGGTGGATATGCTCCTGCGGTTGTGGCTCTTGTTGCACACCTTGTTCATCCTGCGACTTCTCGATTGTATCAAGGTGATGCAGTATCAGGGTGGAAATCTGTGCGTAAGCCTTCCAGTGCTTATCCAACAAGCCCTTAATTTCTCCAGACTGAGCTTTTGCCGTTTCCACAATAGCCTCCTTAATTGGAGATAAATCCGGTTCATTATTTTCTATTTGTGGTTGTTGTCCTGCCACCTTGGGCAATGCTTCCAGCTTGCCATTTATGCCTTTTAAGGCGGTCTTGATTTCCTCAAAGAGGATGAATACTTTGTTGTCTGCCATGATTACCAGTTGATTTTACGTTGTTTCTTCTTTTTCTTGTTTTTCAGATATGGGTCGTATGGCTGTTGTTCCTCCGGCATATTGCTTGGAGAAAACAAGCCTAATGAGCCATTGATAAGTTCGCCGCCGACACTTGAAATCGGGCTTATTTCTTCCCGATTAGTCTGCGGTTGCGGTTGTATCTGCCGTTCCTCGTAATTGTTACGGTTCAATACCGCATCAATCTTGGAGTAACTGAATTGCCTGTCCACCTTTGAACCATTGAAACGATAGCCGTTCATCGTAAAGACTATACCTTGAATCTCATCCGTCTGTCCCTTATATTTGAACTGCACATCTACACCTTGCCGTTTTAATCTTTCAAGCAGGGTTTTCCAAACCTTGCATCTGCTGACCTCCGTCTTCAAGATTTGGTACAACTCATACCTCGTCTTATCCGGCTCACGCAATCGGTCTGTCTTCACCTGCTCCTTACCATTGGCAAAATGAAGTCCGTATTTCTTGGTCAGTTCCTTGCAAATACGCTCGCTACGAAAACGGTCGTTCCTGTCGGATATGGTCTTACCGTTATTGTCGATGCGGTTGAAAGCGATATGCACGTGCGGATGCTCTTTGTCAAAGTGCCGCCCGATGATGTACTGCGTGTCCTTGATACCCATGCGTTCCATATATTCCCGGGCAATCTGCGTCATGACCACATTGTTCAGTCGTGGCGCATCTTCCTTTGAGAAGCTCAAAGCGATATGCCCGACAGCCTTTGTCACTCTCGGATTCATTTGTGCCTGCCCGATAAATCCTTGTGCTATCGTGTCATTATTTTCCAGAAATAAGCCGTCTGAATCTATGATTTGAGTACCTTTCTCATCGTTCAGAATGTAATAAACTACACCCTTGAAGTCCGAGCCTTTCATAATTTTTGCTATCATAGGCGTATCCGATTTACAAGATTGTCTATCTCAATCATCAGTGTGCGGCAGGGAATAAACACGGAGGCGTACCCTTCCGCATTCGCTTTCCGTGCCAGTTGGTTCAAGTTGTTCGCCATACCGCAGAGTTTGCGGATAAGGTCGCCATGCTCTTTCGAGAGCCGTTCCTTTACACCGCCCTCTGTGATGCAACCCCGAATGAACTCGCTGGCAGAAACACCTGCTGACTTTGCTTTGGATTTCAACAGATAGTAATCCTCTGTTGCCATCTTCACCGTGACACGGTATTTCAGTTTCTCCGTGGCTTCTTTAACGGGACAACCTCCCTTGTTGGCTCGCTCTCGTTTATTGCCTTTTACATTGTTCTTTCTTTTTCCGTTGTCCATAAACATCTGTTTTTTGTTTAATCACTGATTATAATAATTGTACATAAGATAGACCAACGGGATGTGGCTTCCCTGCGAGTTTTGGAGCGGGGCAAGTGGTTTCGGTCTGCCCGAAACATAAACTTGCCCCTCCAAACTTCGTTACAAGTGATTTAGAGCATCTCTGAAAGATACCCTGAAGACACCCGTTGGTTTTGTCTTAATTCCTACAATTTACGCCATTGGTCAATGTCGTTCTCGTAGGATAATAGGTGTTGCCGTGCGAGGTTCTCAATAAGCCCCGATACACTCATGCCACGTCCACCGAGGCGGCGCACAATCTCGTCCAGCCTGTCACGTACCTCCCCACTGACGAACACGGGCTTGCGGTCGGCAATCTTGGGCACTCGCAGATAGGTGGCACGGTATTCGTCCAATGACAGCCTGCGCTGTTTGCTGCTGATACGTCTGGCGACAGTTCGTTCCACGGTAACGTTATCCGCCTCTGTTTCTCTTGCCTCATTGTCTGACCCTGCGCTTGTTTCCGGCTCAGTTACCTGTTCTGCGGATGTGTCCGGCTCATCCAATATAGGAAAGAGATTGCCTGCTTCCACAACAGGTTCTTGTTCTGCTACGGAAAAACTGTCTTCCTGTTTGTGTTCGGGCATGGAAGGCATATAGTCTTCCAACTTGAAGTTCTTGAACGCTTCATCGTTCTCAATGTTTTTGAATTTCTTGCTCATTGTTGTTTCTTTTTAAAGTGAATACTTGTTGGTCTGTATGCGCATAGTTGACCGTTTGTCGGGAGCAAAGTAAGAGGCTTTAGTTCAGTCAGTCAAGGACTTGGATTCTGTTAGGTAATTTTGTGTGGTTTTGCCTTATGGCGGTATGAACAATGGTGTAGACTTCTTCGATTTGCCGGATATGAATCACAGGAAGAACAAATATGTATTTACGGGTAAATTTGAATTAAGCCCTTATTTTGTTCTTGGCATTCTTGCTAAAATCCCCAATTAAGATGATAACGATAAATAGTGCCCCGGACAACCTATGCCATACCGGTGCCACATGCTTCCACTTTTAGAAAATCCATTGTCGGATAACTGATTATATATTCCTTTGCGGCAAAAGAAACAATAACAGCAAAGAAGAATGTATATGGAAATCGTATCTATCGAAAGAAAGACCTTTGAGGCGATGGTCGCCAAGTTCGACCGCTTCGTCCACCGTATGGAAGCAATCTGCCAACGGCACGGCGAAAAGAGAATAAGTGAGTGGATGGACAATCAGGACGTGTGCCGGATGCTGAACATCAGTCCTCGCACGTTACAGACTCTGCGGGACAACGGTACGCTTGCCTACTCACAAATAAACCATAAGACGTATTACCGTCCCGAAGATGTGCAGCGTATCGTTTCCGTTGTGGAGGATAGACGAAAAGAAGCGAGATTCAAAGGACGGACGATATAATCTCAGTGCAATAAATAAAGTATAATAACAATACCCACTAAATTCAAAGTAACATGAACGAATTGATTAACAAAGACAACGAGTGGATAATCCACTTCATGGGCAGCCTTGACCGTCTGCTGGACAACTACGAGCGCCTGACCGCCAACTACCGCCCGACATTGGGCGGAGAACGTTTCTTTACCGACAAGGAGGTTTCAGCACAGTTGAAGGTAAGTCGAAGAACACTTCAAGACTACCGCAACGAAGGACGGATAGCCTATATCCAATTAGGTGGCAAAATCCTCTACCGTGAATCCGACATAGAGAAGATGCTAACTGACGGCTACCGCTCCGCCTACCGACAGAAGGCAATCTGATTTTCTTGAAAGAGTGCAGTTTGCCGTCTGCCCTATAATTTGCGGTAGTAATGGACTTGACAGCAAAAAGAAAAAGGAACGGTTTACGGATGAAGCATCAAGATTCCGCTTCGTCTGTTAGCCGTTCCTTTTCTTTGTCTTCTGATTTCCCGTCAGTCGCTTGTTTCCGTTGCCGGATGCCTTTCGAGCGTATGGTCGGCAGAGGCAAGGTTTTCGGGCTGAATACGCTCCGCAGGAGGAAGATTCTGCCCGAAACGGCTTTGCCGCCTGACCTTGCCACTGCCATCAGTGCCATGCGCTACCTTTGCATCCGAGCATCGGGAACAGGTGACTGATGGGATGAACCTCAACTATACCATAGGTTGCTTCCTCTGCCACAAGATACAAACAATGTTATTGAGTTCTCTTTCTTGGTGGCGTAGATTTCATTTATCACAAACCGTCTGAACAAGATACTTTCTCTACTGCATATCCTGAATGCAATGGCTATAACCATTTCAAGATTATAAACATCATAACTGATACCATCTGGTTGCTTGATATATTTCATCGTATCACATTCGTTTAACTCCTTATTCCTATATATAGCATGAATCGCTTTACGGATGTCACAAGAGAATACTCCAAACAGGTCGGCGATTTCGAATTGTGTCATCCATACGGGTGCGGTCGGAATAGTGACCATACCCGCTTCACTGATTGTGATTATACCTCTATCCATAATATATTGTATTGACATTGTTTAGTTACTTTTGTTTGTCTTTTCGCCGATAGATTGTATCTTCCGGCGTTCCATCAGTTTGTCCATATCCTTTGAGATTTTGTCATCGGTTATACGTGCATATCCCTGTGTCGTCCGAATATTGGAGTGCCCCATCATCTTGGCGATACTCTCTATCGGTATATCCGCTGAAATAAGGAAAGTTCCGAAACTATGTCGGCTTTGGTGGTAGGACAAGTTATCCTCTTTGCCTATGATTACACCTAACTCATGAATTTCAAACCACAAGGCGTCACGGTTAGGAAGCGGAAATACGGGCTGTTCGTCATCGGCCGTGTTGTACAGCGACAATATCTGTTCCGCTATGGGATGCAGGGGTATGAACGCTTCCACCTTTGTCTTCTTGCGGTTGATACGGATATACCGTCTGCCCTCCGCATTCATCCCGATGTGGTGGGGATGCAACAACTGTATATCCACATACGCCAATCCCGTCAGGCAGGAGAATATGAAAGCCCGTCTCGCCAACTCCAGCCTGTTGTCATACATCGGGGTGGAAAGTATCTTCTTGAACTCATCGCGGCTGATGTATCTGCGCTTTGCCTCCGGTTTGGTTTCATATTCCAACTCCTCGCAGGGATTCACTCGGATTATCTCCTTATCGACTGCCAGATACAACAGGCGGTTCAACCATCGCAGACAATGGTTGGTCTGAGATGCCCCGAAGTTCTTGCATCTTTTCAGATATGCCTTATAAGATTTGCCGAAGTCCTCTGTAACTTCTTCAAAATAGATGTCCTTTTTGCCCGATGATACAATATAGTCTGTCAGGTACTTCTGGTAATACATTGAACTTCGATAGGAGGAGGTTGAATCTATTTCCTCGGAGTGTTTCTTTAACCGCTCCCGTTCCCATTCTCCCATTTGCAGGAGGGTAGTCGGATGAATGTTGTTTTGGGTGATGTGGCTCTTCAACATCTCTGCACTGACTACACCTTGCGATTTCAGTATTTCCTCGTATGCTTCTGAAATGATCCGGAGATATTCCTGCAAGCGGTTGTTTTCCCTTGTGGACTTTATCTCGTTCTTCTTGCCATTCCAATCTTCGGGACGGCAATAGATACTTGTGCTTATGACCGTCTGTTTCCCGTCAATGGTTATGCGGCAGAGAACGGCGGTCGTACCGTCAGCCTTTACCTTGCTGCGGTTGATATAGGGTAACAGTGAAAATGTACTTCGCATATCGTTTGCCGTATTAAAGGGTAAGTTTGAAATCCTCGGTAGCTTTGATGAACCTGTCCATGTCCTCAAAGAGTTTTTTCGGACTGACACGGGCGTACACCTGAGTGGTGGAAATATCGGAATGCCCCAACATCCTACTGATGGTCTCAATCGGCACACCAGCTTCGAGCGTAATCAGCGAGGCGAAACTATGGCGCGCCTGATGGTAGCACAGGTCATCCTTGATGCCTGCCAGTGCCGCCAACGCTTTCATGTGCCTTCTAAGATTGGGCCAGCGAAGTAAAGGAAACAAGGTTTCTCTGTCCTCACTGCTATACTTATTGATAAGCGCAATTGCTTCGGGCAATAGTTTTACACTGGCACGGAGTTCGTTTTTCTTTCTGCGGTATTTCAACCATAATGCCCCGTCCCCGTCTGTCTGCAAATTAGCATGGGTAATCGAAACGACATCCGCATAAGATACACCTGTGTAACATCCGAAGAGAAACATATCCCTTGCCAGCATATGGGATTTGCGGTATGCAGGTATTTCCACGTCACGGATTTTCTCGAACGATTCACGGCTCAATGCCCGTGGAGTCGTTTCCGTTTTCTTCGGCAGGGTAAAATGTTGGAAGTGGATTTTATCGGCATGTCCCTCTTTATAAGCTAGACGGCAAATTTTCTTAAGTATGGCAAGATAATGTCTGGCGGTATCGATTGCCTGTCCTTTTTCTTCCGTAACAAATGTCTGATAGTCGTGGATGAATTGTTCCGTCAGTTGCCCGAAAGCCAAATCCTTGACCTTGTACTGATGCTTGATGAACTCTCCGAGTGCCAGCCGCATATAGTGATAGCCGGGATAAGTACTTTTGGCACGGTCTATGCCGATACGCGACTTGATGTCATCACAAACAACATCGGTCATTTTCATGAGAGTCATCTGCGTTTCCATGCTGCCTTGAAAAAGGTCTTTCACATCGGTGGCATCGAAATCAATCTTGCGCTCCACAAGATTGTCGAATGCCATGTTTACTGCCAACAGCAGTTTGTCAATCTTGGCATTGGTCTCCACCGCCTCGCGGCTCTTTCCGTTCAGACGGCTTTCACGGGGATTCCACAATTCGGGAGTGCAGGACAACTTGCATCCGAACTGTGCCATCGTGCGGTTCACTGTAATTCTTCCCATTATCGGGGCTTTGCCCGACTTGCCCAGTCCGCTCTTTTTGAGGTAGAGCAACACCTTGAATTTTTCTACTTTCATACGCTTATATTTTTTAGTGCAAAATTACTTGCCGTATAAGCGTTCCTTGATATGCAAAACATTGTGTATGAGCGCAAACAAAACGGTGAGGATTTCTTTTCATTGCTTTCCGTTACCTGTTCTTGTTCCGGTAACTGCCCGGCTAACGGTCTGGTAACTGAACAACCTCAATATTACGTTGTCATTTGCATTTTCTCAATTTGGCAAAATACTGAAACAATGCTCATTTCAAACGGTTTACGTTTAATCTTCTTCTGTCTGCTTTTCCTTGCGTAGCCTATCACTTTCCATTGTGCCCGGCATGGGTTCGCCACCCTCGCACTGAGTAAAGGTATGCCGATTGAAAGTGTCAGCCGTGTGTTGGGACATACGAATATCGTTACGACCCAACTCTATGCGAAGATAACAACGCAGAAAATAGACCATGACCTTACGATGTTCGGTGACAAACTGAATCAATCTTTTGGAAACACAACAATGGCATAGAACTATGGAAAGATACATCATTAGAACAGACGAGTTCGGCAATGTGACTTTGCCGAATGCCCCAACCGATATTTGGATGAACGAAGCCGAGCTGTTGGATTTGTTCGATGTCACCGCCCCGACCATTCGGGCTGGGATAAAGGCTCTTTGCAAGAGTGGCGTGTTGAGAGAGCACGAGATAAAGCGTACCATACGCCTATCCGACAAGTGCTGCATGGAGTTTTACAACCTTGAAACGATAATCGCCCTCGCTTTCCACTTTGGCACATTCGGAGCGAAGCAGGTGCGCAACGCCATTCTGAGAAGGTTCTACTTGCGAAAAGAGAAACAAACCATCTTCTTTTCGCTGAACAGTACCGATATAGCCAAGCCCAAATACCTCTCGTAGATTGGGATGAGAGACTGACGTAATGCAGTCAGTAAATCTGCAAGTCAGTACAACAACACGACAGATACTCTGATTTTTTCTCCCGAAAAGCGTCATCCGATTATACGCTTTTCGGGAGTTTTTTCGTCTTGTCAATCCGATTACATTGCCAAACCATTGAAAGTTTTTGTTCCGGGGGGCTTTTTTCTATATTCTGCTATATTTTGCGTAACAACTTATCCATTAAATGCTTATACTTTTGTAGCTGGTATTTTTCAAACTTAAAACCATTTGATTATGTCTGTTAACAAACAACAAGAGAGCCACAAACCGCCATCAGATGGCAGCGTGGCAAAAGAAGAGTTCATCCGAGTAGGAACAACGCTCTACAAGATTGTGGAGCAGCCGAGACTGAACGGAGGATATGTCAAGAAACGCGTCGCGTGGAACAACGAGACCCTGCGCCAAGACTATGGCAAGGATTACATCGGCAGCGTTCCCAAGTATGACGGTTTCTGCACCGTACCCGAACACATCGGCTACCTCCCCGTGGTCGGCAAGTTTCTTAACCTCTATGAGCCGATAGACCACCGACCAAAGGAGGGGGATTTCTCGCGCATCCAATCATTGGTACGTCACATTTTCGGAGAGCAGTACGAGTTGGGGATGGACTATCTGCAACTGCTCTATCTGCAACCCATCCAAAAGTTACCCATCCTGCTGCTGGTGTCTGAGGAACGTAACACAGGCAAGAGTACGTTTCTCAACTTTCTGAAAGCCCTCTTTCAGAACAATGTCACGTTCAATACCAACGAGGATTTCCGCAGCCAGTTCAATTCCGATTGGGCAGGAAAACTCCTTATCGTGGTGGATGAAGTGCTGCTCAACCGCAGGGAGGACAGCGAGCGGTTGAAGAACCTCAGTACCACACTATCCTACAAAATGGAAGCCAAAGGCAAAGACCGTGACGAGATAGCGTTCTTTGCCAAGTTCGTGCTATGCTCCAACAACGAGTATCTGCCCGTAATTATAGATGCAGGGGAAACACGTTATTGGGTGCGCAAGATAAACCGCTTGCAGTCCGATGACACCGACTTCCTGCAAAAGTTGAAAGCGGAGATACCCGCCTTTCTCCATTTCCTGCAACACAGACAGCTATCCACCGAAAAGGAAAGCCGCATGTGGTTTACTCCCTCGTTGCTGCATACCGAAGCCTTGCAGAAAATTATCCGCAGCAACCGCAACCGATTGGAGATAGAGATGCACGAACTGATACTTGACATCATGGACAGTGTCGGCACGGACACTTTCTCGTTCTGCTACAACGACCTTCTTCTTTTGCTGGTACACTCACAGGTAAAGGTGGAGAAGCATCAAGTCCGTAAGGTCTTGCAGGAGTGCTGGAAACTAACTCCTGCACCGAATACACTTACTTACACCACCTATCAAGTGGACTATACCCGAGAGTGCCGCTATTCTCCCATACGGAGGATAGGACGGTTCTATACCGTAACAAGAGAACAGCTGACAATACTCTGATTATTTTGATGAAATGATGAATAAGTATATAACCATACTGAAATATAAAGGTTTGTACTCTCATCAAACCCTCATCAAAAACAACTTGCTGATGAAAAGAGAAAACAGGTCAGACAGACCATGCCCGATAAGGCAAATGATGATTTTCTCTTTTGGTAAGTGCTTTGATGAAACAATGATGAGAACGTATAAGGTTGTTATCCAATAGTTTGGCATACACATTCATCAATTCATCGGTTTCACATTCATCATCAAACCATAGGAAAATATGAACATACAGGAAGTAAAGAACATACGCATTGCAGACTATCTGCAAAGTCTGGGCTACACGCCCGTCAAACAACAAGGCAACAGCCTTTGGTACAAATCACCGCTGAGAGAGGAAAAGGATGCCTCTTTCAAGGTAAACACCGAGCTTAACAAGTGGTACGATTTCGGACTCAGAAAAGGCGGCAATATCATTGCTTTGGCAGAGGAACTATACGCAACCGACTATGTGCCATACTTGCTCAACAAGATAGCGGAGCGAGTACCGCACATCCGTCCCGTATCTTTCTCTTTTCGCCAGCATTCATCCGAACCGAGTTTCCAACAGTTGGAGGTGGGAGAACTTATCCATCCGGCATTGCTCCGCTACTTGCAGGAAAGGGGCATAAACACAGATTTAGCAAGATTGGATTGTAAGGAACTGCACTTCATCCATAATGGTAAGCCTTATTTCGCCATCGGCTTCCCGAATGTGGCAGGAGGCTATGAAGTGCGCAACCGTTTCTTCAAGGGCTGCATCGCACCGAAAGACATCAGCCATATCCGTCAGCAGGGAGAACCGAGAGAGAAATGCCTCGTGTTTGAGGGTATGATGGACTATCTGTCATTCCTCACGTTGCGGATGAAGAACTGTCCGACCATACCCAACCTTAACGGACAGGATTACATCATCCTTAATTCAGTTGCCAATGTTTCCAAAGCCATAGACGTACTACACGGGTACGAGCGTATCCACTGTCTGCTTGACAATGACGAGGCAGGAAGAAATGCGTACTTGGAATTGGCAAGAGAGTCCAGCGGTCGCATCCGGGACTTCTCCGACAACTACAACGGACATAAAGACCTGAACGATTTCCTGTGCGGTAAGCCTATGCCCCAATCGGCTGAACCGATAAAAGAGAAGAAACAAGTCCAATCCGCAAGACGGATGATACAGCCATCGAAAAAGAAAGGGCTGAAGATGTAAGGGGATGTTTGCAGCGGCACGGTTATTTACCGATGCAAAATAC
>OJOQ01000674.1_pt1 | contig 10523 bp, 4 predicted proteins | sample 1598241 | NCBI WGS metagenome assembly OJOQ01 (sample SAMN03922466, study PRJEB24848) | human gut metagenome | isolation source: stool sample | host: Homo sapiens | place: Germany | collected 2010-11
GTACTTAGCTCGAACTTTTTCAAGGGGTTTGCAGCCGGTGTGAGTGAGATGTCAGATTCCGAGAGTGAGAAGCTGACAGGCAAGCTGGAGCAGGTAAATGAGACAGCACTGAAGCGTCTGCAGACAATCGCAGCAAGAAAGAAAGCGGATGCGGTAATTGGCGTGGAACTGAATTATACACAGTTTGCAAGCTATTCCGTAGGAACGATCGCTTCTGGTACAGCTGTTCGCCTGAAGAAGAAGCCAGAGGAGAATCCAGTTACAGAAAAATCTCTGTATGTCAGCAACTACTATAATCGTCTGGTGCCAAGACCGGTACGTGTATGGTTACGTGGTTCTAAGAATGGAGTAACAATTTCTACAGATTTCTTTAATTATAACAAAGATGATATTCGTGCAATCCGTGCAGACGTCGAGCTGACAAACCTGTATGAAGAACGATTGCTGTTAAAGGATCTGGATTTTGTATTTGAGAAAGGAAATGTTTCTCTGATCGAATCCAAGGATATGGAGTGTAAGCTTCCTGCAAAGGATATTCTGCTTTTGAAGGATGCAAAGGTACGCATCTCCAAATATGTGACAAGCCGTGGTGTATTCGCGTGCAACGACCAGCCAATCGATGTCAGCATGCCGTTACATAGATTATCTGCACTTAAAGAGAAACGTGGTATTGATGCAGTCGAGAAGTATCGTACCGATGGCATGATCTGGACATGTAACTGTGGTTATGTAAACGAGGCTGGTGCAGATGAATGTCTGATCTGTGGACGTAAGCAGGAAGACATGAAGAGTACATCGAAGTTCAATCCAGATGAGATGCTTGCAAAGATGCAGACGAAGGAATATGTCATTGAACTGAAGGATGTATTGATGGAATACATCAAGGATATTGATAGCGAGTACAGAATGGAACTTTTGGAGATTATGGAGTCAGGATTGCAGTATGAAAAGACAAGAGGCAACATGAAAGACACCGTAATCGAGAAGGTAGAAAAGGTCTTTGAAGGACACTAAGTAAAATGAAACTGGCAGAGGTGACAGGGCATGGGCGCAGGACTCAGCATGGCGAGTGTAAATAAAATTAAAGAGTTGGCGAATTCCAGAGAATATAGTCTGGCACTTGAGTTAGTGGAACATCAGGATTTGACAAAATCCCTGAACCCACAGTTCCTGAGACTGTGTGGAGAGATTTACATAAAAAATGATAGATATAAGGATGCCAGACGATGTCTGATCATGGCGCATCGTCTGGGACCGGAATCGAAGCGGGTTTTGTATACGTTTGTGGAGCTGTATTTGCGGATGGGATATTTCCAGCTGGCAAAGACGTATTACGATATGTATATGTTTGATGCCAATGCATATGACAGCCGGGACATGGAATATGTCTGGAATAAGCATGAACATGCGGACGATTACAAGACGCTGGAACCATTGATTGCCGGGTATGCACACAATCTGGACTATGACTGGAGCTTTGAGTTATATCTGCTTTACAAGAAAGAGGAAAAACAGAACGAGGCGGCGACGCTGGCTGAGTTATATCATGCATCGTTCAAGAATTCCGATAACAGCCAGATTATATTGGATATCGAAGCTGGAAAAGTAAAGGTAGATACATATTTCGATATATATGCGGACACTGAAGCTGTAGATGATGATCCAGATATGGAGGCACTTCGTGCAGAAGAACAGGAGCTGCTTGCAGCCGATGATCTGCGGATGCATCCGAAAGAGGCAGAGATTACGATCATGTATGAGGATTCATATACACCTGCCGGTTCGGAGAAGAAAGTGCAGAAGATGCTCAAAAAGCAGGAACGCGAGGAGCAACGGAAAGAAAAGAAACTGCTGAAAAAACAAAAGCAGCAGGAAAAGGCAGAAGCTGCGGCAGCGGCGGAAGCTGAAAAGACTGAGGCAGAAGTGAAACCTGCTACCGAAGAAAAAACGGATACCGAAGCGGAAGCACCTGAGACAGTTGCGGATGAGACAGAACAGAAGACGTCTGAGAAAACAACTGTGACAGAACAAGAAACAGCAGAGAAAGCATCTGTGACAGAAACATCAGAACAAAAAACGGCAGAGGAAGCGTCTGAGACAGAAGCGGAAGAACCGGAAAAAGAAAAAAAGAAGGGATTTTTCCAGAGACGGAAGAGAAAGAAACACGAGGAAGAATCTGAGACAACGGATGCTGATATAGAAGAAACAAAAGAAGTAACATCGGAATCGGAAGATGTAAAACCATCGGAAGAGCCGAAAGAATCAAATAGTGACATTTCATCAGAGATTGCAGAGACAACAGGGCAGGCGGAAGATATGAGACATGGAAAAGGGACAATTGCAAAAGATGTAGTCGTAGTAGATGAAGATGATGGTTTTGAAGCAGAAGCGGATACGATTGAGGAACTTGCATCCAAGGAACATGTGACGCAGGAGACCGAGACGAAGGAAGCAGAAGTGACAACAGCCAAGAAAACGACGTTTGAATTCCAGACAGTGGAACTGGCGCCGGCAGATTTTGAGGAAGAATATGAGGTTGACGATTTCTCTGAAACTGTGGATGATGAATTCGGAGAGATGAAGATGCCGGAACCGAAACCTGAGATTGAAGAAACTGTGGAGGAAGAACCGGAGGTTGAGGAAGAGATCGAGGAGCCAGAGGTTGTAGAACCGGAGCCAGAGATTGAAGCCGAACCAGAACCGGAAATCGAAGAGACGGTGGAAGAAGCTGTGAAAGAAGAACCGGAGGCAGAACTGGAGATTGAAGAGACTGTCGAAGAGGAACCAGAGGCAGAGGAAGAAATCGAGGAGCCGGAGGTCGTAGAACCAGAGCCAGAGGTGGAAGCCGAGCCAGAACTGGAGATCGAAGAGACAGTAGAAGATGTTGTTGAGGAAGAACCGGAGACAGAACTGGAGATTGAAGAGACTGTCGAAGAAGAACCGGAGGTTGAGGTAGAAATTGAGGAGCCAGAGGTTGTAGAACCGGAGCCAGAGGTGGAATCCGAGTCAGAACCGGAGATCGAGGAGACAGTAGTAGAAGAAGCTGTTGAAGAAGAACCAGAGACAGAGGAAGAAATCGAGGAGCTGGAGGAAGAACCGAAAGAGGAATTCCACGTAGCTCCGTTTACAACGAAACCGGAAAAAAAGAAGTTGGACTTCCCGGTATTCAAGTCATCGTTATTCCCGGATTATCACAAAGAAGTGAAAATCGTTGAGAACAATTTCAACGAGATCATGGAAGAAGCACAGGATAAGATGACAGAGAACATGCAGAAGGAAGAGCAGATGCAGAGAGAGGCAGAAGCGTTACTTGCATCACTTGGAATCAGCATAGACTCGATTCCAACAACACCACAGGCCGAGAAGAAAGAGGAACAGCCGGTACAAAAAGGACCTTCACGAGATGAGTTAAAAGCATCTTTGAAGATAGATTCTGTTAAGAAGAATTTGCTAAAACGTGTGAAAGAATACAGATAATTCTTGACGAGAAGATATGACCGAGAGAAGGTATGACTGAAAGGAGGCAATGGGAGTGGCTATTGATCAAAGAGAAGCGTTGATTGCTGCGGTAAGAGCACAGGTAGAAAAGGAGAAAGCTGCCAAGGCTGCAAAATTGAAAAAAGAGCAGGAAGCAATGCAATTGTCTGGAGCTGCAGATGCGGGAGAAACTGCTGCAGACCACAATAAGCCAAAATACAAAACTCTGTCAGCAGAAGAACTTGCGAAAATCGAAGAGAAAAAACGTCGTAAGAAAGCTGCAGAACTTGGTATTAAATTGGAGGACGAGGAACCAGAAGAGGCACCTGCAAAGGCAGCAGAACCTGCGAAGGAAGAGCCAAAGAAGGCAAGTGATGAAGGACTTGGCATGAGTGTTGGCATTCAGGCAGATAAGTCTGGAAAATCCTTAGATAAGCCGGCTGGCGGCGGACTTGGAGCACCAGTAGGTGGCGGACTGTCAGGTGGCAAGACAGAGAGCAAAGGACTTGGAGGACTGGGCGGTAGCCTTGGAGCTACAGAGCCATCTGGAGGACTTGGTCTCAATATTGACATGGGTAACAAGCAGGAAGAGAAAGCACCTGAGAAGAAAAAGGCTCAGGATGATGAAAAAGCAAGATTGCGTCCTACAAAATTATCCGGTGGCAGTGGCGATGTAAAGGTAATCAATGGGGATGATGCAGAAGAGGAAGCATCCTTTACAAAACAGGGAAATACAACGATTATTTCCGATGGTGTAGAGTGGAAAGCACAGGAGAACAAAGCATCCAAGGATGATGCAGATGATATCATCAGCATTGTGCCAAACCGGAGTACTCCAACCAATGATGTGAAGAGTATGTACGATCTTGGCGATGAGGATGAGGATGCTCTGGGTGCAGAGATATCAAAGCTTGCGCAGTATGGCGATGCTGAGAATAAGGCAGAGGAAGAAAAGAAAAAGGCGCAGGAAGAGATGGCGAAGAAGGCAGCGGAGGCAGAGGCAGCCAAGAAGAAGGCGGCTATTGAGGAAGCTGAGCGGAAAGAAGAAGCCAGAAGAAAGAAGCTGAAAGAGGCAGAAGAAAAGGCAGCTGCACAGGAGCGTAGAATCGCAGAAGCAGCAGCCAAACAGCGTGCAGCTGCAGCCGCTGAGAAACGTGCAGCCGAGGAGGCACGCCTCAAGGCAGAAGAGGAAGAAAAACGTAAGAAAGCGGAAGAGGCACGTCTGAAAGCAGCCGAGGAAGCCCGCAAGAAGGCTGAGGAAGAGGCAAGAGCCAAGGCAAAGCAGGAAGCTTTGAAGAAGGCGGAAGAGGCAAAGAAGAAAGCCGAAGAAGCAAAGCGTATCTTAGAACAGGCACAGAAGGCAGAAGAAGAAGCAACAAAGCGTGCAGAAGAGAATCGGAAGCGTGCTGAGGAAGAAGCCAAGAAGAAAGCCGAAGCAGAAGCAAAGAAGAAAGCTGAGGAAGAAGCAAAGAAGAAAGCCGAAGCAGAGGCAAAGAAGAAGGCAGAGGCGGAAGCAAAGAAGAAGGCAGAGGCGGAAGCAAAGAAGAAGGCAGAGGAAGAAGCCAAGAAGAAAGCCGAAGCAGAAGCCCGTAAGAAGGCTGAGGAAGAAGCAAAGAAAGCAGCCGAAGAAGCCCGTAAGAAAGCCGAAGAGGCTATGCGTATCTTAGAAGAAGCAAAGAAGGCGGAAGAGGCAGCACTAAAGGCAGCTGAGGAAGCTCGTAAGAAGGCAGAGGCAGATGCAAAGAAGGCAGCGGAAGAAGCCGCAAAGGCAAAGGCTGAGGAAGAGAAACGCAAGAAGGCTGAAGAAGAAGCTAAGAAGAAGGCAGAGGCGGAAGCAAAGAAGAAAGCCGAAGAGGAAGCAAAGAAGAAGGCAGCGGAAGAACTTGCTGCAAAGGCAGAAGAAGAGGCTCGCAAGAAGGCAACCGAGGAAGCTGCAAAGGCAGAGGCGGAAGCAAAGGCGAAGGCTGAGGAAGCCCGCAAGATCTTAGAGGCTGCAAAGAAGGCCGAAGAGGAAGCGCTGAAGGCGGCAGAGCAGGCAGACAGCATTCAGATCGACCTGACACAGCCAGCGGAGGAAGGAAAACTTCCACTTGCTGCATCTTACCTTGAAAAGTATACAAAGATGGAGAAATCCGGAAAGAGTCTCGTGGATACATTCAATGCCATTACTGTTGATCAGGAGAATCGTAACGTATGTATGATGGGTGATCACGGATTTGGTCTGACCAGTGTCGGAGAAGATTTCGCAAGAAGCTTCTACGATATGGGAATCTGCAAGGCGAAGACGATCGCGAAGATCAAGGCACAGGCATTGAACAAGGTTAAACTTGCAGATGCAATGTCAAAGCTTGCCGGTGGATGTATGGTTGTTGAAAATGCAGGTCTGATCGCACCAGATAAGATGACAGAGCTGATGAAACTTACAGCCAAGGATGTAAACGATGTTGTTGTGATTCTGACAGGTGCGACTGAGTCTATCAACCGCTTGTTTGGAGCGACTGGAGATGCCAAGGATAAGTTTACACACCAGATCAATATGGAAGGCATTTCTACACAGGATATGCTTGCGATTGCAAAGGGATATTTCAAACAGCAGGGCTTTAAGACAGATGATTCTGTAGAAGGCACTGTAAAGAATCTCCTGATGGCAATGGAGTCTGGAAATATCGATCGTATGCTCAAGGCTTGCGATGAGGCAATGCTCAAATGTGACGATCGTGAGAAGGCAAAAGGTTCCAGCCGGAAATATTTACTAAGTGAAGATTTTAAATAATCGTTGAAAAAATCAGAGCCGATGCTTATAATTTAAGCATCGGCTTTTTACGTGATAAGCCAATAGACGGGATGATAAATAAGAAACCAGAAGATAAGAGGTATAAAACGTGGTAAATATAGATATCGGTATAGACCTTGGAACATCGAATACGGTCATATACATAAAAGACAAAGGAATCGTAGTCAACCAGCCATCGGTGGTTGCATATGAGGCTAAAAGTAAAAAGATCATTGCGGTTGGAAATAAAGCCAAAAAGATGCTTGGAAAGACACCGGAGGATATTGAGGTGACACGTCCGATCCGGAATGGTGTTATCTCCGATTATATTATGACGGAGCGTATGCTCAAGATTTATGTGAAGTCAGCGATTGCAAAACGAAAGATCTGGGGCAAACCAAACATCTGCGTCTGTGTGCCAAGTGGTGTCACGGACGTACAGCGGCGTGCAGCGTGTGATGCAGTATACCGTACCGGTGCAAAGAATGTGTATGTGCTTGAGGAACCATTTGCGGCAGCCATCGGTGCAGGTGTGGATATTGAGTCGGCAGTTGGTGCGATGGTTGTGGATATCGGTGCGGGAACGACGGATATTGCAATCGTAGCAAGAGGCGGTGTGCAGCATAGCAGTTCCATCAAGATTGGTGGCGATGATTTCGATGAGGCAATCATCCGTTATATGCGGAAACGTCATAATGTGCTGCTGGGCGAAAGCTCTGCCGAACAGTTGAAGAAGGACATTGGTTCTGTGTATCCGCGGGAACAGGATGCGATCGGGTATGCACGTGGAAAGGAACTGGTGCGCGGACTTCCAACGAAGATGGCAGTCAAATCCTCTGAGATGATCGAGGCGTGTCAGGAGGAGACAGATCAGATCTTGGATTCCGTTCGGGAGATGTTGGAGGCGGCACCACCGGAACTGGTTTCCGATATATCCGAGCATGGTATTATCCTTGCCGGAGGCGGAAGCAAGATATTTGGTATGGACAAGCTTATTATGGATAAGATTGGTGTCCCGGTTGTGAACATCAAGAATCCGGATCAGGTTGTTGCGACAGGTGCAGGAACAGCCCATTATTATATCAAGGACGGAAGAACCTTGGAAGAGTAAGAGACAGGATAGAAATACGTGGAAAATAAGAAGAAAACATTGCGTGAACATGGTGTGGAATATACATATGATGAGCGGTTCCTCCCACTCACGCAGAAGGAAATGCAATTAAAGGGCTGGGAACAGCCGGACTTTGTCTATGTGATCGGAGATGCCTATGTGGATCATCCATCTTTTGGACCGGCGATCATCAGCCGTGTGTTAGAGGCACATGGATATAAAGTGGCAATCATTTCACAGCCAGACTGGAAGGATGAAAATTCGATTGCGATTTATGGCAGGCCGAAGCTTGCCTTTTTGGTGTGCGCCGGAAATATGGATTCAATGGTGAACCATTATACTGTTTCCAAGAAAAGACGGCATACAGATGCATACACCCCGGGTGGCGAGATGGGAAAACGACCAGATTATGCGACAATCGTTTACTGCAATCTGATCCGGAAGAAATACAAGGATGCGGCAATTGTGGCAGGCGGTATCGAAGCAAGTCTGCGCCGGCTGGCACATTATGATTACTGGTCCAATAAGTTGAAACATTCGATTCTCGTTGATGCACAGGCGGATATTGTGATCTATGGTATGGGTGAGCATGCCATTGTGGAGATCGCGGATGCGCTGCAAAGCGGCATCGACATCAAAGACTTAAGTTTTATTCATGGAACGGTCTACAAAGCAAGAAATCTGGAACATCTGTATGAAGACTATATTGAGCTTCCGTCGTATGACGCGTTGCAGGAAGACAAATTAAATTACGCGCGAAGCTTTAAAATCCAATATGATAACACAGATCATATCACCGCGAAGATTCTGGTAGAAAAATATAAGGATTATCAATATGTGATCCAGAATCCACCGGCGGAACCACTGATGGAGCAGGAGATGGACGAGGTGTATGCGCTTCCATATACGAAGACCTATCATCCGATTTATGAGGCACAGGGTGGAATCCCTGCGATATCGGAGATCAAATTCTCGCTGGTCAGCAACCGGGGGTGCTTTGGCGGGTGCAGCTTCTGTGCGCTTACATTTCATCAGGGCCGGACATTGCAGACACGCAGTCATGCATCCATTATAGAAGAGGCAAAGGAAATGACGAAAGATCCGGAGTTTAAGGGCTATATCCATGATGTTGGCGGCCCGACGGCGAATTTCCGGCAGCGCGCCTGCAAGAAACAGGAGAAATACGGCGTCTGTGCGAACCGTCAGTGTCTGTTCCCAAAGCCATGTCCGAATCTGATTGTGGATCATTCCGATTATCTGAAATTACTGCGGGAGCTCCGAAGTCTGCCGAAGGTGAAGAAGGTATTTATCCGTTCGGGTATCCGGTTTGATTATCTGATGGCGGACAAGGATGATACATTCTTTCGGGAACTTTGCAAATACCATGTCAGCGGGCAGCTGAAGGTGGCGCCGGAACATATCTCTGACAAGGTACTGATGAAGCTTGGTAAGCCGGAAAATGCAGTCTTTCAGGCATTTTGCAAGAAATACAAACGGATCAATGAGGAACTTGGATTGAAGCAGTATATGGTACCATATCTCATGTCGTCACATCCGGGTTCCACTCTGAAAGAAGCGGTGGAACTGGCGGAATATCTGCGGGATCTGGGTTATATGCCAGAACAGGTGCAGGATTTCTATCCGACACCTTCGACGATATCAACCTGCATGTATTACACTGGCGTGGATCCGCGGACGATGGAGAAGGTATATGTGCCAAATTCTCCACATGAAAAGGCGATGCAGCGTGCACTGATCCAGTACCGGAATCCGGATAATTACGATCTGGTGCATGAGGCACTTGTGAAAGCAGGACGGACGGATCTGATCGGGTTCGATAAGAACTGTCTGATCAAACCGCGGAAGATGAAGAATGCTGCAAATGAGAAAAAATCTCAATATGGCGCATCGAATAAACAATCTGGAAATCGTTCGAATGTGCAACATAAAAATTCTGCACAGAAGCAGGGGCAAAACCAGAAGCAGCAAATGAATACAAAAAACAAAAAAAGTATACGCAATGTACATAAAAAGAAACAAAAGTAAAGGTTTCTTTTATTGCGAAACCACAGAAATTATGATATTATCTATCTAGGCGTGTCGACATATGCATGATCGGCACAGATAGAAACAATAAAACGAAATGGAGGAAATTTTCAACATGGCAAAGAAAGTAGTTTTAGCTGGCGCATGTCGTACAGCAATCGGTACTATGGGTGGTGCACTTTCGACAACACCGGCACCAGTGTTAGGTTCTATCGTAATCAAGGAGGCTCTGAACAGAGCAGGCGTTCCTGCCGATCAGGTCGATCATGTATATATGGGTTGCGTTATCCAGGCAGGCCTTGGACAGAACGTAGCTCGTCAGGCATCTCTGAAGGCTGGTCTTCCAATCGAGACACCTGCTGTTACAGTAAACGTAGTTTGTGGTTCCGGTTTGAACTGTGTTAACATGGCAGCTCAGATGATTCAGGCTGGCGATGCTGACATCGTTGTAGCAGGTGGTATGGAGAACATGTCTATGGCTCCTTATGCAGCCATGAACGCTCGTTTTGGTTACAGAATGAACAACGGCAAGCTTGTTGATACAATGGTAAACGATGCTCTTTGGGATGCATTCAACGATTACCACATGATCAAGACAGCTGATAACATCTGTGAGCAGTGGGGACTGACTCGTGAAGAGCTTGATGTATTTGCAGCAAACAGCCAGCAGAAGGCAGCAGCAGCTCAGGAGTCTGGTGCATTTGACGCAGAGATCGTTCCAGTTATGGTTAAGAAGAAGAAAGAGACAATCGAGTTCAAGAAGGATGAGGGCCCTCGTCCTGGAACAACTGTTGAGACTCTGGCTAAGCTTCGTACAATCAACCCAGGCGGATTCGTTACAGCTGGTAACGCTTCCGGTATCAACGACGGTGCAGCAGCAATCGTTGTTATGTCTGAGGAGAAGGCGAAGGAGCTTGGTGTTAAGCCTATGGCTACATTCGTTGCAGGTGCACTTGCAGGTGTTGATCCTTCAATCATGGGTATCGGACCTGTTGCTGCAACAAAGAAGGTTATGGCTAAGACAGGCATGAAGATCGAAGATTTCGATATCATCGAGGCAAATGAGGCATTCGCTGCACAGTCAGTCGCAGTTGGTAAGGATCTTGGTATTGATAC
>OJOQ01000679.1_pt1 | contig 10338 bp, 9 predicted proteins | sample 1598241 | NCBI WGS metagenome assembly OJOQ01 (sample SAMN03922466, study PRJEB24848) | human gut metagenome | isolation source: stool sample | host: Homo sapiens | place: Germany | collected 2010-11
GAAATATATTAATGATGATAATTATATTGTTATTAATTGTGATAGATTATATGAAATGCCAACTGATAAAGTTGTTGAGGATAAATATTTAACTGAAATAAAAGATTTTTTAAAAAATAAATATGGAAAAATATGTGAGGGTGAAGAGTTTGTAAATTGCTATAATGACATATTAGATTTTATCAAAAGTAAAAAGAAAAAAGCATTAATTGAAGGTAATGTAATCTATGATATTAAACCAATAACATTATTAAAAGGTACTGTAATTGTTAAAAGAACTGGAATAATAAAATGCTTTGTACGAGCGGTGAAGAGAGATTATCCAATTAAATATTTCATGAATCAAGAAATTGAAAAGCATGGTAAAATATTAGGAAGATTCTATAGACTTAAAGATATAATAAAAAGAAGAAAAAACATTTTTAAAATTTATCATGAAATTGAAAATATAATTGATGACTTAGAAACATATAAAAATGATTAACTGTAATTATTGATTTAATTGCAGTTTTTTCTTTATATAAATTCGTATACATAAACGTATGTCATCACATGGCAATGAAGATCATACAGGAGGCTCTATTACTTTAATAAATAATTTTAAAGTAAAAAAAGTCATATTTAACTGTGGTGAGTTTAACGACTTAGAAAAAGAATTAATTAAATTATTAGACAAAAAGAAAATTAAATATTATTAATGTATTAAAGAACTAAATATAGATAATAGTTTAAGAAAATTAACTCAAGATAAAACAATAGGTTTAATAATATGTAAAAAAGATAACAAATACGTAATAGAATACTCAAGCGATAAAAGAATATTATCAAGAGAATATGAATTAATATAAAAAAGCATCCAATTTATTAGAAAAAAATTATTAAAAGAATGTTGACAAACAACATCAAAAAATGTATATTGTAATAAAAGGAGAAAATAAAAATGAAAGAAAAAATTGATAATGAATTTAAACCAAGAACATGGCTACTTGGTATATTAATATTTATTGCTCTTGTAATAGTAGTTATATTAATTAATAAAATAGTTCTTGTTAGTAAAGAAAGAAAGGAAAATTCTAAAAGTTTATTTGACATATTTGATAAAACATATAATGATATAGAAGATTCTAAAACAAAAGTCGATGAAGAATATCAAAAACAACTAGAAAAACATGATATTGATTCGTTTAATAGTCCTCTTGAATTATATTCAGGTACTACAATAAGAAGTAATGTACCAAACAGTATAGATAATATTATAAGTAGTAACAAGAAAAATAGTGACCATATAATTACTTTATGTTATCAAAATACTTGTACAGAAGATGAAAATGAAATGAGAACTATAAAAAAGAATTTTACTGAAAAAATTCCAACAAGTGATCCTAACTGGTTTGAAAAAACAACTCAATATTATGATATAATACTTGATTATGATGAAGCTGGTTATGTAAATAAGATTACTATAGAATGATAGAGGTGAGAACATGGAAAGTATAATATATATAGTTTTAACAGTTTTATTAATCGTTATTTTAGTAATAATTGCTAAGTATAATAAACTAGTTAAATTATTTAATAAAATGAAAAAAGCCAAATCAGATATTGAGATATGTCTAAATAAAAGATTTGATTTAATGCCTAACTTAGTAGAAACAGTAAAAGGTTATAGTAAGCATGAAAATGGTACTTTAGAAAAAATTACAGCATTAAGAAGTGAATATAATAACAAGAATCATATGGATATAAAATCCGCTAATAAAATGAATAATGAACTTACCAAGTATTTAGCAGTAGTAGAAGCTTATCCAGAATTAAAAGCTGATACTGAGTATTTAAATCTACAAAGTGAATTAAGTATTGTTGAAGACCAATTAAAAGATGCTAGGGAAATATATAATCATGTTGCAAATAATTATAATACTGCTATTGAAGTAGTACCAAGTAACATAGTAGCGGCTATCTTTGGATTCAAAAAAGCTGAGTTATTTAAATTAGAAGACGCTAAAAAAGAAAACGTAGAAATAAAATTATAAACAAAATAAATTAATAAAATATAATTCAAAAAGAGATGATGAACTATTATCTCTTTTTCATGCATTAAAAAATATCCAAAAAGAGGAACAAAACTCAAGCTACCAGCATATAGTATAATGTCATAAGAGAAATCTTATGTTTACATATAAGTAGTCCTCCTTAACCGGAGGCTATTTTAGTATATATAATTAACTACCATATAATAGATATGTCTGATATATTATTTTTAGATTACAAGCTAAAAATAACCCTCTAAGATTATAGCTTAGAGGGAATCATAAAATAAAAAATAATAAAAAATACTTGCATTTTATAAAAAGAATAGTTATAATGTCATAGAAAGGAAGCGTTATATGTCAAAAAAATTAGTAATCGTGGAATCCCCACATAAAAGTAAAACAATAGAAAAATATTTAGGAAAAGATTTCAAAGTAGTATCTTCCGTAGGACACATCAGAGACCTATCAACATCAGGAAAATATGGCTTTGGAGTAGATATAGATAATAATTTTAAACCAGATTATAAAATAATTAAAGGAAAAGCAAAATTAGTAAAAGAATTAAAAAAAGATATCAAAGATGCCGACTTCGTATATCTAGCAACCGACCCCGATCGTGAAGGAGAAGCCATAAGTTGGCATCTATACGATACCTTAGGATTAAAAGAAGAAAACTATGATCGAATAGTCTTCAACGAAATAACCAAAAAAGCCGTTCTAGATTCATTTAATAAAGCTAGAAAAATAGATGATAATCTAGTAAAATCTCAAGAAACAAGAAGAATACTAGATCGTATCATAGGCTTTAGACTAAGTAAACTAATGCAGTCTAAAACAGGAGGCAAATCAGCAGGCCGTGTTCAATCAGTAGCCCTAAAGTTAATCGTTGATCGTGAAAGAGAAATAGAAGCCTTCATTCCTGAAGAATACTTTGAGATAGAAGCAAAATTTAATGATTTTGATGCCAAATTAGATACCTATAATCATAAAAAAATAGAAATCAAAAAAGAATCTGAAGCCAAAGAAATACTAAGTAAACTATCAAATGCCTTCAAAATAGAAAGTATTGATAAAAAAGAAAAAGCTAAGAAAAGCAAATTTCCTTTTACTACAAGTACACTAGAGCAAGAGGCTTCAACCAAACTAGGCTTTACCTCTAAGAAAACCATGATGATAGCCCAAAAACTATATGAAGGAATAAATCTAAAAGATGGAGCAGAAGGATTAATATCTTATATGAGAACCGACTCTGTAAGATTATCTGATGAGTTTATTAAAGATACTTATGGTTATATCAAAGATAATTATGGAAGTGAGTATGTAGGTTATGTAAAAAAGAGTAATAAAACTGAGAATGTTCAAGATGCCCATGAAGCCATAAGACCTACTAATATAAATAATAATCCAGAAAAAATAAAAGAATATCTAACTAATGATGAATATAAACTATATAGTCTAATATATTATAGAGCCCTAGCATCCCTAATGAAAGATGCCAAAGTAGAAGCAACTACTGTTATATTAGATAATAATAATTATCAGTTCAAAGTAAATGGACAAATCCTAATCTTTGATGGATACTTAAAAGTATATAGTAAATATGAAGATAGTGAAGATAAAGTATTACCAGACTTCTCAAACTATAAAAGTAATGTATTAGTAGCTAACACTATAGAATATACATCACATACAACAAAACCACCTGCTAGATATACCGAAAGTAAACTAATAAAAGAAATGGAAGAATTAGGAATAGGCCGTCCATCAACATATGCTAAAACAATTGATACAATTGAAGAAAGAGGTTATGTAAAAGTTATTGATAAAAAATTTATTCCTACTGAAGTAGGTATTGAAACAACCGATAAATTACAAGAATTCTTTAAAGATATCATTAATGTAGAATATACTAAGAATATGGAAGATGATTTAGATAAAATAGCAGAGGGTAACATGGAGTGGAATAAATTACTAAGTATCTTCTATCAAGAATTTGAACCAAAAGTAGAAGTAGCTTTCAAGAATATGGAAAAGAAAGCCCCAGAAGAAACAGGAGAATTATGTCCTAATTGTGGTAGTCCATTAGTAATAAAACAAAGTAAGTATGGAAAGTTTACTGCTTGTTCAAATTATCCAACTTGTAAATATATTAAAAGTAATAAAGAAGAAAAAGAAGAAAAAGAAATTATATCTTGTCCAAAATGTGATGGTAAAATATTAGAAAAGAAAACTAAAAGAGGAAAAATCTTTTATGGATGTTCAAATTATCCAAAATGTGATTTTGCTAGTTGGGATAAACCAATTGAAGAAAAGTGTCCTAATTGTAATGGAACATTAACAGAAAAAAAAGATAAGATAAAATGTATGAATTGTGATTATGAGAGAGCTAATTAATTTAGTTCTTTTCTTTTGCCACTTCAACTTTAAGTAAACTTAAATTTTCCGTGGTATTTTTGAGTCTACGTCTCAAAAATAAGAGTTATGTTGTAAGTAGTGAAATAAATTACAAAATTTTTCAAAATCAAAAAATGTAAATAATTAGCAATTATGTGATATAATATATATACAGATGGGTTACTTGTGAAGGAATAACGATGTGTTGGCAATGCCAGTAAGCATACTTTGTATGTGAGCATTCATCTCGCCTGGGGTACCCATCATTTTTAATTACCATTTTGATGAATTAAAAAAGATAATATTAAACAATAAATAAAAATATAAAGTACTTTGAACAAAAGTATTTTTTCTTTTACATATTCAAATAAAAATAATTATAAAATGCAATTAAATTGAACAAAAACAGTGAAATATTAGCAGAAATGTGGTATAATATATAAAGAAAAAACAAATACAAAAAGGGTGATGTTTATGGATAATAAAAAGTATAAAGAAAAAGTAGAAATCCAAGAAAAAATAAGAAGAGTAGATGGTGCTATGGCCCAAGAAGGTATGCCATTAACAAAAGATATAAAGAAAAAATTATATAATTGTATAATAGGAAAAACCACCACAACAAAAGAAAGAAAAAAAGCCATTGAAAAGTATAGAGGAATCTATGGATAGTAAATATAAATACACATATGAAAAAACAGCTAATTATTGTTATGAAGGGACCGATACTCTAATCAACAAACTTAATATTACAAACGATAAAGATTTATTTAATGCAGAAAGAGAATTAGTATCTTTTAGAACATATGAACTAAATGAAAAACCATTAAAAGGTAACTTTGATTTTGATTATTTAAAAAAAATTCATAAATATTTATTTCAAGACATATATAGATGGGCTGGCAATATAAGAAATTGTAACATAGCTAAACAAGATTTATTTTGTTTAAGTGAATATATTGAAACATTTGGCACAGATATATTTAACAAGCTAAAAGAAGAAAACTATTTTGTATATTACGATAATGAATTAACTATAGAAAAATTAGTTGATTTGTTTGCAGATATTAATGCTTTACATCCATTTAGAGAAGGAAATGGAAGAAGCCAAAGACTATTTATAGAATCATTGGCTAAAATAAATGGAATATATTTAGATTTAACGGAAGTAACAAAAGAAGATATGATTATAGCTAGCCACGAAAGTATAAAAGGAAATTATCATAAATTAAAAGAAATATTTATAAAATATAGCTATGCTTTAGACGATAAAGAAAAATTAAAATATATAAGTGATTATTGTTCTGACGAACTAAAAAAGATAATATTAAACAACAAATAAAAATATAAAGTACTTTGAACAAAAGTATTTTTTCTTTTACATATTAAAATAATAAATTATAGTTAGTTAACAAAAAATACTTTTAAAATATTGCCAATTAGTAAATAATAATATATAATTATATAGGAAATAGGGTGATAAAATGAAGAAAGTATTATTATGTATTATGGATGGTGTAGGATTAACAAAAAATAAAAAATATAATGCCGTATATAATGCCAAAACACCAGTATTAGATAAATTATGGGATAAATATCCTCATAGTCAATTAGAAGCATCAGGTACCCAGGTAGGTTTACCAAGAGGACAAATGGGAAATTCAGAAGTAGGCCATACCAATATAGGAGCAGGTCGTTTAGTATATCAATCATTAGAACTAATAAATAGTAAAATAAAAGATAAAAGTTTTTATAAAAATGAAGAATTATTAAAAGTAATAAATCATGTTAAAGAAGAAAATAGTAGTTTACATTTAGTAGGACTTTTATCAGATGGAGGAGTACATTCACATATCAATCATTTATTTAGTTTATTAGAATTATCCAAAAAAGAAGGATTAAAAAAAGTATATGTTCACATCTTTACAGATGGTAGAGATGTAAGTCCTACCAGTGGAATAAAGTATATAGAAGCCTTAGAAAAATATATGAAAAAATTAGGCGTAGGAAAGATAGCTTCATTAGGAGGAAGATACTATGGTATGGATAGAGATACTAACTTTGATAGAGTAGAAAAAGCCTATAAAGCAATAGTAGTAGGAACTTCAGTTAAAGAAGCCAAGAAAGTATGGAAAGAAAGTCAAAAAAACAAAGTAACTGATGAATTCATAGTACCAGTAACTACTGATAAAAATGGTCTAATAAAAGATAACGATGGAATTATTTTCTTTAACTATAGACCAGATAGATTAAAAGAGCTTGCTAGTATCTTTACCAATAAAGAATATAAAAGTTTTGCTAAAGAAGAAATAAAAAATTTAAAAGTAGTAACAATGATGCATGTAGCAGATACCGTATTATGTCCATATGCTTTCGAGTTACCAGAACTAACAAATACCTTAGGAGAATATATAGCAAGTAAAGGATTAACCCAACTTAGAATAGCAGAGACTGAAAAGTATGCTCATGTAACATATTTCTTTGATGGAGGAATAGATAAAGAATACCAAGGAGAAAAAAGAATATTAGTACCAAGTCCAAAAGTAGCAACTTATGACTTAGAACCAGAAATGAGTGCTCATATGATAACAGCCTCATTAGTAAAAGAAATAACAACAAGTCATGAAGACTTAATAATATTAAACTTTGCTAATGGCGATATGGTAGGCCATACAGGAGACTATGAAGCCGCTATTAAAGCTGTTGAAACAGTAGATGAATGTATTGGTAAAATATTAGAAAATATCTCATTAGAAGAATATACCATTATAGTAACAGCAGATCATGGTAACTGTGAAGTAATGCGTAATAAAGATAATAGTATTAATACCAGTCATACTACTAATGTTGTACCATTTATCATAACCGATAAAAGTCTAAAATTAATAGATGGAAAATTAGGAGATATAGCCCCAACTATATTAACACTAATGGGCTTAGAAGTACCAAGTGAAATGACAGGTAATATCTTAATAAAAAGTAGAAAGAAGAGGTAATTATGTTAGAACTACTAAATACAAAAATATTTGATAATGAAAGAAATATCTTAAATGCTGATTTATTTGTTAATAATTTAAAACATACCTTTAAAGCATTTAAATTTAATACAAAGATAACATATGAAGTATATAGAAATATAACAATATATCATATAACATGGAATGATGATAAAAGCTATGAAGATATGTTAGAATTAAAAAAAGAAATAGCCTTAGCCTTAGGAGTAACTACTAATGAATTTGAAATAGAAAAAGAAAAAGAAAACGAAGTAAAAATAAAAGTACAAAACATGAAGAAAAGTACCTTATCATTAAAAGAATTACTAGAAGAATCTAAAGATAAAGATAATAATAATATACCACTAGGATTATCAGAAGAAGATAAAGTAATATATTTTAATATAGAAAAAGATAAGAATCTATTAGTAACAGGAGTAACAGGTATTGGAAAGACTAATCTATTTAATAATATAATACTAAATATCTTAATGAATAAAGATAAAACTAAAATAATTATTTTAGATTCCCAAAGTATAAATTATAATGCTTATGATAAATTATGTGAAGTAGTAAACGATGAAGAAGAAATAATAAATAAAATAAAAGAAATAAGACATATCTTTGAAGAAAAAGTAAAAAATAATGATCAAAGTAGAATAATTTTATTTATTGATGAAATATATGAAATAATAAAAAATGATATAAGTGTAAAAGATGATATTAATTACTTATTAGAAGTAGGAGCCACTATGAATATTCATATTATAATGTCTACTGATAGTGTATTAGATGAAGATATAAATTATTTATTTGATAAAGACGATATATCTAAATTAAGTTTTTATCTAACTACAAGAAGAGAATATAATAAATTCTTAGATAATTATATAGATGAAAGTTTAGGTAGAGATGGTATATATGTAAGTACCAATAGTACATTAACTAGAATAAGTCTTCCTTTAATAGAAGATGATGAAATAACTAGAGTAGTGGATAATTTAAAAGTAAATATATAAGTAATAGTAGTAAGGAGTATTATGAAGAAGAAAGAAAGGGTAAAAGATCCAGATAAAATAAAAAAGAGAGATAACATTTTTACCATTATATTAAGTATTTGTGATGTAGTAGCAGTAGTAGTATTATTTCTTTTATATGGACCATTTAATGGTTTCAGAGACTTTTTAGTAACTACCGCTATGAGTACTATGAATCATCAATACTTTGCTACTACTTTCTATAGTGATGAATATATAAATAAAGTATTAGCAAGACATAGTATTAAAGAACCAGATGGAAATACTGATATTAGTGCAATAATAGGTAAAGAAGAAAATTATATAGATGAATATGATAAAGAAATATTAGATAGAAATAAAAAAGATATTTATAAATTAATAGAAATAAATGAAAAAGGATTCTCTGGATATTTAGTAGCTATTTATGATCCATCTAAAATAAAAGTAACTTATAGTAAAAACTTAGGTTATTCTGGAGAATACTTAGTAGATATGGCTAAAAGAGAAAATGCCGTAGTAGCTATTAATGGTGGAGGCTTTCTTGATAAAGATGGTCAAGGAACAGGAGGACAAGGCATAGGTACAATTATTTCAAATGGCAAAATAATAAGCAGTTATGGTCATAGTCAATATGGCGGTGGAATAATAGGATTCACTAATGATAATAAATTATATTTAGGTAAAATAAGTGCTGAAGAAGCAATTAATATGGGAATAAGAGATGCTGTAGAATTCGGACCATTCCTAATAGTAAATGGTAAGAGTGCCTTTATAAATGGTAATGGCGGTTATGGTATTCATCCAAGATCCGCTATTGCACAAAGAAAAGATGGTATCGTATTATTTTTAGTAATAGATGGAAGAAGTCTAAAAAGTAAAGGTGCTGATATGAATGACTTAGTAGATATCTTACTTAGATATCATGCTTATAATGCATCAAACTTAGATGGTGGTAATTCAAGTGCTCTAGTAATAGATAACAAAATAATAAACCATCCAATTAACTGGGATAACTTAGAACAAACAAGACCAATACCATGTGGATTTGTGGTAATAGAATAATATTTGATATTTTATTGACTATTGCTAAAATTAATGGTAAACTTAAGTGGTAAGATGAGGTGTGAAAAATGCAAGCAATAATGTTAGCAGCAGGTAAGGGTTCAAGACTTGGTAAGTATACTAAAAATAATACTAAATGTATGCTTAATGTACATGGAAAAACTTTATTAGAAAGAGCAATCGATGCCCTATTAGAAGCCAACATAAAGAATTTTATTTTGGTACTTGGCTATAAAGGTGATAATGTAAAAAAATATATTGAAGAAAAGAAATTAGATAAAAAAATAAATATTGAATATGTGTACAACGATATTTATGATACCACCAACAATATTTATTCATTGTATTTAGCAAGGGATTATCTTGCTAAAGATGATACTATACTATTAGAATCTGATTTGATTTATGATACATCAGTTGTAAAGAAATTAGTCAATTCACAATATGAAAGCGCTGCTTTAATAGCAAAATATGAAGAATGGATGGATGGTACGGTAGTTACAATAGATGAAAATAATGTTATCAATTCATTTATTGAAAGAAAAGATTTTAATTATAAAAATGTAGATAATTATTATAAAACAGTAAATATTTATAAATTTAGTAAGGAATTTTCTAATAGATTTTATTTACCTTTTTTAGAGTCATACATTAAAGCCTATGGAAATAACGATTATTATGAACTTGTTTTAAAAGTAATAAGTGGATTAAAAGAAGTAAAATTACATGGTTTACAATTAACTGGTGAAGATTGGTATGAAATTGATGACTGCCAAGATTATGATATAGTTAAAGCAATCTTCGCTCCAACAACTCAAGAAAAACTTGAACTATTTC